>Ga0194037_1000430_pt1 | contig 32721 bp, 33 predicted proteins | sample JunL306m_MetaG_FD_148653 | JGI IMG/M metagenome (GOLD analysis project Ga0194037, IMG submission 148653) | Anoxic zone freshwater microbial communities from boreal shield lake in IISD Experimental Lakes Area, Ontario, Canada - Jun2016-L304-6m | ecosystem: Environmental > Aquatic > Freshwater >... | reverse complement strand
TGCCATAAAGCTCTCCACCTGATGGGTTGTGTGATATTGAAATGGTAATTGCAACTTTACTCATTGTAATATAACACTTTATCTTCTCAGATGAGAGCTTTTTTTATTGCAAATCGCTCAATTCAGGCCTATGAAAGACTTATTGACACTTACTGAAGAAGCCGCAAGTACCGAAGAGAATGCTTTCGTAAAAGCTAAAAGTGTTTCCAGATAACGATCGATAAAACGTTCAGCATTCTCTTTATCCTCATAGCTAATCTTATTGGGGAACGAAGTCTCATCTACTTCATCACGCTGTTTTCGTATGTAACCGGATAATATTTTCTTCGCCTGATCACGAAATTCAGCCCCTTCCAGCTCCATGCTGATACAGGAACAGATGGACTCCAGTTTTTCTGGCAGAACATCTTTTTCGTGAATAAAGGTTTTCTTTGCTTCAGCGACAATAGCAGTGCGAAACACGAACGGAAATACTTTTTCGTGGCCAAAAGGCGAGCTGAAATCCCAAATATTTGGACGCTGATGAGGTGCATGGAGAGAAATAGCTAACGCTTCAGCCTCAAGACCAAGAGAAAAGGCCTGTGCAGAAGATATCCTCAAACCATATTCGATATGGCTATTGTGTTTCCGGTGATAAGATTCTGATAGAAAAAGATTGGTCGAATCGCTGCATAGCTTTGCCAATTTTTCAAGAAGTTGCTTACGTTTAGGTATTGAAAATTCATGAAACGAGAGGGCCGCCGTCAACGGCCCGATATCAGCCAAGGCATCGACAAACTCCATTAATCGATCGGAAGATTGTATGCCTAATAATTGTGCAAGATGCGAGAAGTCAAAGATGCATTCGCAAACTTCATAGGCATACCAATCCTTCCATCCCTGAAGAAATTTGACTGCATCCGGCGCACGTCCCTCTGAAATGAGGAAAAAAGGTATTGCTGCAATATCAGGTTTCTCAGGGACAGTTTTACGCCCCCCCTCTTCTCTATCCGTACGTCTATAATGGTCGATCCATTCGTTGGTGGCAATTGCATGTCGGGAGGCCTCCTGTAACTCACCAGAAAGAGTATTGGCAATAGTCAACCTTGCGTGTCGTGTCCCTGGCCAAGCTGTGGAAGTCTCAAATAGTCGTCGATTAGCATCAACATCCTTGGCTGCAACAACGAGATCAGGGTAATCCAGTATATAGTCAGAACCGCGCTGATCAACTACGGCAATTGTAGACAATTCAAGCAGGAGACGAACAAGATGGTTGTAATCCGCTTTCATAGCAGCGTAAAGAGTGGCCGCCTTGAGCCTGGCATACCGGATATTCCGCTTACCGACAGTACTTGTTATTGACGCAGGAATACGTTCGTCGAAAGCAAGTTTGAAAAGCTGATCTCCATCGTCAAGTTCATGCAAAAGTCCGGGAAGAGCTCTTGCCGCATAAACCGAAACATCCTGACGTGCAAACAAGTTATCCGCAAGACGGCGCAAGGCAGGGAGAGACGATGCGTAGCGGTTATGAATAAAGGTTTCCGTAGGCTCGTCTTTAAACATCAAGCCTTGATTTGAACGCTCCAGCAAAGGGAACAGATCAGAAGCAAAGCTTTCAATCGCGCTTAATTCAATACCGTGAGCACCTGCATACTCCTCAAGCGGCACTGGCGGAGGCAGAACAGCAAGTCCTGCCAAAAAAGCATTGATAACGTTTTGATCATAACCGCGTTCTATGGCTGTAGCAATTGCATCTGATATTCTCTTCTGAATGAGCTCATCCAACTCGATTTTCTTGTCGATCTCCGACTCCTCAAGAAGACTCTTTCCATTTTCGACAAGATAAGCAAGTACTCTCGCGTTGCCCCCTGAACGAGCATACGCTACATTAATCTCAACCTGAGAAACTTTATTAAACCTTGATTTTAGAAAAGCGCTCGTCTCATTGATACTGAACGGACGCAATATCAACTCATGAAAATGTGCATAAGTCACAGGTTTACGTTCAGTCCTGCATGAAACAACGATTTTCAGACCAGGAATAGGTTCGCTATCTAAGAGTTCAAGCAATTTGAGCGGAAAAGAGTCTTCGCTATGTTGGCTTGCCGCATAATCAGCATTGTCAATGGCATCGATAAACAGTACAAGTTCTCTCCCCTTTATAACCCTTGTAGTACTGATGCACTGAACGAGACGGCGCCTAAACGTCCGAAGGAGAGTTTCCACATCAGGGGTATCTGGCAGTATAGGATCACAAAAACCGCGAAATGCAAGTGTGTTTGCGATATGCACCAGCCCTCTTTTAGGCAAGTGCCGTGCATCTGCAGGAGAACGGTAAGCTCCACCTCCAAAACAGTCAAAGAATAGAACCTCGCAATGCTCGGCAATTCTTGCTGCCATACTTTCCAAAAAGACCGTTTTACCAACACCGCCTGCTGCGTGTACAAGAAGTGGAACAGAGAGAGTCGGAATCATTGCAATTGCATCGGCTAATTGCTCACGATCGAGGACTTCACCTACATCCGTAAGCGCAGACGGGCAAGGCAAGAGATCCTCCGGATAACTAACCTGAAATACGGCAAGAATGTCTGTTCGAGTAATAAGATTCCGATTTGTTCCAGCATAACCTGCCTTGTCACGAACTAAATTTTTCAACTGACCGAGTCGCGCAGCGGCTATGGAATCGTGGGTCGCAGACCAGTCAACAAGCAAGTTTGCAAGTTCGTCCTTTATTGTCGGCAAATTTCCTGAACTACCATAAAGCTTGAATTTTGAAGCAAAAGCAGATAGTTGCTTCCCGTCAAGAGCTGCTGCCGTTTTAAATTGAATTGCTTGTTTTTCGATATCCCCTGTACATGCTTCTTCATGCGCTATAGCATCAATAGCTAAACACAGCGAATCATAAATCGGCTGGTTCGTAATGAGCTGAAAATCAAGTTTATCCAGCACCGCATCATCCCCATACCGCTCCAAATATTCGCAGTACGTTTTTGCAAACTTCTGAATTGTCTTTTTAGCATGGCTTGCCCGAAAATCGACGTATTTACTTGCGACTGAATATTTGAACTGTAAAAAGCTTGTCCGCGAAGCCGTTTCAAAGACCGTACTACCATAGTAGAGAACGAGGTCAGCAATCTCAATAGTTTGGGTAGAAGCATGTGCCTGATCAGTTGGTGAAAGTCCTTCGATGGCAATCGCAGTGAGAACTGAGTCCGGCCACAATAGCTGAAGAGCTTTACGAGCTGTCCAAATCTCATGATACTCGTGCCCATCACGGGAAGGACCTGTTTTACCTGTTTTTTTTCGAGTATGCATTATACTGGCCACCACAAAATTATCAATGTGTCTTTTATCGTCAATTGTCGGATTGTAAATCGGGTTCCACAATAACCTGAGAGGCAAAAGGAGCCATGCTTAGCAAATTCCTACATTGATTTCACCAATATCAGCTCTACCCATAATCTTACTCCCAACCCCGATTCTTAAACCCCAGATTCGCAGCATTTTCAGAGACCGCCCGTTTGATCTGGTCAGAAACTCCCTCTGGAAAATCAGCACTGATCTCCACGCTGACACTAACGTTTGCCTTGGCATCACTGGCAAGAAGCGCTATAATCTCCTCTGCTATCTCCACAAGGCGCATCTTCGCGGTGGCTGCATTTACGTCAATAGTGCCGATGAATGTTTTCGACTTCGTTACGCCTGTTGTCGTTTGTGTTGTTCCGGGGCCCACCTGAGATGAACCGGCAGGATTATTGGAAGAGATTGTAACATCCTCACCCAACTTGCCGGGAACAGATGCAATCGTCGGTTTTTGCGTATGCTCTTCTTCATATTTTCTTGCAGTGGAAGGTTCAATCAGCAGCAACGTATCATCAAGCTGCACGTTGGCATCGCCAAATTTGAACCCTTCGTACTCCCCCTCATAGACACCGTAAGCCGTACCATAAAAATCCTTGCTTGCCGCGCCTTTTACAATTGCCTGTTCAAGAACGCTCCGGGTTTTTAAGCGTGGTAGATAGAGATAGCGCAACGTATCTTCCCAAAAATCCATGGCGCAGCAGTATGGTTTGTCGCTCTTCCAGTAGAGCTTTTTCAACTCATCCCTGAGATGAATCGGTGACCATGTGGTGATGACCAGTTCAGTATCATTACACACCCGATCAATCTCGGAACAAAGCGATGCGCCAACGGTATTGAGAGGATAAACCTCCACTATCGGTTTTGGATCCGTAGGATTGTGCTGTGCAGGACAGAGCAGCCACTTGTAGCACTCCCGGGCAACACGAAGAAGCACCTCTTCTGCTCCCTGCTGCTCCTTCTTTGCCTGTTGCGCCTGAAGATTGTCGAGCACCAGACGCATAGCGGACACATCCTCCACAATAGAGCTCCAGGCCAGAGCGACACGGATGCAATCGCGCAGCCGGGCAAGAGCGCCATGATCAGGGGCAAGAAAAATCAGCCGGTTGCCGCGATACCGTGGCTTGGCTCCGTTGTTCCGAACATAGTCGAGCAGACCATCAAAGGCGAATCGTGACTCTTCCCGCGAATAGTACAGCTCCGGTGCCAGCACAACGAGACGCAGGGCGCTGTCATCCGGCACATCGTTGTGTGGCGTAAAAATATGCGTGCCATCAAAAAAGGAGGCACTGCCAACAAGCCTCTTGAGAGCCTCGGCCATGCGGCCACGCACCTCGTTTTTATCGTCAAAGCGCATCTTTCGCTCCTCCATCTCCCGCCGAAGATTGGCACGAGTATCGAACCAATAGCGGGTTGCCTCCTGAGCCCTGTCGCCTGAGGAGTTCAGATAGTGGAGTTGGTTTGCCAGTCGGTTCAGTGCATCGGAATAGAGAGATGAGGTTTGCCCTGGCTGGAGACAGCCCAGCAGCACTCGCGCACGGTCGAGCCCACGAATGCCGGGTTTCATGGTAACAGAGGATGGCGCACTGCCGAGAAAAATTGTACGGGCTACACGACGGGCCGCCTGAACAGAGCCGAAGCGAGTCTCCTTTGCTTCAATAAGAGTGGTCTCAGCACGCTCGCCATCAATGTCGCGATCAATCACCGGATCCCATCCCGGCCCAAGATAGTAGATTAATTCATTCCGAGCGCTCCCGTCGTAAAGAGGAATACTCGCAGGCAAAATCATCAAATCCTTGTTGTTGTCCTGCCATAACCGATAGATGACCTTGGCCATCAGTTTCAGAACACCTCGTGTGCGCTGGAACCCCTCGATGGTTGTCCACTCCTCATAAAGTTGCGTAAATACTTCTGGATGGATAGGATAAATCTGCACCATCCGATCATGATAACGGGCTTCCTGCGTCTCCTGTGGCACCTTTATCCCCTCTGTGACGTAGGCTTCAGCAAAAGCACGGCATACCTCATCACGTCCATTGCTATCCCGAAGAGTTTCAAACAACCGCCGCCGGACAATTTCAAAAGCCTCCTCCGGCGCCACGGTCTTCCAAAGAGCCTGCACCCGGTTAAAAACCGACTCCAGCGCCTGCAACGCAGCGACACCCCTAGGACCACCAGCTTGACTGTTGGATTCCGGCAACGAAGCAAGCACCACCGCATTTGGCACCAGTTTGGCCGCTTCTGTCAGAGACTGAACAAAGGAGAGATTACTGTCGTAGGTTCCACCACTCAACGGCTGGCTCTCTACAAAATTACGGATATAGACAACCAGCTCATCCAGCAGTACAATGCACGGTGCAAACCGGGTCAGCAACGCGCAAAGCACATCCTTTCCCGGTGAAGTTCCGTTGGCATCAGTCTGTTGCACAAAAGCAAACGCTTCCCTGCCACCAAGTTGCCATGCAAGTTCCCCCCAAACCGTGCACACCGCCTGATCGCCGTGCATCCAAGGTTGACCTGGAGAGTGGGCAGTACCATCCAATACGGCTACCTTTGCCAGCGGTACATCCATCACACCTGCTTGATCGAGCAGTGATGGAATACCGGAGAGGTCACCAAGTGCACAGTGGCGAGTAGCCAGATGGTAAACAGCAAGCATCGTATGCGTTTTTCCGCCACCGAAGGAGGTTTGAAGCTGAATGACCGGCTCACCACCCTTGCTATTGAGTCGCTGTGATACCTGGATGAGCAGCTTACCCATCCCTTCAGTGATAAAGGTTCGCTCATAAAAGGCTTTGGCATCACCATATTCTGGAGTTGCCCTGCCCGTCCAAACAGCAGTCAGATCGGCGGCAAACTCTGATTGCTGAAAGGTGCCATTCAGCACATCCGAGTGCGGCATAATAATTTCACGCCAGGGTTTCAGGCTCATAATCCTTCAATTTTCAAAGAGTGAAAGTTGCAAATCGGACGGTTTTGGTATGCTGTTGGCAACGGATTCAATGCCGGTCCAACTTGTGATAAGTTCATTATAGGCCCGGGCATCTTCGGCCTGCCCGAGACGTTCGCAGAGTGTGTAGAGACGGTATGCGAGCTGGCGAACCGCTTCAGCTTTGCCACCAAGTGCTGCAAGCAGTGCGCCGGAGGCTGATTCACCACCTTGTTTTAGTGCTCGAATAAGTTGATGCAATGCTTCCCAGACCGGGGTGCGTTTGTCGGTATGCGGATCCCAGTCAGTTGGATATTCAGCCCATTTGAGCAGACGGACTTTTCCGCTGCCACTTTGAAGCACACCCGCCTCTTTCATGGCATCAACACTCGTCGATTTTGAGCGGGCAAGTACATCAGCTTCGCCAAAAAGATTTTCATTCCATCCGTATTGCTCGAACCAATGGAGGCAGAACTGAGTATCAGGATCGAAATCGTCTTCCGCAAGAAAGCGGTTAATGAGCTGGAGGGCCGTTCGTACACTCATTGGCGTACCGTCGGCTTCAAGCACTGCTCCATATTTAGAAAAGACCGCCATGCCGGGGCCGATGATTGCTTGCGATAAATCCACCGGAGCGACTGGTGAACGCTCTTCACCGGAACCTTTGGTCATTTCGTCGAGTGCCTCGGGCAGCACACCGTTCAATTCGCGGATGAACTCGCGGCGGGAAATGGATGGTTCATCGACGGGACGTTTGCGGCAGACAAGGACAATACATGACGCAAGTGTATTCTTTTTTCCCTTGAGGCCCTCAGTTTTTTCAGTCCGCATGGGCCATGTTCCGTTAAGTTGAAAACCTGAGCGTAACACGGCATCAAGAAATGTCACCCACCCAGTTGATGACGTGGCACCTTCATCCGTCTCAGTCTGCTTGAACGCATAATATATTGTGACTGGAAATGCAGGATGCGCCTGATCCGCCAAGCGGTGCATAGCTTGGGTCATTCCTGCCAGAAAAAACTTTTCCGCATGACTCTTGCTGTTGTGGCGATATGTAACGGCGACAAGTTCTTCGGCCTTTGGGACTGATAGCGTGGCAAAAAGATCAGGAAACGTAGGTTTCATCGAACGACGCAACCATACGTAGAAAAAGTCAGACAGGTCAGCATATGGAACATTGTCGTAATATGGTGGATCCGTCGAAATAACTTTTTGCGTAGATATAGTCTGGTTTTGAGCATCTAGCTGAAGCGAGTGTCCCGGAAAATGGACCGGTTTAACACCAATGGCTGACGCGACCCAGCCAATGGTAATTTCTATGGAGAGCGATCCCTGTAATGGATGAGCCTCTGCAAAATCCCAAGTTATCGGGATGGCCTGCCGGCCAAATGCTTGAGCTACGTTTTCATTAGCCTTATTCCATGTGCAAACGGTGCAGCAATATCGGGTAAGTTGGCTAATTCCTGAAGCCAGATATACACTCACAGCCTGCGCGTAGGCTTTTGCCCCACGTCCACCAGAAGCGAAGTCCATATCCTCATCAGCAAAGCCTGCGGTGATAGCATCTTGACGAATCTTTTCCCATGTCTCCTCAACCAAGTCCGAGAATGTCGTCAGAGCGAGCAATTGCCTTTGAGTAAATAGATCGCTCCACTTCCTTAATCCATATAAGGTCGGAGTAAACGCACGAGGATCTTCCACGAGATTGCCTTCTGGTGTCCATGTCGGTTTTGCTTCGAAAGCAACGGCTTCGATCTGCGGAGTCGGATCTAAATAGACGCGAGCCCTTGCTCCCTCCGCAACAACAGCCATAAGCCGAGCGCCCATTTCCTTCGATATGGCTTTGGCTTTAATATAACTTGGTTAAATTGCCACACCAGAAACGAGACACGAGAAATTTGCTCCGTGTGAAAGTTTGGTGCCACATCTTGCCTCTGGGGGGGGGATGCCTTTTTTCACCGTAAAGTGGTAGCAATCGCCATGAATTACTGGCTGTAAATAGGCTTCTTTACCCACCTTGATAGAGAGAATAAATGTTGAAGCCAACGGTACATCCACGTGCGCGAATGCCGGGTTTGGGCTCTTGATCGTCCGAGCCCAAAGCCACGCAGTCACATTTAGCTTCTGGCTAACGAGTGGTCTGAGGTCGGGGCGATTCCTCGCCATTTCTTCTGTGATCTCTATTTGTGGATATAGATGGCCAATCCGTTTTTGCGCTTCAGCGCGAATCCATGCACCATAGCGCCGGACATCTTCAGCTAGGCCGGTAGCACCGGGCCATGATTGAGCAAACCCAAGATTCTTGTCCTTCTTAGGACTCCCATCCGGCCCAACCGGTGCGTGGCCTGTAAATCTGGGAGGAATCTCTATCATGGCCTTGTTGATGAGCACTGCCACCGGGTTCAGATCAGAGGCATAGACTTCGAGTCCTAATCGCTGTGCTTCAAGAGGGATCGTTCCTCCACCAGCAAAAGGGTCATGAAACGCAGGCATCTTTTCCGGGTTAAACCGATCGGCAGCCTGCGGATGATCTTTATTCAGCTCGCAAACTTCCCGCCAGGAGCGACAAATCTCAACGCGAGCACGTTCCAATACAATCTCGTTAGTGGTATTTTCCCATAACACAAGCTCTTCGATTATTTTGAATAACCGCTTCCGCTCAATGGCAGCATCCTTCTTGTTCATGCCGTATTTGAACCCACCACCCTGCTGATAACCTGGATCGTTAACGAGCTGTGCAAATAGAACTGCCCGGGCTGCCGCCAACGGTCGGCGCGCCCACCACAAATGAATGCTTCTCGGGTGTCCTTTTAAAAAAGGGTTTTTTTCCTGCTGGCAACCTGAGCTGATAGCATCCAGCGGCAGCGCCACTTCGATAAGTTTGCGTGGTGATTTTACGGGATAGTCTGATATCATTGCGTTATTTCTGTAAGCCAGGTTCTACCTTTTTCTGTTATTCTGTACTTTTGCAGGCTGCTTCGTGGTTTATCCGGAATGGTCATTGCAATCAATCCTGCTGAGATGAGCGGGTTAAGAACTTGGTGCCGGAACTTGGTGCGATCTGAGCGACCCACTATGCTCATGAGATTTGATAACTCACTATCTTCCAAACAATTAGAAAGAACATCGACTTGGTGCCGACTTAGTGCCAACTTGGTGCCGACTTGCGCGGTAACGTTCTCTTCTGTCGAGCCGGATTGAACCGGTCTCCACAAGGTTTGTATAAATGCACCGCCATCCTGCCTGAATTCAGGTGGCCGGAGCCCGCTTTCGGCGCAGAGTTCAATCATGTCGAGAATGCCTGACCCGGCACGCTCAACAATTCTGGTCAGAAACAGTGATTCGGCAATAAGCGGGTTGTGCGGTACCGATGCATGGGGACGACGCAGGGAGTCGATGGTCAACGATGGCGGCAAACTTCCCGGATTCCACACTTCAAGTCGGTCGGAAAAGAGCATGACCTGAACAGAGGCATTGGAACTGTAGTCGCGGTGCGCAATGGCGTTGACAATTGCTTCCGCAACGGCATCACGGGGAATTTCGTAGGTGACCGGAGCCTCGTTGCTTACTGCCCGGGTACCAACTGCTCTGTTGAGCTTGCCCATTACAAAGTCTATGGCGGAATCGACCAGTTGGAAAAGGTCGCCTTTATAAACCTGATAGGAGGGAATGGGTTTCCTTACCTGGGTTCCGTGAAAGTGGAGGCATTTGACTTCGGATGAAAGAAGAAAGCGCTGCGGTTGCGCTCCAAAGAGCAAAATAGCCGCGTTGCTCGGTCGATCATGGTCGAGAAGGTTGAGGTGAACCAGCGCATTACGCATCGGTGTTCCCCTGCCATGGGCATAACCGCGTGCATGCACTGCCCGATCAAGAAATGTTGCCACCTTCTCTTCTGAAATATCGGTGAGTGCAGCTCCCCGGCAGGCTGAAGCATCGAACGGGCCTGTGGTAATGGCGCCCCATCGTCCCAGATATTCTACCAGACTGGCGTAGACGCCTGCTGTCAGTTCAGGGATAGTTGCAAACCGCCGCCTGATGAGCTGATCGCCTGCTTTGCGAATAAGTGCCTGCATTTTCGGATGGCGGCCCGATGCGTTCTCGCTTTTTACAAAGATGATTCGAGGTTTTGCTGCCTTGGTAGCTCGATCAAATTCTTCTTCTGTGGGTGAGATGCCTTCAAGCCCTTCGGTTCCATAACTGTCGCCGAAAAGTCCGATATAGAGATCACAAAGATCCACCTCTTCAAGATAGACGTTGTCAGGTCGGCGGTCTGAGGCCGGGATATCTTCAAAAAGGAAGACATCAAAAAATTGCCGCAGGAGTGCATCGTTCAGAATAAACGTTTTCAGAGCCTGACGTTCTTCAGCAAGCTCTTTTTGTACGCTCGAAAGAAAGATACGGTATCGTGCACTCATTGACGGCCTCCTGCAAGAGCGAGAAGATCCCCGATATTGTAATTGATTGATGATACTCCCCAACCCGGTTCGCCATCAAAAGGGTTCCGCAGATAGTACGGACCATCAATCTGTTCATTTTCGTCAACCTGCACAATGGCCAGCACAAATTTTTCAGCCTGATTGAGGGCATAAAGCATCTCGTTACGGGTGACGGTAATTGTGCTCGCCCCTTTTACGCGCCCCTTGACTTCAATATGCCGGGATTCAGGTTGTTTGCCCTCAATTGCCGGCGGGTAAGAGGTAATGTCCCAGCCGCATTTCTGGGCAGAGACATCAACCACCTGGCACCCCCGGGCCTCTTCAGCCTGACGGACAGCGTTCATGGCAAGCTGCTCGATGCTTGAACGGGCTGCTGGATCGGCAGAAAAGGCAGAGCCGCAGGGTACAGGTTCACCTTGCAGTACGCGAAGCAATCCGGCAGGAATAACCAGCGCACCGCTGAGCAAAACCGGTGTTGCAGAGGTGACGTGACGCATGGAGAGCAGCTCTCTCTTGCGGTGCTCCAGCCGGGCTTCAAGATCGCTGAGCGTGCGACGAACATTTTCAAGGTTGAGGCGAACATCTTTTCCGGCTGCTTTGTCATCGGTCAACCTGATAAAGCGGTCAGACCAGAAATCAATCTCCCTTGTCAAGCGTTCGTGAACAGCCGCAAGGGTTTTGTCTACATGGGCAATACGACGGCCAGCAACCTCGCTGAAGTGCTGAGGGACAAGGGTGGATGCGGCCAAGGCAAGAGCGCGGTTTTCCAGCCCCGCGTTGAGCCAGGGTGCGGCGAGTGTTTCCGACAGGAGTGGCCGCTGAGCTGAAGCAAGCGGTTCAAGGTCTAAATGCGGAGCCCAACCAGCAAAGGTGGCACTGCCGTCGGGCAAAACTCGAACAAATTGCAGGCGTTTGGATATAACCATACCGTCGCCGGATTTGACCTCGTGGGTGAGGAGAAAGAGCAATGACGGCTGCTCGCCATCATCAGCCGGGTCAACAAGGATGGCGCCCTGGCGGAGGAGGTTGGCGTGCTGCTCCAGCAAAAGATCACTGAGGGCGAGCATCAGCGGGTGACCGGGATGAATCATATTGGCGAATGCAAGGCCGGGTTTATCCACCGGACGCACAGCATCTTTGGTAAAACACACTCGCTCGTAACGGCGGAGAACCGGAGCAAGGTCACGCCGATTGCGCCCGGTAATGAGTCGGTCGCGTTCTCGCAACTCTGCAGGAACATGCGTAATCTCGAAACGACCAGATTCACGGGGGTAGATTGAGCCTCCGAGTGACTCAAACCCTTTCATAAAGAAGGCACGAACAAAAAAGGGCTGAAGACGACGGGCTTCGGCCTTTTCCATCTCCTCCTTCACAGAAAAGATACGTTCAGGGCTGAAACTTTCCTGAGCGAGTGTCTCCCGATTGAGAATCTCCTTCAGGTGATCAAGATCGAGGGCGTTATCAATTTTCTGGCTGAGGCGGGCACGCACCTCTGGTTTGTCACCGTAGCGTATCGCTTCCAGCAGCAAATCCTTGAGGCTGATACCATCAAACACTTCACCAAGGACGTTAAATACCTCGCCCTTGAGTGCTTCGCTTACCACTTGAAGCTTTTCAAGCAAGCGGAAATAGACATCACCTTCACGAGTCTCCTTGGCGACAAGGTTCCAGAGATGACAGACCTCTTGCTGGCCAATACGATGAATACGACCGAATCGCTGTTCGAGGCGGTTGGGGTTCCAGGGCAGGTCATAGTTCACCATCAGATTGGCATTCTGAAGGTTGATGCCTTCACCGGCAGCATCGGTGGCAACAAGGACTCGGATTTCGGGATCAGAGCGAAAAAGCTCCTGCGATTTCCGGCGGTCGTCACGGTGAACGGCACCATGAATGACAACGATTGCATCATGACTGCCAAGCACACCTGCAATTTTTTCATGCAGGTAGTTCAGCGTATCGCGGTGCTCACTGAAAATGATAATTTTGCGCATCCGCCCGCCAGCATCGCGCATTTGAGGCTCGTTCTGGAGAATGCGAGAGAGTTCATCCCACTTGCGATCCTTGCCGGATGCAACAAGGGATTTTGCCTGCTGCTCAAGAGTTTGGAGAATGAAGATTTCACCCTCCAGCTCCGCAATGGTTTGTGAAGCGGTGGCCTGAACGACCAGCGTCTCTTCCATGGTTTCCTGCTCCTCGGCGTTGAAATCATCCTCGTCTTCGGGAACATCGATGAGTGTTTCAGCAAGAAGCTTTTGCCCTCTGGCTCCTATTTTTTCCTCACGAAGACGACGCTCGAGTCGTTCCCTTCTGCGTTTGAGTGACTGAAAGATGGCTTCAGGGCTTGAGGCCAAACGACGCTGCAGGGAGGTAAGCGCAAAGCCAACAGAGCCCTTTCGTTTACCGTCAAGCTGGTCAGCCTTGCCCATTTCTGTCTTCACATAATCGGTTACTGCTTCGTAGAGTGCCGCTTCGAGGTCTGAAAGCTGGTAATTGACCGTATATGCCTTGCGCTCAGGAAAAAGAGGGGTACCATCAAACTTGACCAGTTTCTCCTTCACCATTCGGCGAATAAGGTCGGAACAATCAACCTTGTGAACACCATCCCGAAACTTTCCGTAAAAGCGGTCGGAGTCGAGAAGCGAGAGGAATAACTGAAAATCCTCCTCCTTGCCACTGTGCGGCGTTGCCGTCATCAGCAAAAGATGGCGAGTCTGGGCTCCAAGCTTTTCAGCCAACTTGAAGCGACCCGTCTTCTGCATTTTATTGCCGAAAAAGTGTGCTGCAAGCTTGTGCGCCTCGTCGAACACGACAAGATCCCAACCAGCAGCACAAAGCTTCTCTTGCAGCTCTTCGTTTCGGGCCATTTGGTCGAGACGAACAATAAGGTGATCGATGTCTTCAAAGGGGTTTCCGCTCGGAGTAGCCGCTTCGAGATCTCTGGTGAAGACTCGGAATTCGAGCCCGAACTTCTCGAACAGCTCCTCACGCCACTGCTCAACCAGGCTGCCGGGTGCAACGATGACAATGCGCCGAGCATCGGCACGCATGATAAGCTCACGGATATAAAGGCCTGCCATGATGGTCTTGCCAGCACCGGGATCGTCCGCAAGAACAAACCTTAACGGTTGACGGGGTAACATGGCTGCATAAACAGCCGTGATCTGATGTGGAAGGGGTTCAACATTTGATGTGTGAACGGCCATCATCGGGTCGAACAGAAAAGCAAGATCAATGCGCTTTGCCTCAATGGTGAGTTTGAATGCCTCACCATCTCCATCAAAAGACCAAGGGCGCTCGGTGGTTGCAACAGCAATATTCTCTTCATCGGCCCGACCAAGAAGCCGCTCTTTGAGGGTGCCATCAGGAGTCTGGTAGATAACCCGGACAGCTCCATCGGCAATAGGAACAACCGCAATAACCGTTGCAACAGCCGAAGGTTCAAGACCGGTAAGGGAACTGCCTGACGTTATCTCTTCAATGCGCATTGGTCGTTTTTTGTGATAATTCGGTCGTTCTATGGAGTCCCCTTATTTACCGAATATTCATATCAAATAAAAGGAGTGCAGGAGGTTACAAGAGAAAAATCAGGCAGTGGTTGGCGGGAGATTTGTGTCGGCGCATTAGCGTCAGTGGAGCAGTAATAATTCAACTTTCCGGCATATTCCGGTTTGAAGCCGACAAAGGAAAAAACGGTGCCAAGTTCAACCAGATATTTTTCGGGATGCCCCGCACAAGGAATACCTGCAAGCAAAACCAGCTCCGGTAATTTTGCCACAGGCTGTTGCAAAAATGAAACTCCTCACCCCCGCAAGCAACGGTGGATCTATTTTCAGAAAAATCTAAACAAATTTCACCGCAAGCGATGGGGAATTCTACCCTGAGAGATTCAACAGCGAGCTGACCAACACCCATCAAAGCGTAACTGGGAATAGCCAGGCTTACTTGGGCTACCGAGTGTTAAACGCCACTGTATTCGTTTTTTGCATCATTTTCTCGGAGCCAGTCCGAAGCAAAAACTGAAAAATCGTTAAACGTAACTTCGTCGATATCTAATCGGGCATTTCGGCAAATCTCAGGGAAATCATTACAAAATGATTGGTATCGCCGAGTAATATCGCGACCACCCGGTATTGTTCGACGTTCCGATGCATCACTCAACCATGCACGAATTAACCCAATTGCTGTTTGCGGTTCGCCATGGTGTGATCGAATATCTTGTCCTGCAACATCTGATATAAATTGCTGATAGCGATATTGTTCCCGATCTAAAATCAAGCAGTTTTTGCGCCGTTGATCAGGCCCACCGTATCTCTTGGCACCAAGGAATACACCAAGTTCTAACGGCATGTTAAAGCGCGGTAAATTATTATGCGCATCTAATTCTGTGCGGGAAATGTCGTGCACCCCGAATTTACACTCGGCAATAATTCTCTGGATTTTATCGAAACGAACATTTCCACTATTGTTTTCCTCAAGTGCGCAACGAGGAATAAACCCGCAATCATAAATAGCAAAAACAATTGCATTACGTATCGATTCGAATGCATCATCGAACGGGCAATTTATAAACACAGAAGAGTTGTACGAGGACGTTGCCATCTCACTTCCTGCCACTGTCCATGTTACGGCTTACAATGGCTTTTTTCACGGCACTTTTTGCAGCAGCTCGAGAAACCGAACCTGTTTTGGGCGCCACATGGACTTTCCGTGTTGCAACTGAACTTTTGGCGAGTGTTTTTGCGGCAGTCGACTTCTCCTTAGCACTGGATGACGTGGCAAGAGTTTTACCGGCCTTACTTGTGGCAGCTTTCGTCAGAACTTTAGCACCAGGCATGTACGCTCCTTACATCAATGTTTCATTGAGCATAACACTCATAAAATTGATCCACCTGAACGGAAGATTTTTGAATCGTAATACGTATAAATACGCCAATCAAAAGATAGTGAATATACCACTAATGAAATACATAGAGGCGAATTACAATCTTATTTTAACACATTCTTCCTGATTTTATATTGATCAGAAAAATACACTGATTACCACCCATCATGAGTGGTTGCCTTGTCAGAGTAATGGCACTTTGCAGTATAACACTCAATTTCAGCTCATCACAATACATCTACAAAAACAAATTCACTTTTGAACCTGCACCGCACTATCCCCTTCCTTCAGCGCAAGGTCTGCTGAACATAAGAGAGCGCTACTTTGCTCTCCCCTATTTGGAAATGATAGCAATGTTATCTCCCCAAAGCAATTGGCCAACAAGCTGTTGGCTTATTGTATCTGTTTGATAAAAAAAGAGATACCACTGTTTGAGATATGTGATATTGCTTTGTTCACTCATACACCAACTCCATCAAATACCCTGCCAACTCAACACTCGCCGCATCATCGGGAATAAGGTCGGCATTCCATCCGCTGGCCGAGACGCTGCGAAGGTCGGTAAAGAGAGCGTTCCAGTAACTGGAAAAGGCACCGCGACTTTTGAACTCATCGAGAATGCCAAGCTTGCTGATGCGATCGGCTATGGTTGCAGAAAAGGCGTGATAGAGGTCATAGACGTTCTGCTTTTTTGGCAAATCTTCGAGGGCTGGCAGGTTTGCTTTCCACCAGTCGGCAAGGCTTTGCGCAAATTCCAGATGTTTGCTTTTCAGTTCGATGCTGTCATCCAGAAATGCCTTTAAACTCTCTTTGCTTGCAATCGCAGGTACAAATTGACAGTAGCTGTTCTTCACCGGCACAAACAGTTGTTCACGAATACCGGCGTAGCTCTTCCAGTAATCGGCAAGGGCTTCAACTTCGCTCCCGGGAATGCCGCCATGCAGATGCGCATGGACATCGTGCGGCTCGGCAGGCGGGCTGTTATCGACATAGCGCCGAATGTTGCAGTTGAACTCCTCTTTTTCCAGCTCTGCAACCGTGACCAGTTTGCTGTATTTGTCGAGCGAGCGTCTGTTCCTGTAGACATAAGCAATCTTCTCGATATCTTCGGAGCGCAGGGTGTTCTGCACCTTGCCCTCCTTGTATTCGTGGTCGGCATTGATAAAGAGCACCTCCTTGCGGGTAGCGGCACCGGCGCGATTGATAATCAGAATGGATGCGGGAATGCCGGTACCGTAAAAAAGGGCCGGTGGCAGACCGATAACCGCTTCAAGGTAGCCGCGCTTGATCATCCACTCCCGCATTTTACGCTCTTCTCCACCCCGAAAAAGAACGCCGTGCGGCATGATAACCGCCATGCGCCCGGTAGATTTGAGCGTGCTGATCATATGCTGGACAAACATGAAATCCGCTTTGCCTTTGGTGGGCATCCAGAAGTGATAGCGCTCTTTGAACCTCATGCTGTCAGCGGCATAGTTCTGCGAAAAGGGCGGATTGGCAATGACAATGTCGAACCGCTTCAGCTCCGCGCCTTCGATATGCTTTGGCTCGTTGAGGGTGTCGCCGTTTTCAATCTGGGCATCCAGAATATCATGAAAGAGCATGTTGAGCTTGCACAACCCCCAGGTGGTGCCGTTCTTCTCCTGACCGTAGAGTGTCAGCTTTCTGGCGCTGCCATACTTGCTTTCGACATAGTTGAACGATTCAATCAGCATACCACCCGAGCCAACAGCGGGATCGCAGATTTCGGCATCCTGCGCCGGGTCGAGAATGTTCACCAGCAGCTTGACAACGGTACGAGGCGTATAGAATTCGCCCCCTTTTTTCCCTGCGCTGTCGGCAAAGTATTTGATCAGATATTCATAAGCGGAACCAAGCAGATCGGGAAATTCGAGATTGTCGTCCGTGAGCACCACCTTGTCAAAATGGCCGATAAGCTCAACCATGTCGGCATCGGTAATGCGTTTGTTGTTTTTTCCAAAAGTTTTATTGAAGTCGATCGGTTTCAGAACGCCTTCAAGGCTGCCGAGATTCTTCTCTTCCAGCTCGGCAAAGGCTTTCATCAGCTCAGAACCAACCTCCTGCTTCTGGTGCTTGATTCTCTCCCACCGGGCACGTTGAGGCACAAAGAACTTGTACGCCTCCTCACGCTCCAGGCCCTCTTCAAGCTCCTTCCCTGCTACACCGCGTTTTTCAAGCTGCCCTTTTCGGATGAGGCGTTCAAGAGCAAACTGGTCGTTGACCCGTTTCAGAAAGAGCATGGCAATGACATACTCCTTGAACTCCGAAGCATCCATGTTTCCGCGAAGCGATTCGCAGGCCTCTTCAAGGAAGTTTTCTAACCACGAGAGTGAAAGTTTATGAGCCATTAAGTTGTTTGTTTTTTGAGGCTGACATGGGTAGAGATTGAAGGCTTGTTGCGCGGTTGAGGATTGCAAATCCCTATTATTTTGGCAGTTATCCGTAGCGATCAGTCTCCATTCAATGGCAAGCTAAGCCACCCGATACTGTGCTGATCGAAAACAAACCACGGCTACTCAGGTCGGCTTAAGCAGATTGTTCTACCTTTCCCTCCCTTCACGGATACAATCAACAATCTCTTCCGTCGAAATTTGAGCTTTAATGGTTGGGACGTCTAAGGGAGAAGTCGCAATATTTTCAGGAGTTAAGGCAAATATGCGTCCATCTTTTCTCCGTATCAGAACTTTACCTGAATTTTCTGCCTGATCAAGAACAACATCCGGTTTTTGCCCGGCTTCTGCATCGGTGTCGATTTGCATTTTATCATGAACTCCCATAGGTGTATTATTCACAATCCAACCATCGTTACCCGTGAGAACAGGAAGGTCATAAGCGATTGCTGTAGACTCCAATTAAAGCATCTGCCTGTTGCATGGAAAGACTGAGAATATGTTGTTCAACATAAAACATGGCTTTTACAGATACCTCTTTGGAGAGATACAGAATTTGTGCGTTCCATCCATGGTGTGCTTTACGGAGTTTCAGATACGAATGGAGATGACCTCAAGAAACGAATTTTAAAATTTCTGAAAATAGTTAACCCCTGGAATCCCCTTAAAATCTATATCCTGTGTCCAAATAGTTCCGCCATAGTCTTGGGCTGTCGCCAAAATGATACTATCCGCCATTGGTAATCTATACTGCAAACTGAGTTGTGATGCAGAAAGTGCTAATTTTGCGGTAAAATCAATAACTTTCCCCTTCTGCATTGCCGAAACCGCCTGCAACGCCTCATTTTCTCCAGACTCACGTAAAAGTACCTTTGACACCTCGTAAATAGTAATAACAGGGACAATAAGCGAGCTGATATCAGATAGCGGGACTTTGAAATGTTTTGCGGAAGGCTCATCAGCAAAAAATGATAGCCAACCCGAAGAATCTACAATGTTCATACTCGCTCTTCGTCTCTCTTAAAATCAGTATTGATGCCTTTAACAAAACCACGAAGATCAGATATTTCACGATCTGGGATAAGCTCAATTCGGCCTTGATATTCAACAACCTGTAATTTTTGGCCAGGATGAAGATGCAAGGATTCCGTCAAGTGTCGAGGAATAACAACCTGGAGTTTTGGTGACACTGTAACGGTTTGCATAATAACTCCTGTTAATAATTATAATGACCTTCACTTATTCGATAAGATACTCTTGCAGCAACTCAGAAGCAAAATCAGCCAGCATTGTTACACGACAATGGATGACGCAAAACTGCAATTACTCACTTTACCCCTAAACCTGCCCAGCCCTTGAGCCAAAAACGACCTTTTGCAGTATAACAAACAAGTTCAGCCCATCAAAACACATCTACCAAAAAAACGTCAACCGCCTTCCCCCCCAAGTGGTCAACGGTTCTTCACCGGCACAAAAAGTTGTTCACGAATACCGGCATAGCTCTTCCAGTAATCGGCAAGAGCGTCAACTTCGCTCCCGGGAATACCGCCATGCAGGTGCGCATGAACATCGTGTGGTTCGGCGGGAGGGCTGTTATCGACATAGCGTCGGATATTGCAGTTGAACTCCTCTTTTTCCAGCTCTGCAACCGTGACCAGTTTGCTGTATTTGTTGAGCGAGCGTCTGTTCCGGTAGACATAAGCAATCTTCTCGATATCTTCGGAGCGCAGAGTGTTCTGCACCTTGCCCTCCTTGTATTCATGGTCGGCATTTATAAAAAGCACCTCCTTGCGGGTAACGGCACCGGCTCGGTTGATAATCAGAATGGAAGCGGGAATCCCGGTACCATAAAAAAGTGCTGGCGGCAGACCGATCACCGCTTCAAGGTAGCCGCGCCTGATCATCCACTCCCGCATTTTACGCTCTTCACCTCCACGGAAAAAAACACCGTGCGGCATAATCACCGCCATGCGCCCGGTGGATTTGAGCGTGCTGATCATATGCTGGGCAAACATGAAATCCGCTTTGCCTTTGGTGGGCATCCAGAAATGATAGCGCTCTTTAAACTTCATGGTGTCAGCGGAATAGTTCTGCGAAAAGGGCGGATTGGCAATGACGATGTCGAACCGTTTCAGCTCCGCGCCTTCCCTATGCTTTGGCTCGTTGAGAGTTGCCGTTTTCAATCTGCGCATCCAGAATATCATGAAAGAGCATGTTGAGCTTGCACAAGCCCCAGGTGGTGCCGTTCTTCTCCTGACCGTAGAGTGTCAGCTTTCTGGCGCTGCCATACTTGCTTTCGACAGAGTTGAACGATTCAATCAGCATACCGCCCGAACCGACAGCGGGGTCGCAAATCTCGGCATCCTGCGCCGGGTCGAGAATGTTCACCAGCAGCTTGACAACGGTACGATGCGTATAGAATTCGCCCCCTTTTTTCCCTGCGCTGTCGGCAAAGTATTTGATCAGGTATTCATAAGCCGAACCAAGGAGATCGGGAAATTCGAGATTGTCATCAGTGAGCACCACCTTGTCGAAATGGCCGATGAGCTCAACCATGTCGGCATCGGTAATGCGTTTGTTGTTTTTTCCAAAAGTTTTATTGAAGTCGATCGGTTTGAGAACACCCTCAAGGCTGCCGAGATTCTTCTCTTCCAACTCGGCAAAGGCTTTCATCAGCTCAGAGCCCACCTCCTGCTTCTGGTGCCTGATTCTCTCCCAGCGGGCACGCTGCGGCACAAAAAACTTGTACGCCTCTTCACGCTCCAAGCCCTCTTCAAGCTCCTCCCCTGCTACACCACGTTTTTCAAGCTGCCCTTTTCTGATGAGGCGTTCAAGAGCAAACTGGTCGTTGACTCGTTTCAGAAAGAGCATGGCAATGACATACTCCTTGAACTCCGAAGCATCCATATTACCGCGCAGTGATTCGCAGGCCTCTTCAAGGAAGTTTTCTAACCACGACAGTGAAAGTTTATGAACCATTGAGTTGTTTGTTTTTTGAGACTGACATGGGGGGACGTTCGAGGAATGCAGATTCTTTTTAGTCCGCAGTGTCCATTCAACATAACGTTCAGCCGTTGTAATCGACTGCAACTGAGGGCTATGTGTTGTTGTAGATATTTAAAAACTCCTCGGGTGTCAGTGCTTAAATCGGGGATTTTTTGAAATCAGAAATATTGCGGGTAATGATAAAATCACAGTTTGTCAATTCAGACAAACTCGCCACTACTCCATCTTCAAAGTCACTGATTCCCATTTTTCTTGCTCTGATAAACGAAGCTTTGTCAGCCGCAGCAATATCAAAATGGGTAAGCATCCAGTCCGTCATTTCATCGGCTTTCTGTTTTCCAGAATATTTTGATGTGATATACTGAATCGTAGTAATGGCATGAGATGGCAACAATCCTGTTATTTCCTTATTGAGGACTTTGCTGATTACCGATGCCGATGCGTGATGGTAGGGGTGACGTTCCTGAAAAACATCAAGCATAACATTCAGATCAAGCATGACTTTCATGTATGCTTTTCCATTGAATGCTGATAAAATATTTCATCCGTATCAATATCTTTCGGAATGATGCCTGTAATTTTCTGAATATCAGGATGAAGATCGTATGTCTGCGATGCCTGCAAACCTCTTGCATAACGATCTATCAGTTCTGAAATTGTAATTCTGTGTCTTTCGGCATACTGTCTGAGAAAACTGATTTCATCTGTCGGCAATTGAATTGTCAACATATCTGTATTCATCTGTCGCTTTTTCATATAATGAGAACTCTTTTATTGAATTAATAATGTGTTCTGGATACCGGGTAGGGATTTGGATATTTTACCCTTCATCAAGAACTGGTATCGTTCAGCTGCATCAGATAACGATTGAAGTATTGGCTCACGATTAACCAACTTGGCGGCACACTTTTTTTCTGACTCTTTGATGGCGTCAAAGTCATAATGTCATTGTCTGCCGTTCACTCAAAAAACTATTTCCATTGATGCATGCACTTTCTGCTATCAGTATTATATTTTGCTACCTTCGGAATGAAGCCTGACATTTCTTCCTAATCCTTTTCTTAAACCTCTTACATACTCATCCACATTTTTTACCATGTCGTTATCTTCCCACATTCCGAACAATTCATTTTTTTCGGTTTGCCTTTTGATTTCCTGGTAGGGGACAAGTTTGGCGCAAGGTTTTCCTCGGAAGGTAATAACAACTTCCTCTCCCCTATTTACAGAGTCTATGAGCTCTTTTGAGTTAAATCTCAGCTCTTTTGCGGTAGCTCTCATGTTCAGCCCTCAGTATAGATAAGTTTATATTCCGAAGTATACACTTGATATTAAGTGTAATCAATAATGTTTTCTGTGTATCGGATAATTTTCACACTTGAGCTAACAAGTACCCTTTTGCAGTATAACCAACAAGTTCGCTCCATCAAAACAGATTGCTTCGCTCCAGAACCTGGCACCGCTATCCGCTCATGCGCTGTAATTGTTCTCATACCTGACCGAGCGATTTCCGAGCATTAATTTGCGGCTGATTCGACGTCGTCCGGTATTGAAAACTGCTTGTACCGGAACTTGGGTACTTTGCCCTGAGGCATAGTCACGTTGGGCCTTGCCTGGTATTGCGTCAATACGCAGACGTCTGAGCGTTTCTTCTGCAAGCACTTCCAATGGTTCACGAGGTACCGCTTTACCGCTAATCGAACTGATTCTGGTTTTGGCAAAAACTCCGTAGCCAATTCGCACAAGCCGCCCTTCACTGACAAATTCATTCAGAATGCGGCTGATCTGGCTTTGGCTGCCGATAGGTGTAAAATCGGAACGCAAAATAATTTCGCTACGTCTCATGGAAAGAGAGCGAATCATCCGAGCTTTTATACTTAAGCATGATTTCATAGCAGAACAAAGGTAACTACCACAGAATGACTTCTTTCCAAGATAGCTAATAGAACATTAAAGAAAAACGATTTATTCATGCAAATAATGCTCATTTCACACGAACCTTGAGTGTAGTGGGGGGGGGCGGTTTTCTGCCCATCACCACTCCCTGCCATTGGGCTCCGTATTTTTCAGCCTTCACGCAGGTATAATCCTGATTGCAATGTGAATGTCCCGCTCGGTTTCAGTTGTTTAATTGGCCAACAGGCTGTTGGCTTATTGCATCTGTTTGATGATAAAAGAGATACCACTGTTTGACATATGTTATATTGCTTTCCTCACTCATACCCCAACTCCATCAAACACCCTGCCAGCTCAACACTCGCAGCATCCCGTTCTTTCAGAATGCTGTGCAATGGCTGATGATATTTCTCCCAGAGATTTTCGAGGCTTGAGCGGAGCGCCCGGCTGTATTGGGCAAGGTACTCTTCAACCGTTGCGTAAAGCGTTCGTTCCCACCGGGCAAGAATGAGTTGCCTGGCTTCAGTGCTGTCAATCTTGTTGCGGGCCTCTTCGACCAGCTTCTCTTTGCGCTCTTTTATCTCTTTGATGATCTTCTTGCAGGCTTTCAGCTCCGCCTCCCGTTCAGCATAACGGGCAATGCGCTTTTCCTGTTCGGCTATGCGATCACTCAATGCCTCTTGGGTGATGATTGCTGACGTGACCACCCCGTCAGGCTTCGCCCGCCACCCCTCCGAGGGAGGGGAATTTGCTCTCGCAGCTCATCTTCTTGATTCCCCTCCTCCGGAGGGGTGCCCCGAAGGGGAGGGGTGGTGATTTTACGGGATAGGTCATAACGATCTCTTTTTTCCTTCTCGTGCAATTGCTAACCATGCACGACCTGCGTCAGTAAGTCGATATTTCTGCAATCTGCTTGTTGGTATCTCTGGAATTGTCAGCTCAATATAACCCGCTTTCATAGCAGGATGAATGTAGTTTTTCCTGAATATCGGACGATGTTTAATCTCCAGGGCTTCACGCAGTTGTCCGGCAGAGAGATTGTGATCTTCCAATACCTCCGTAAGACGAAACATCGGGAGATGTGCCTGAATTTCCGACAGGGTCGTTGACTGGGTCGCACCACGCTCTTCTGTCGATCCACTTTGAACCGGCCGCCATAAGGTTTGTATAAATGAACCGCCATCCTGCCTGAATTCAGGTGGCCGGAGTCCGCTTTCGGCGCAGAGTTCGATCATGTCGAGAATGCCTGACCCGGCACGCTCAACGATTCGAGTCAGAAACAGTGATTCGGCAATAAGCGGGTTGTGTGGTACCGATGCATGGGGACGCCGCAGGGAGTCGATGGTCAACGATGGCGGCCAGATGCGCTCTCGCTTTTTACAAAGATGATTCGGGGTTTTGCAGCCTTGGTCGCCCGGTCAAACTCCTCTTCGGTGGGTGAAAGACCATGCAATCCTTCGGTTCCATAACTGTCGCCGAAAAGTCCGATATAAAGATCACAACGATCCACCTCTTCAAGATAGACGTTGTCGGGTCGGCGGTCTGAGGCTGGTATATCTTCAAAAAGGAAGACATCAAAAAACTGCCGCAGGAGTGCATCGTTCAGAATAAACGTTTTCAGAGCCTGACGTTCTTCAGCAAGCTCTTTTTGGAGGCTCGAAAGAAAGATATGGTATCGTGCACTCATTGATTACCTCCTGCAAGAGCGAGAAGATCCTGGATATTGTCATTGACTGATGAGACACCCCAAGCCGGTTCGCCATCAAAAGGGTTCCGCAGATAATACCGACCCAAATATCAAAATCGCCGTCTTCGTTTCGGTCATAAATACGGCCATTGCAGCGGTGAACCTGGGAGCTTTCCGGGATATAAACAGAGAGTACTCTTTTGTTCTGCAGCGTTGCTTCATTGACGGAGAGGTAACAGGCCGGATTGATTTTGTTAGGATTGTTTATGGCTGTTACAAAATCTTTCTTGATCTGATCGACACGATCCTGATCAACCCCCAAAATTTCACCGTTGTCCTTGATCCCAAGTAACAGTGTACCCCCATGCCGGTTCAAAAATGCGCAAACGGTTTCATACACATCCCTGTTCAGTGTATTGCGGCACTCCTTAAACTCAAGAGTCAGCCCTTCCCCTTGCTGGATCAGTTCTACTATTTTATGTTCGAGATCATTCATTTCTATACGCATTACCGGCCCATTATTAAGCTTTTCCAGTATAACTGTCCAGACAACTTCGAGCCATGCATCAATTTCCGTTTCTGGCAGTTATGGCAGCGTTACCTCCTGCAAGAGCGAGCAGATCCGCAATGTTGTAATTGATTGTCACCCTGTCAGCTCTCCATCGGCAATAGGAACAACCGCGATAACCGTTGCAACAGGCGAAGGTTCAAGACCGGTAAGTGAACTGCCTGACGTTATCTCTTCAATGCGCATTGATCGTTTTTTGTGATATTCGGTCGTTCAATGGAGTCCCTTTATTTACCGAATATTCATATCAAATAAAAGGAGTGCAGGAGGTTAGAGGATAGAAATAACGCGGTGTTTTCGGGGTATTTGTGCCAGCGCATTAGCGTCAGCAGAGCAGTAATAATTCAACTTTCCGGGATATTCCGGTTTGAAGCTGACAAAGGAAAAAACGGTGCCAAGTTCAACCAGATATTTTTCGGGATGCCCCCAAAGAGAATACCTGCACGCAAGGCCTGCTCCGGTAATTTTGCCACAGGCTGCGGCAAAATTGATGTCCCATATTCTTTCGCTAAACGGATCATATACCTGATGTTTCGTTCCGAAAAACCTTTGATCTCAGGTAATTCGTTTTGCGATCAACAAGTGCTATAAGTGATGCTGGAAGCTATAATGGACATTCTGAGTGATTATCCAAAAAAGCTGCCGACTTTTACTTGATTATTGTATTGAAGCAGAATCTTTTTGATTCTTTCATATTCTTTTGTATTATTGAGGCAACATGCTCACCCCGCTTCTCGTCAGATCAGCGCGCTCAGGGTGAGCTTTTTGTTTTTCCGCTTATGGCTACATCATATACGAAGCATCCTCTTTCTTGCATTGATCAGCTTGACCTCTTGAAACAAAGGGGGCTTTGTATAGATGATGATGCGAAAGCTCTTCATCTCCTTCAACATATCAGCTATTATCGTCTCAGCGGATATTGGTACACACTTCTTGAAGAACCAAAGGTTGAGCAACATTTTAAATCGAATGCCTCTTTTCAGACAGCCTTCAAAATTTACTGTTTTGACAGGGAGCTGCGGCAACTTGTTCTTGGTGAGATTGAAAAGATTGAGGTTGCTGTAAAGTCACAAATGATTCAAGTTCTTTCTCAAGGATTTGGGCCAAACTGGTATGCGGACCCAGCCCGATTCATGAACCATAAAAACAATCACACTAAAACACTCGAAAAACTACTTGACGATTATAAACACAGCCGGGAGGATTTTATAATCGCCTTTAAAAAAACCCACGCTGATGTACCGCCGCCCGGCTGGGTCATTATGGAAATTGCCTCTTTTGGGCGTATTTCTTCATTATATGCTGATTTAAGGGGAGGTAAAAGCAAAAGGGCAATTGCCAATCATTTTGGCCTTGATGATTCGAGCTTTGCGTCATGGTTACATTGCATAGGGTATCTACGGAACATTTGTGCTCACCATTCCCGCTTTTGGAATCGGGAATTTCGTCTTGCCCCACAAGTGCCTCAACATCCCTCAAAGATATGGTTACAGAACTATGCAGCGACGAACCGCGCCTATTTTATGTTGTCCATGATCTTGTATTTCCTTCAGACTATCAACCCAAAAAACACCTTTAACGAAAAATTTTCAAAGCTGTTAGGGAAGTATCCGAACATTGATAGTAAAGCTATGGGTTTTCCTGTAACATGGCAAAGTGAGAGGCTGTGGAGTGACCAGGTTATGGCGGTGGATTGGGTCGATTAGGTCATAGACGTTCTGCTTTTTTGGCAAATCTTTCAAGGGCTGGCAGATTTTCTTCCCACCAGTCGGCAAGGCTGTCCGCAAACTCCAAGTGCTTACTTTTCAGTTCCAGGCTGGCATCCAGAAATGCCTTTACACACTCTTTGCTTGCAATCGCCGGTACAAATTCACAGTAGCTGTTCTTCACCTGCACAAAAAGTTGTTCGCAAATACCGGCATAGCTCTTCCAGTAATCGCCAAGAGCTTCAACTTCGCTCCCGGGAATGCCGCCATGCAGGTGCGCATGGACATCGTGCGGCTCGTTGAGGGTGTCGCCGTTTTCAATCTGGGCATCCAGAATATCATGAAAGAGCATGTTGAGCTTGCACAAGCCCCAGGTGGTGCCGTTCTTCTCCTGACCGTAGAGTGTCAGCTTTCTGGCGCTGCCATACTTGCTTTCGACGTAGTTGAACGATTCAATCAGCATACCGCCCGAAACAAGCAGATCGGGAAATTCGAGATTGTCATCAGTGAGCACCACCTTGTCGAAATGGCCGATGAGCTCAACCATGTCGGCATCGGTAATCCGCTTGTTGTTTTTTCCAAAAGTTTTATTGAAGTCGATCGGTTTGAGAACACCCTCAAGGCTTACATACCTTGCCAAAAAACCTTCTTTTGCAGTATAACAAACAAGTTCAGCCCATCAAAACACATCTACCCGAAAAAGACGTCAACCGCTTTGCACCCCATGTGTGCAAGAAGCTTTTATGTATATGTGACCGGTCTTTCAACCCTAATACCTTGCGGATATATGGTAATGTCCCAGCCGCATTTCTGAGTGGAAACATCAACCAGATGGCTTCATCATCCTGAATATCCGGTTTGAACCGAATATATCCACACCTATGCACAGTTTTCATTGATGGCAAAATTTGCCGGTGAGGTTAATACCCACGATTTGCCGACTTTTTCGGGCCGTCCCATGACTGATACGGTTTTGTTATCTTTATGCGCATCACATGCTGTACGGTAATTCTCGGGGCTCAGGGAGACCTTGATATTTACCTTGCGGTTGTTGCCGATATCCCAGGCAATGATCACCTGCCTTCCGTCGGAGTCGCTTGAATCATCATCGGTGTCGATTGATTCAGCTTTTAACTGTATGATTTTACCGATTATTTCCGTTTCATGCGATTCAGTTACTGCCCGAAGTGATTTTGCGGCGGCTTCAAAATATGGCCGAAAAACTGATGGTTCAATAATGATGTTTGAAAATGAACTGACATCGGCGCTGGCGTTAAATTCGGGAGACCAAAGCATTGAGTACTCAAGATTAAAATCATCAAGATCTTCAGTAAGCTCTTTCATAACTTCGCACAAGTTTGCGTTGAAGCCTTGTTCATAGTTGCTGGTCATGATGCCGATATCACTTTCACGAACACCTTTAACGGCAAATTGCAAACCCCGTACAATGCGCTCCATAACCCGTCGTTCAAGCGGTGATGCTTCAATATCAGGAAGCAGGGTGAGGGTGGAGGGTGGCAATGGCATTTCGATGGTCAGTCCAAAGCTGCCCTGAAACGTGTGACCAAACCTGCATTTATGGGTATACTCCTTTCCAATTTTCCGCCCTTTGGCAAAGTAGGGCTGATTATCTTCCTCCGCACAGGCGGCATAATAGACCAGATCGCGCAGGCGTGAAATAACCAGAGGTGCCAGTTCAAGGGGTAAACTTGTCAGGCGGGCGCTGCTATATATTCTCTGACGAAAAATATCAAGCGAGCGGTTTTTTATCTTCTGGACAATATCTGAAACGGAAACTTGCTCAAGTGCCGCGATAAGTTTGGCCGCTGAATGGATTTTGGCAACAGCATCCCGATAGTCGTTACCGTTTGGAAGAACAAGCTTGATCTGGTTGTTGTAATCGTCGTTACGCTCGTATTGGTAAACGAGTAAGGATGGATTGGGATGCTCAAGCTTGGTCCAACCGGCTTTACGAATGTAGGCGGTTATATCTTCTACGCGGAGCTGAATGCTTATATCGTGATTGTTCATGATGGAAGTTCTCCTTTCTCAAGGGCAGTTAACACCTCGTTCAGGATGTTTGGAGTCAGGAAATTTTGTCTGCTTATTTCAATTCGTTGCGTTCTCGCATTCTTGCTTCTCTCTCCAGAGAGGTAGATCCAATAACAGCAGCGACGCAACACCAACTCTTCTTCTGAAAGAGAGAGCCACTCGCTTTCAGCTTCAGGTAATACCATCAAAATAAGAATCACCGGCGTAGTGGCAGCTCTTGGAGCACGATCAACCAGATAATTGTGGGTTTCAACATCCAGATCATAACGAAGATGTGTATCATCGATGATACAGTTTTTTGATGCTTTGAGCTGAAAATCAAGGCTGAAACCAGTTTCATGATAATGGCCATTGAAGTAAGATACCTGATGAAATGTGCCATCAATAGTATAATCGTGTGAGCGATCTTTCATGCTCAAATTCACCCCGGCTTTTGCGGCAATTGCCTGAACATAAGCCCTGCTCAAATCCTCTTCAGTATGTTGAATAGTCAGCATTGTTGGAATAGTATAGTGCAGAAAACTCTATCCTGGGTACAGCAACGTACTAAAGCATCATTCCTCAACAGTATACGTACAATGATGTTGCCATCTCAACTCTTGCCACTGTCCATGTTACGACTTGCAATGGCTTTTTTCACGGCACTTTTTGCGGCTGCACGGGAAACTGAACCTGTTTTGGGTGCCTCATGAACTTTCCGTGTTGCAACTGAACGTTTGACGAGTGTTTTTGAGGCAGCCGACTTCTCCTTAGTACTGGATGACGTGGCAAGTGTTTTACCGGCTTTACTTGTGGCAGCTTTCGTCAGAACTTTAGCACCAGGCATGTACGCTCCTTACATCAATGTTTCATTGAGTATAACACTCATTAAATTGATCCACCTGAACGACAGATTTTTGAATCGTAATACATATAAATACGCCAATAAAAAGATAGTTAATATAGCACTAATGAAATACATAGAGGCGAATTACAATCTTATTGTAACACATTCTTCCTGTTTTTATATTGATCAGATAAATACACTGATTACACTCCGCTGCGAGTGGTTGCCTTGTCAGAGTAACGGCACTTTGCTGAATAACACACAATTTCAGCTCATCAAAATACATCAACAAATATAACTTTACCCCTGAACCTGCACCGCACTATCCCCTTCTTTCAGCACAAGGTCTGCTGAACATAAGAGAGCGCTTCTTTGCCCACCTTGCATTGGAGATGATCGAAATGGTATGTCTTCAAGGTAATTGGCCAACAAGCTGTTGACTTTTTATATCTGTTTGATAATAAAAGAGATCCCACTGTTTGACATATTTAATATTGCTCAAAGAACAGCCCTTCATCTCCGGAAATTCGGCCATCAAATCTAAACTGAGTTGGCGGTGTAAACCGTCGCCCCACTGCGCATTTACCTGCTTTTGAACAATGTCGGCACCAACCAAGCAAAGCATACTACGTCATTTTTACAACAGCCTGTAGCAAAATTGATGTCCCGTATTCTCTGAGAAAACAGCTCATATACCCGATGTTCCGTTCCAAAAAGCCCTTGAGCATCCCGTTCTTTCAGAATGCTGTGCAATGGGTGGTAATATTTCTCCCATAGGTTTTCAAGTTTTGAGCAAATTACTTTACCTTTTCCTCCCTTCACGGATACAATCAACAATCTCTTTCGTCGAAATTTGAGCTTTAATGGTTGGGACAAATAATGATTGAAGTATTGGCTCACGATTAACCAACTTGGCGGCACACTTTTTTTCTGACTCTTTGATGGCAGCAAAAATACGATCAAGATCGTTGCCATATCTCGCCGCATGGGCGCTTCTAACTCTACGGATTTCTTCTACGATTGGATCATCTTTCATTGATTAACTCCTCTGGGGAACAAAGTATTGGACTACGGAAATTCAAATGATTGACAACTTGAGTTATTTTATCTCTCATGTTTGCATTATTTATATGCTTGAAATTCCAAGGGAGGAGAAAATCTATACCTTACACCGCAGCAATACCGACTGACAGAGTATCTGAATCTCAAAATGAATTATTATCTGTATCCGTTTTTTCAGGTTTATTTATCAATATTTCTGCCATTCCATAAGTATTGTAAGGTGTTGGCATATCGTAAATTTTTCCTGATTCAAGCGGAGAGATATTTTCATCCGTATCAAGTTGTTCCGCGATAATCCGAATCAGTCTGAGCTTATCAAGTGTCCGTAACTGTCGAACAAAAGGAAGAATATCTGTCAAAGTCATAATTTCGTTGTCTGCCGTTCACTTAAAAAGCTATTTTCATTGATGCAGGCTCTTTCTGCCATCAGTATTATACTTTGCCTTACAGCTCTCTAACGGCAAGGTCAGCGGCACCAATTGGTTAGGCGTTTTTACCTGTTTGTCAAGGTATTTTGAAATTTCATAGCCTTTTCACTTATTTTCGTTCCGCTTAATCTGTCAAAAAGATCCTCTCTCCATTTTGTGCAGTCAAATCTTTCATCAATATCTTTTTCATTGATTCCAGTCCGCTTCATGTATCACTTCAAGATCTGCTATTCTTTTGTCAAATTCTTCTTTTTCTTGAATCGACCATTGACCAAATAAATCAGAAAATTCTTTTCTTCTATTTTGATACTCCGTAATTGATAAAGAACGTTCTAATAATTTTTTTATCGTTTCGTTCTGACTAAGTCGAAACTCTTTGGACTTTTCACTTATCTTTTTATCCAATATATTACCTATGCCATGAACAGTAATCGATTTCATAACTCATCCTGAACAAAATTCTTCATTATGTGAACAAATCAGCATGCGAACCTGTGCGATACAACACTAATTCTTGAACCTCTATGGCATAAATCAAAATCCAGTCTGGTTCCAGATGACAATCGCGCTTTCCATGATATTGACCTTTCAGCGGATGATCAAGATAAACTGAATCCAGAGGCTCTCCTTCGGCAAGATCCTGAACAACAGTGAGGAGTTGTTCAAGCTCTTTTCCCCGTTTCAGCACACGCTTGACATCTTTTTTAAATTGCATGGTTCTTCGAATCTGATACATCACGACAACAAGTCCTCACGTAACGAATGCAGTGAAGTAAATACGGGCATACATGATTTATCTTCGGCAAAACTATTGAGCGTCAGGTCATTGGGAATTTCGGTTAACTCCAAAAGATCTCGCATCTCTGTATCCTGAAAAATATAGCCAGCAACAGCAATACGGTCTTTTTTCGGCAACGCGCAAAAGACACGATAAAACGCCGCCGCCGTACTTATATGATTGCCGGCTGGTGATGTTGATATTGGGACTGACTGTTTCATAACTCCTGCTCCGGGGTACGGTTATTTACTTATCGGGTAACAAGTTGAACGTAAATGCTGAAAGGGATAAGGGCGAAGCTGCTTCTCCATATTTCAAGCAGACTCTCCACTTCCAACCAAATTAACACATTTTTTCATACTGCCCAAAGCTCTCGGATTTCATGGAATCGACATGGTCTGCCGTTCACTCAAAAAGCTATTTCCATTGATGCATGCTCTTTCTGCCATCATATTTTTGCCGTATAGCTCTCTAACGGCAAGGTAAGCGGCTCCGTCTGCGGCATCAATTGGTTAGGGTTTCTCACCTGTTTTTCAAGGTATCTTGAAATTCCATAGCCTTTTTACTTATTTCATTTCCGCTTAATCCATTAAAAAGATCCTCTCTCCATTTTGTGTAGTCAAATCTTTCTCTTTGAATCAGAACGATAAATCTTTCAGTTTCAACCATTCCAAGGTTATGATTCAATACTTCAAAACCTGACATCTTTATTTCAGAA
>Ga0194037_1000428_pt1 | contig 32924 bp, 30 predicted proteins | sample JunL306m_MetaG_FD_148653 | JGI IMG/M metagenome (GOLD analysis project Ga0194037, IMG submission 148653) | Anoxic zone freshwater microbial communities from boreal shield lake in IISD Experimental Lakes Area, Ontario, Canada - Jun2016-L304-6m | ecosystem: Environmental > Aquatic > Freshwater >... | reverse complement strand
CCGGCCGGTGAAGCGTATCTGGCGCCTCTGGAGGGGCAGAGTCACGGAGTCATGGTCGTAGAGTGGGGCCCGACCCGTAAACTGGATGAGCCGCTGCGGATTAAGATCGAAGGCGGGGTCGTGGTGGGTATGGAGGGGACAGACCGGCACCGGATGCGGCTGGAAGAGCTGTTTGCTGCCAACAATGCCTGCCGCAATTTGGCCGAACTGGGCATCGGCACCAATGATAAGGCCAGTCGGCCCGACAACGTACTTGAGGCCGAAAAAATTCTCGGCACGATCCACCTCGCTCTGGGGGACAACACCGGTTTCGGCGGCACGGTCAGCGCCCCCTTCCACGAGGATTATGTCTTCTATCACCCGACCCTGACGGCGATCATGGCCGACGGCAGTCGTAGTATTGTTATTGATGCCGGAGAGTTACTGGTCTGATTCTTTTGAAACGCTGAACCATTCTGAAGAGACCGGCTATTTCACTTGCATAGCCACGACCGATTTGTTATTGTTACCGACTCTTAAATTCAAGAAAGAATGCAATATTGTTGATGAATCTTCTGGCTGTTGAAAAACCTGCCCGCTACATGGGGGGCGAAATGGGCTCCATTCGCAAGGATGAGGCCGATCTGCGTTTTGTTCTGGCGTTTCCGGATGTCTACGAAGTCGGTATGAGCCATCTCGGCCTGCGCATTCTCTACCATATTCTGAACGGGGTGCCTGGTATTGCCGCTGAGCGTGCCTTTGCCCCCTGGCCGGACATGGAGCGCGAGATGCTGGCCGCCACGGCTCCGCTGGCAACGCTGGAAAGCGGCACTCCGCTGGCAGCGTGCGATATTGTCGGCTTTACTCTGCAGTACGAACTCTCCTATACCAATATTCTCACCATGCTGCGCCTGAGTTCGATTCCATACCTGTCGAAAGACCGTGATGAAACCTGGCCGTTGACCCTGGCGGGCGGTCCCTGCGCCTACAATCCCGAACCGCTGGCACCGTTCTTCGACGCTATACTGCTCGGTGATGGTGAAGAGGCGGTTGTCGAAATCGCTCTGGCGGTCAGAGACTCCAGAAAAATCGGCGAGAACAAGACACAACTGCTGGAGCGCCTGTCAACAATCGCCGGCGTCTATATTCCATCTTTTTTCGAACCGCAGTACGCCCCTGATGGCACTGTAACCGAAATCAGGCCACTCAAGGCTGGTTACACTTCCGTCCGGCGGCGCTTCCTGAATGATCTGAATGCTGCCCCGTACCCCGATTCACCGGTTGTGCCATTCATGAAGACGGTCCACGACCGCGTGGCGGTTGAAGTCGCCCGAGGCTGTACGCGGGGCTGCCGTTTCTGTCAGGCCGGCTATGTTTATCGCCCGCTGCGTGAACGCTCTCCCGAAACGATCCTGAATCTGGTCGAAAAGTCACTCAAGGCTACCGGCTACGATGAAGTCTCGCTGTTGTCACTTTCGACCGGCGACTACTCCTGCGTGACGCCTCTGGTAACTGAATTGATGGCCCGCTACGCCGAAGAGCGTGTAGCCGTTTCTCTCCCCTCGCTGCGCGTCGGCAGTCTTTCGGATGAGTTGATTGAAGAGATCAAAAAAGTACGCAAAACCGGCTTCACGCTGGCTCCCGAGGCGGGCAGCGACCGCATGCGGAGGGTCATCAACAAGGGCATTGCCGAAGCAGATCTTATTTCAGCCGCTGCCGCCATCTACACGGCTGGCTGGCGTCTGATCAAGCTGTATTTTATGATCGGACTGCCGGGTGAAACTGATGAGGATATCGCCCAGATAGCTACCCTGGCCCGCAAGGTTAAGGATCAGGCCAAAATTCTGGGCAGCTCCGGGGAAGTTAACGTGGCGGTCAGTACATTTGTCCCCAAGGCGCACACCCCCTTCCAGTGGGAGCCGCAGATTTCCATGCAGGAGATCAACGATCACCAGTATCAGCTGCACTGCGATCTCAAAAAGCGCAAGCTGAAATTTAAGTGGCAGGACGCGCCGCTCTCATTTATGGAAGGGGTCTTTGCCCGAGGAGATCGGCGCCTGGCGCCGCTGCTGATCCGGGCGGTCGAGCTTGGCTGCCGTTTTGACGGCTGGCGCGAACACTTTTCGCTGGAGCGCTGGCTGAAAGCACTTGACGACTGCGGAATTCAACCGGAATGGTACCTGCGCCGCCGCGAGTTGGACGAGGTGCTGCCGTGGGATCATCTTGACTGCGGTGTCACGCGCGAATTCCTGTTGGACGAGCGCGAACGGGCTCTTTCTGAAGCAACTACGCCGGATTGTCGTCACGGAGAGTGTGGTGCGTGTGGTGTCTGCGATTTCAGTGAGCTGAAAAACCGTGTTTCAGAGCAAAGCGATCTGCCGCCACGCCCTGTAAAAACGGCTGTTGAGCCCGACGCTGCCCGTATGCGCCTCCGCTTTGCCAAAGACGGCGCCATGCGTTATCTGAGTCACCTGGAGCTGATCACCGTTTTTACGCGCGCCGTCAGTCGTGGCGATGTGCCGATTCTGTTCTCACAGGGGTTTCATCCTCATCCCCGATTTTCGTTTGGAACCGCTACGTCGGTAGGTGTTGAATCGCAGGCTGAATACATGGACATGCATGTCGTGGCCGGCATATCAGCCCGGGACGTTCAAGAGCGCCTTAATGCGGTGCTGCCCGCCGGGCTTCGGATTCTCGAAGCGGCACAGATCGACGCCAAGGCGGCCTCTATTTCAACCCTGATCGATGCCACTAGCTACCGCATTACGGTTGAAAGCGTTCCGCCCGACCAGTTGCAGCAGCTGTCTGCCCATTTTATGGAGCTGGAATCTTTTGTTATTCAGCGCACCAAAAAGGGACAGACCCAGAGCGTTGATCTGCGATTGGAAACTGTTTCGCTCTGCGCCACCGGCCATGTGCTTGAACTGGTTGCTAAAAGAGGCAAGCCGCTTGAATTTGCCCGGGCAATCACCGGCAATAACGATCTTGAGGGGAACGACGTCCGCGTGGAAAAGCTGGATGTTGTCTTTACTCCATAACAGTTACGCTTTTTCTTTACTTTACATATATCGGAGAACATCACCATGGGAGCTGAATTAGTTATCAATGCCGCTTCCCACGAAACCCGCATCGCGCTGATCGAGAACGGCACTATTGCAGAGCTGTATATCGAGCGCAGCCGCGACAAGGGAATCGTGGGCAATATTTATAAGGGTCGCGTTATTCGCGTACTACCCGGTATGCAGGCCGCATTTGTGGATATCGGGCTGGAAAAGGCCGCTTTTTTGTATGTGGCGGATGTGTTTGATGCCCTCATAGAATATGAATCATTGCTTGATGAAGGTGCCAAAAAGGAAGACGAGCCCGCAGATGGGCAGGAGCATTCCGAACATCCCGAATTTCGGCCCCTGCATCCGATCGAAGACCTGCTGCAGGAAGGGCAGGAACTGCTGGTACAGATATCCAAAGAACCGCTCGGCACCAAAGGTGCCCGCATAACGTCCCATATATCCCTGCCGGGTCGCCATCTGGTGTATATGCCGACGGTTGACCATATCGGCATTTCACGTCGTATCGAAGATGAAGAAGAGCGGGAGCGGCTGCGGGAAATTGTGGAACGCCTCAAGAAAGTCGGTTCAGGGTATATTGTCCGGACTGTTTCGGAAGGGAAAAGCGAAGAGGATCTTGTGGCGGATATGCTGTATCTGTCAAAGCTTTGGGATGATATTGCTGCCCGCAAGGATAAAGCGGCTATACCGTCACTGGTGCATTCAGATCTGGATGTTGTTCAAAAGGTAGTACGCGATATTGTCACTGAACAGGTCGGTAAGATCGTCGTTGACTCGCAGACCGACTATGACCGTATTGTCCAGTTTATCTCGACCTTTGCCTCCAAGATGAAGTATTCGATCGAACTGTATGACGATGAAGAACCGATCTTTGACCATTACGGATTGGAGGTCGAGATCAGTCGGGCACTCGGACGAAAAGTCTGGCTCAAGTCGGGCGGCTACATCATTATCGAGCAGACCGAGGCTTTGAGTGCCATCGATGTCAACACCGGGCGCTTTGTCGGCAAGCACAACCTGGAAGACACCATCCTTAAAACCAATCTGGAAGCGGTCAAAGAGATTGCCTACCAACTGCGCCTGCGCAACATCGGTGGCATCATCATCATCGATTTCATCGACATGGAAAAAGAGGTTAACCGTGAAAAGGTCTACGGTGCTCTGGAAGAGGCCTTGAAGTCGGATAAATCCAAGACTAATATCTTGAAGATCTCTGAACTCGGTCTGGTGGAGATGACCCGGAAACGCGTGCGGGAGAACATCAGTCGCATGATGTGTGAGCCGTGCAGTTACTGCGAAGGTCGCGGCTATATCAAGTCTAAAACCACCGTCTGTCATGAGATTTTTCGTGAGTTGCGCCGTGAGATGCTTGATATTCGCGGCAGCAAGGCAACCGTCACGGTCCATCCGCAGGTGGCCGACCTGCTCTACGACGAAGAGCGACGTGGTTTGGAAGAGTTGGAAAAGCGATTTAAAAAGCGGATTACCGTACGCGCCAAGCCCGGTTTTCATCAGGAACAGTTCGAAATAGTCATCAGCTGAATTATTTCACATGAAATTGTTTCAAAACGCAACAGGGCGGGGATTTTTTCCCCGCCCTGTTGCGTTCAAAAGATCATGAAAACGTGACTAGGCAGCTGCCTTGTGATCCATTGGCGATTGTTCGTAGTGAGCCGAAAAATACTCCATAGCCTCGCGCATAATGTCAGAAATGCTCTTGTGAGTTGTTTTCATAAGGTTTTCCAGTTGATCCCGCTCTTCATCACTGACCCGCATTGAAATAACATTGTAACGCGGATTTTCTCTCATTCTTCCCATTGTAATCTTCCTCCCTGTTTTTTATGGTTTGAGTCGTGTTCGTATGAACGAATATGCTGTAAACACTAGCTAATACCGTGCCAAATATGTTGTTAAATTGTAATACCAATAATAACAGATTGTTGTGTGCGTACGTGCAGACAGTCGTAACCGGGTACGTAAATATATGTGCCATTGTTGGCGCATATGAGCCAAAAGTATACAGTATCCTATGAAAGCTGCCGGTAAGAAAAAATAGTGGTACACTGAGTAAGGCATGAAATAAAGGAGTTATACATGCAGGCACAAGAATTATCGCAACGTCTGAAAGCAAAAAAACCACCGATCGTGCTGGATGTTCGCAGCGGTTTTGAATATCAAAGTGGACACATTGCGGGTGCCATCCACGCCCAAAGCTGGAAAATACTTTTAAAAATGGCGCAAGTGCCGGTGGATAAGAGTGCAGAGCTGGTTATAACCTGCGAACATGGTCCCCGAGCGCAGATGGCACAGGCTCTATTACGAATGTACGGTTACGGAAATACGACCCTGCTTGACGGGCACATGTCCGGCTGGCGCAGGGCGGGAATGAAAACGGTGAGGTAGCAATGCACTACTTGTATTTAATTTTTGCTACAGTCGGCATCTTTGGGCTTGTGGCCGGATTGATGATGTATCGCAGTATGTTTATCGCGACAAAAGGTAAGAAGATCTCACCCTACCCAATGGCGCGCGCCGCACTGGTTGTGCTGGATCTTCAGGAAGGGTATGCAGGGACTAATGCACGACAGCCGGTGACGGCGCCACCTGCCGGCAGTATGCTTGCGACGGTTAACCGTCTCATAGATATGGCTGCAGAGTCAGGCATGGAGGTGGCCTATATCCGGCAGGTTTTCAGTAACAATTTCATTGTCAGGATGCATGGTGGCAGGCGTATGGGGAAGATAATGATTGATCGAAGAATCAAGGTTATCAACAGCAATGACTTTGAGAAGAACCGCACGGATGCCTTCTCGAACCACCAGTTTGAACAGCTTCTGATTGATCAGCGGGTCAACGAGCTATACCTGGTCGGAGTTGACGCAGCTTATTGTGTGTATTATACGGCGCTGGGAGGGTTACAGCGAGGATACACCGTGAATGTCGTCAGCGATGCGGTCGCATCCCGTTCTGATATGGCTGTGGTGTTAGAACGTTACAGGCGTAAGGGTATACGGGTTTTGACCAGTGCAGAGTTGATGGAATCAGTTTGTTGTCTCACGGCATCTTGTAATCTCGAAAAATAAGAGAACTCTTACCGGGCTTTGTAGAGGCATCAGGCTCAATTGCCTGCGTGTCTGGGTCGCACCGTAACGTGACCACACGGCTATTTGAAATACAGCGATCCTGTCAGAACACCGCCAGGATGCTCGCGATAAAATCCTTCAACAGCAGATCTGCTGTTTCCGACTTTTTCACAAGCAGTGAACGGTGCTGGAAGTGCTGAAAATCAGGAAGGCGATGTTCGCGCAGGATGCCATCCCGAATGTGCTGATCAACAAGCGATCGTGATACAAAAGTTATACCGCTTCCTTCACAGATCGTATTGATTATGAGATGCAGATCATCGTACACAATAGTGCGAGCAAATTCGTTAGAGTTCCTGCCGATATGCTCCATATTGTGTGCAAGCAACTTGGTAAAGCAGCACCCTTCTTTGCGCATGTAGATATCGAATGTGAGCAGGCGGTCAATGCTGATAGTATTCGTATCTATGGCTAGTTTCGGAGAGCTGACGAACACAACGTCATCATCCGGTAATGTCATAATCTCAAAACCGCTAAAATCATATTCTTCAAAGTACTCGATTACTCCCGCCTGAAAACTCCCCTCCCGCAACCCTTCAATTACTTTATCCGGCACTTCGAAGGAAAAGTTCATACCGGTTACCATCGAGTGTGACAGCATGAAACTTTTCATAATTTCAGGAAGATAGGCAATGCCAAATGCCGGGCTGCACCCAAAACCAACACTCGCTTTCCTGGTGAGTACATTCAGATCCTGCGTCAGCTCCTTTTCCAGAGCGAGCATCTTGTTTGCTTTTTCCAGAACAATCGTTCCGGCCTCAGTTGGTGTCAGCACGGGGCCGGTCCGATCGATCAGTAAAACCCCGTACTGCTCTTCAAGGTGCTGGATTCGACGCGAAACCGCAGACTGCGTAATGTTGAGAGATTCAGCCGCCTTTGAAAAACTACCAGTAGTTATCGAGGTCACAAATGTAAGCAGATAATTCGATTTCATGTCTACTCCTCGGCTTAGCGTGCTATGCGTAAAACGCATAGCAACATGATTATATTTCGTTTTCTATATGTATGTTAAGCGACTATAGTGCAAAAAAAAATATGAAGCAAAAAAATAAAATTACGAGGAGTCATCCCCTGTGATTGATATCACGATTGCCAGAATTACGCATGTTGAGTGGGTCCATCAGCTTGAAATGCTTCTTCACAAGAGTTCAACCAAGGTGACGCTCCCTTCATACCATGAATGTGAGCTTGGCGTCTGGTTGTATGGGGAGGGTCTGCGGACCTACAAAGAAATTCCCGAAATACGGCTCCTGGAAAAGAGTCATAAAACATTTCATATTGCGGCCGATGCAGTCGTTGCCTGGCATAATGGTCCGAAGTTCAATTCACAGAAGGCTGCCCAGGCTGAAACCGACTTTCGCAACGCTCTTAAAACGAGCAAGGAAATTATCTACCATCTGACCATGCTGGAATTCAAAATATTGCAGAAGTATCAGGAATCTCAGGAAGAAACCGCCACCGGTCTGCAAGGGGTGATGAATAATCCGTGGCAGGCTTTGAAATCGGTCATTGGTGATAAGACCAGCCGACTTGACGTGGCCAGAGTTTCTCTGGATTTGCTGAAAAAAGACATCGTTCAGAGTTATGTAAAAGACGCAGCACGGAATTAAAATAGCAACATACTAAAAATGAGGAGGAGATTACCATGATTGCAAATTGTCCCAATTTGGTAGCTGGCGTAAAAACAGTAGCATGGGGTAACGGTGCAGGTGCAGGGCTTGGTTATGGAGCTGGTGGCGGCTACGGGGCCGGTTATGGAGCAGGGTGCGGTGCAGGTTCTGGTTTGGGGTTTCACGCCTTGGCCGGTGGCTGTAAAGCTGCCTGCGGTTCCATTCTGGGCGCCGGTTTTATGCCGTTGGCTTTAGTCGCTGCAGTCGGGTTTCTCGGCTACAAAGTCTATGAGATTTCAAAAAATAATAGCAGCAGCAGTACCGTCAAGGCCGGAGTATAACCGACGCGATCAGTGAAGAAGTAATACTCTGGGTAGAACCGTCCTCTGGGTGAGGTCTACGTCAGCAGCAGGCATAACTGCTAAAAATAGTGGCATGTGATTCTCTTTCATATGCTCTTGATATGCACAAATTGCTGCAATTACTGATATATTTATGTGTTTATACTTGGCACGCGTTATGTAGGTCAAAACATGTCGTGCTACGTTTTTGAGATACTGCAAACATCCCTAAGGAACCATCGTGATTTCATGTATTCTCGATCTAACTGTCCGTGAAGTAATTATTCGTCATCCCGAAGTATTACCTGTTTTTGTCGCGAACGGTTTGGGTGTTTTTGCCGATGACGAAATCCGTTTCACGCTTGGTGCAGCGGTCAGGCTTCGCACAGCTCTCAAGGCGGCAGATATAAATGCCGACCTGTTCAGAGAAAAACTGGATTATGCCATTGCAGCCACCATGGTGCGCTCGAATAGCCAGCCTGTGCTTTTGCAGGCAAGCCGCACCTTACATCTGTTCGCCTTGCTGCCGTGTCCGCTTAAAGTGCCATTGGAAGAGGCTTTCAACGGTTTCCTGACAAAACTATCTGCAGATGAACGTGCAAACCTGACTTACTGTATTGAAGGGAATGCCAATAGTCAGCTCGACTATGCCGATTATGCCGATCATTTTGAGACACTTGATGACATGCCGGACATTATCATCACTCCCGGATTCAACAGTTTCTTCCATCCCCATTTTGCCGAACGGTTTATAAATACCGGTAAATTCACCAGTGCCAACAGTTTCACCGGTGACCGGCATTTGGCAGCTATGGGAATCACCGACCCGGAAGGGCATTACACCATGCTAGCCATGAACCTGCTGGTCATTGTGGTTGATCATACCCGCTTGGGAGATCGTCCCGTGCCGCAATGCTGGACAGATCTGCTTAACCCGGAATATACAAAAAGCATTGCCATTCGGGGCAATCGCGATGGTTCTTTTTGTGAAACTCTGCTGATGTCGTTGTATAAGGATTTTAGCAGTGAAGGGTTGGCCCGCCTGGGGCGAAATGTCGCCTGGGGCTGGCATCCCTCCCAGATGGTCAAGGCGGCCGGCAGCGGCAAGGAAGACACTCCGGCCATAAGCGTCATGCCGCTCTTTTTTGCCAATAACATCAAGAACCGGGAAAACGTCACCATCGTTTGGCCCACGGACGGTGCGCTGGTCAGCCCGGTGACGATGCTCATTAAGACTGATAAACGCGAGGAATTGCGCTTTCTTATTGATTTCCTCACGGGACCCGAGGTGGCTGCTATCTGCGCAGGAGCAGCTTTTCCGGCAGTGCACCCTGACGTAGACAACCACCTACCTGAAAATGCCACCTTTAAATGGATCGGTTGGGATTTCGTCAAGAACCAAGATCTGAAATCACTGATTGGCATCACAAACTGCATATTCCTTCAAGCATTCAACAGTAAATCACTATGAAGCTGGTTACCGTCGCCGGTCCCCCCTCATCAGGAAAGACTGCCGTCACCATTAAGGCTATCGCCTCACTGCAACAGGAGGGTGTCCAGGTTGGCGTGGTGAAGTTCGACAGTCTCTCCACTCAGGATCAAGTACTGTATGAAAAACAGGGTATAGCAGTCACAAGCGGACTGTCGGGCAACCTCTGCCCGGACCACTTCTTTGTCAGCAACGTTAGTGATTGTCTTGTCTGGGGGGTGCAAAAGGGCTTCGACCTGCTGGTAATCGAAAGTGCCGGCCTGTGCAACCGCTGCGCACCGCATATCCAGGGAGTGCTGGCGGTCTGCGTTATCGACAACCTGAGCGGGGTTGATACCCCTAAAAAGATCGGTCCGATGCTGAAAATGGCTGATGTCGTGGTCATCACCAAAGGAGATATTGTTTCCCAGGCTGAGCGTGAGGTCTTTGCCTACCGGGTGCGTCAGGTCAACAGCAACGCCACGATTATGAACGTCAACGGCCTGACCGGACAGGGTGGTCACGAAATGGGGAAACTTCTTGTCAATGCGCCTGAGACCGTTGACCTGGAAGGAAAACTGCTGCGCTTCAGCATGCCTGCTGCACTCTGCTCTTACTGTCTCGGGCAGCGTAAAATCGGCAGCGATTTTCAGATGGGCAACGTCAAGAAGATGGCTTTTCCATAGGGATCACTATGTTACCAATCAAGGAAGGCAGAACACTGATTTCCATCCCCACCGCCGAGTTATTACATCAATCACCTTTTGTTGAAGATTTCTTTACATCACTTGGCTTGAATCTGCCGCCGATGGATATCAGTCCGGCAGATTACTTCACAGCACTGGACACGGAGCTGCTTGAGGATTTAGGGCTCGAACGGCTCGATCTGACGGAGCGTTTCCTTGCATACATGAAACTGCTGGAAGATTTGAAGAGCGGCAGCGGCAACTCGCGCATAGAATCCATTACCATTTGCGGAGGACATGACAAAAACGGCCAGCCGGAGGAATTTGATCTGACCATCAAGCCGGGTGAAGTAGTTTGTATTGTCGGTCCGACCGGTTCGGGCAAAAGCCGCTTTCTGGCTGATATCGAATGGATGGCGCAAGTAGATACCCCCACCGGACGTAGTGTTCTGATCAACGGCCAGCTGCCCGATCCTGCTCAACGTTTCTCCATCGAGCATAAACTGGTGGCGCAGCTCTCGCAGAACATGAACTTTGTGATGGATCTGACGGTGGAGGAGTTCATCACCATGCATGCCGAAAGCCGCATGGTGCAGGACGTTACCGCAATAACTGCCACAATCATTGACCTGGCCAACGATCTGGCCGGAGAAAAATTTACTCCGCAGACCCCGGTCACAGCTCTTTCCGGCGGCCAGTCGCGGGCCCTGATGATCGCCGACACCTCCTGCCTCAGCACCTCTCCAATTGTTCTCATTGATGAAATCGAAAATGCCGGTATCGACCGCAAGCGGGCAGTGCACACCCTGGTGGACAAACGCAAAATTGTGCTGATGGCAACTCATGACCCTATCCTGGCCTTGATGGGCGACCGGCGGCTTGTGTTCAAAAACGGTGGAATCTGCGCCATTATTGAGACCAGTGATATCGAGCGGGTTCACCTGACGCTGTTTGAAGAGATGGATGCCAAACTCGGTGCAGTACGAAACGCTTTGCGCAATGGTGAGCGAATAAACAGTGCCGTGTGACGATAAAGCGACTAAAGGTCTGGTTCAAAGTGATGCATTTATTTTAAACAGCATGCACCGTTATGAAGCACATACTATAACGATAAAGCGAAATTAGATAATCAATCGTTTATTTACAGCATGTTGCCGTGTGATTTGTTTTGGCATGCATTATGTAAATAGGTATATAACGGTCATCAGGCGTTCTGAGGAGAACTTTTACCATGAAATGCAAGGAAAACAATACCGGCTTGTCCGGAAGTCTCTGGTTTAACCGTGCTGAGAATAAGTTCCTGGGTGGTGATCGAATCAACCTTCTGGAAAAAATAGATGAACTCGGGTCTATTACCAAGGCCGCCAAAGATGTTGGCATAAGTTATAAAACAGCGTGGGATACGGTCAATCTGATTAACAACATGGCTGAAAAGCCTCTGGTTGATCGCTTGACTGGCGGCAAAGGTGGCGGTGGCACCAGCCTGACCGCCGAAGGTAAAAAGGTAATTAAACAATTTAAAACCATCGAGGAAGAACATAGCAAATTTCTAGACAACCTGGAAGGCCGACTCGGAGATACCGAGGGTCTCTACAAATTTCTAAGGAGGATTTCTATGAAAGTCAGCGCACGCAACACATTCTCAGGCAATGTAACTGCCATTACCAAAGGGGCCGTTAACGCCGAAGTCTCTATCACTCTTAATGGTGGCATTCAGCTTACTGCTGTTGTCACCAACGGTGCCATCGACAATCTTGGTCTGAAGATCGGCACAGAGGCCTACGCAATCATCAAGGCCAGTTCGGTCATCATCGGTACTGATCTGCATGATGCCAGGGTCAGTGCCCGCAATGTTTTCTGCGGAACTATTGCCAAGATCATCGAAGGCCCGGTCAATACCGAAGTTGATATTGAAATTGGTGGTGGTAATACCGTTAGTGCCGTCATAACCCATGGCAGCTCAGCACGGCTTGAACTAAAGGTCGGTGGTCACGCGTGTGCCCTGTTTAAGGCTTCCAGCGTCATCATCGGCGTCAGCTAGTAGTTCAATCATATTGATTTGCATTAACGGAGCTGTCCCTTTTTGCTGCGTATCGTGGTGTAATTTTAACTATAACGATCGCTGGAAAGGGTACCGAGTGTCTTGTCGTCGGTATATTTCGGAAAACCTTCCGATATCAATTTCAACTATTGAGACAAATACTTCTTGTCTTGGAGGCTTGTTTTATGAAAAACGTAATTAAAATGCTAACCACTCTGTTCTGCCTCGTTCTTCTGGCGACCCCTGTATGTGCCGGAGAGGTCAATCTCTTTATTGCCGCCAGCCTGAAAGAAGTCATCAATGAATTATCCGACAATTTTGTCAAAAAGAATTCCGGTGTGAAGTTCGTCAAGAACTATGGTGCTTCCGGAGCGTTGGTCAAACAGATTGAAAATGGTGCCCCGTCGGATGTTTTTATTTCCGCCAATCTGGAATGGATGGACTACCTGAAGAAAAAGAATCTGGCAGATATTACCAGCATCGGCACTTTTACCTACAACACGCTGGTGTTTGCCGGAGCACCCGGTAAAGCATCATCCCTGCAGGATCTCATCAAACTGGAGAGAATCGCTATTGGTAGTCCCAAAAGCGTTCCGGCCGGAGAATATGCCACGGAAGCATTCAAAAAGGCTGGTATTGAAAAGCAGCTTGAAAAGAAACTGGTCATGGCCAAAGACGTGCGCGAATGCCTGATGTACGCTGAACGTGGTGAAGTAGATGGCGCCTTCGTTTACAGAACCGATGCACTTCAGGCCAAGCAGGCAAAAATACTCTTTACAGTACCTCAAGAGTTTTATCCACGTGTAACGTACCCGATGGCACTGACGGTCGTTGGCGCTAGAAACAAGGATGCGGTAGCCTTCTTTGCATACCTGCACGGTGAAGATGCCAAGACGGTGCTGGCCAAATACGGATTTGCAACCAAGTAATGTTGGGCATTAAAGAAAGGGAGAACTACGTGCTTAAAATAACTTCTGAACCAATTGATCCTGCCATAATGTATGACCTGCTCGCTTCTTCAGGAGCTGGTTCAGTCGTCTTCCATTATGCGGTGGTCAAGCCAATGGCAGGGGCGGGCGGGACAACCAGCTACATAGATTACGCTACCGACGGTGATACTGCGACTGAACTGAATGACATAGCAACTAAATTAAAAACAGAATTTACCGTCGATGATGTACTGCTGATCCGGAGAACCGGACGGCTCGGCCTTGGAGACATTATCTCACTGGTTGCCGCCAGTTCACCAAATAGCGAAGATGCTTTTGAAGCCTGTAAACTGGGTATCAGCCTTTTGAAAAAAATGAAAACGATCGTAAAGAACGAAGTATGCGGTTAGCCGCTTTATTACTGATACAAGGCCGCACATGATTTCCTTAGCCCCTGCAGATTACGATGCCATCCGGCTTTCGATTCAGGTTGCGATTGCAGCGACTCTTTTGTCACTGCCGTTCGGCTTTGCCGCTGCCTATCTGATTTCATTTGTACAATTTCGCGGTAAAGTACTGCTGGAGGTACTTGTCAATCTGCCATTGACGCTGCCTCCAGTGGTCATCGGTTATTTTCTGCTACTTCTGCTTGGTAAAAATGGCTGGCTCGGTTCTCTTCTAAGTAATACGGGTATTCGGCTGATATTTACTCTTAAAGCGGCGGTAATTGCGTCCGCTGTGGTCGGCTTTCCGCTGCTGGTTCGTTCACTTCGCATCTGTATGGATGGGATCGAGCCCCAGTTGATCAATGCTTCACGTACCCTGGGTGCCCGTTGGTATGACACCTTGCTTACTGTTATCCTGCCGCTCTCGCTTCCCGGTCTGGCTGCCGGCTCTTCTCTGATGTTCGCCCGAAGTCTGGGAGAGTTCGGTGCGACCATCATTGTCGCTGGCAACATCCCTGGCGTTACTCAAACTATCCCGATGGCAATTTACGAGTATGCCAGCTCGCCTACCAGTGAAATGATGGCACTTTCGCTCTGTCTTGTTTCGGTTGCTATTTCGATGGTCGTGCTTTTTCTGCACGAAATGATGGCCAAAAAAATGGCCCGTAAGGCCTGAAATGAACCTCTCCATGATAGTTCATAAGAAGTTCGAATCCTTCACACTGTCTGCCGACGTAGCTGTCAGCGGCGAGCGGGTCGGTATTTTCGGTACCTCGGGCAGCGGGAAATCAACATTGGTAAGCATGCTGGCCGGGCTTGTGCGACCTGATAGTGGTGAAATAGTACTGGATGGCGACTGTCTGTTCAGCAGTTCCAAAGGAATTAGCTTGCATCCCGAACAACGGAGAATTGCCGTAGTCTTTCAACAGCATTGCCTGTTCCCGCATCTGAGCGTCAAAAACAATCTCCTCTATGGCTTTAAACGCTGTCCAGCAAAATACCGAAACATCGATTTTAGTGTCCTCGTTGATATATTTAAACTGGAGGGGGTGCTTGATCGGAGTGTCACCAATCTGTCAGGTGGTGAAAAACAGCGTATAGCCCTTGGGCGTGCCATATTAGCCAACCCGCGGCTGCTGCTCATGGATGAACCGCTTTCAGCACTGGACGACTCCCTGCGATTCCAGATCATTCCCTATTTGAGAAGTGTCAGCGAACGTTTTGGTATTCCGTATCTCTTCATTTCCCACTCTCTGGTTGAGATGCGGCTTATGACCGATACCACGCTCGTATTTGAAAATGGCACTCTGGTTGAGGAAACCAGCAGTGAACAGCTGGCCAGAAGCCGAATGGGAACCAGTCCGGTCGGATACATTAACCTGCTCAAGCTGACACATATGGCCGAACGCAATGGCATGTGTGTGTATCGTTGGCGTGACATCGAACTTTTTTTATCGTTTGAAAACCGAAATACCGAAAACGGCACGTTCGAGCTTTCCTCCAAGGATATTATTCTCTTCAAGAAACACCCGGAAGCCATAAGCGCCCGTAATCTTTTGAAGTGCTTGATAGTAAGCATTTTTAAAAGTGGTCAAAAACTGGGAGTAGAACTGGAATGCGGTACTGGAAGATTGGTTGCCGAGATCGTGCCTGACGCTGCCCGCGAACTTGGCATAGAGCAAGGTGGTGTCATTTATGCTGCTTTTAAAGCTTCGGCATTCAGAAAGTTGACAAGCACAGATCTCAATACGGAATCCATGATTGCATAACTCAGCGCCAGAGGCTTAATGGCGGTTCTTTGACGACTGCGCGCAGGATGTCGCTGCGCGAAATAAATCCGACCAGATGTCCACTGTCGTTGGTGACCGGTGTCCCTTCGACGCCATGATCGAGCATAACGGCGGCGATGCGTCTGATGTCCGTCACGGGAGCAGCGGCGACTACCGGTGTCGTCATGATCTCGCGCACCCGCCGCCTGATATTCTCAACCATTTTGCCGGCATCAACATTGATGGCAGTCAGCAGGTTACGCTCGCTGACAATGCCGACAAGCTGCGCGTTGTCAGCGAGTACCGGTGCCTGATGGATGTTGTGGTCGTGCAATATTCGCCAGGCTTGCGCCACATTATCATCATCAGAAACGGTTATAACCCGGCGTTGCATGATCTGGACGGCGTGGTAGATCGGACCGCGCTCGATCTCGTTCGGCAGCATGGCAAGGTACGCTCGTACGGCCTCTTCGTGAGTTCGTTTTCCGGCGTTCACAGTGGCTACACCGCCAGGTTCGTTGCCTTCCTGAGCAATGCCGCGGGGCGATCGTGCTTTTCCCAAAGCATGAACCCGGTTCATCTCCTCCAGCGTACCGCTGAAGACCTGTCCTGTAATGCCGTAGATAGAGAACATGCTTTACTCGTCCAATGTCTGGCGGATATATTTCACCAGATCTGCCGGATGTACCGGTTTGCGAAGGTGTCTTTTGATAATGCCATTGAATTCGAGGTTTTCGCACTGTAACCTGAAAGAAAAAGAATGGCGAGATCGGGGCTGATTCTCGTAAGTTCCTGAGCAACTTCTGGGCCGTTCATATCCGGCAAGATCATATTCACTAGGGCATCCACGGTGGAACGTTGTTAGCTTTCTGTGTCATTGAGGTTGATTCCTATCGCAATCAGCTCCGCAACTCTGTGACTAAGCATCTGAATCTCCTTCTCGGGGGTGAAGCATGAAATCTGCCTACACAGTAGCCAGCAGAAAGCTCCTGAGCGGAATATGCACAGCGCCCTGCTGAGTCAGGCGGCTCTGAAAGAGAATGAACTCACTCACGCGGAAGGTATGAATTCTCTGCTTTTGAGGCTGTTCGATAAAACCGTCCAACTCTCGGGAGGGAGCCGCATTCAAGCGGGCCAGGGTGATGTGCGCAGAAAAGCGCCGTTCTTCCTGTGGAATTGCGCAGGTTGTGACGGCGGTACGCACCTCTGAAGCCAGCTTATCCAGCTGTGGATGCGGTTTTACTCCGAGCCAGAGTACCCGTGGCCGCTCGCGTCCGGGAAAACAGCCGGTAGCGCTGAAGCAAAGCTCGAATTCAGTCACGTGTATGCCTGCAAGCGCGGAATTCAGCAGTTCGAAAACTGCATCTTCAACCTCCCCCAAAAAAGCCAGGGTCAAATGAATCTGCTCCTCCGGCACCCAGCGAGCACCCGGAATATCCTCCCGCAGGCCGGCGATCATCTTTTTCAGGTCATCGGGTATCTCTATGGCAATAAAGAGTCGCATGATCAGACATCCTGCCGTACGTGATGTGATATGTACCTGCTGCAAGCATCGCTTGCTGATCGGCATGCCCTTTGATGCAACAGGTGAAACCGGAAAAATGTATCAAAATTTCTGCATGGAATCCATTTTTCGTGCCGGATTCCAACGGCAAAACAGTCAAACATTCATGGGTGTTAGGATTCGACCATGTATAACCGGATGTTACTGTTTTATATCGGAGTCGCGGTTTTATTGAAGAGAGGCGCGTTAACACCTCGAATTATGATGTAATCAGGGCAGAAGGCTTATTATTGGGAATGCTGAAATAGTAACATTGCCGGCCACTGCCAATGTTGCTTTTGAAGCTCGGGGTGTGAGACGCTGAAAGAGCTGTTCATCGCAAGTTCAACGGAGAGATGATCGATGTAGATCGGCACCGGTTGCGGATTGATGTCAAGGCGGTTACTCAGCGCCGGTTCCAGGTTGTAAGCGTTGTCGCTGGATTACAATTTTGTAGAATAGCGATATTGTTTCAGCTTATAATCCCATCCGGAAGGTGAACCCATGGACACTGATCGTCGCAACCCCATAACTCCGGATGATTTCCAAGCAATCGTCTCCACATCCATAGACGGATTCCTGCTGGTAGACCGGAACGGTAACATCATTGAGACTAATGACAGCTACAGCCGGATGGTAGGGTACTCCCGTGACGAGCTTCAAAAACTTCACATCTCTTCGATTGACACTATCGACAACAAAGAAGATGTCGCCAGCCGCTTTGAACAAATCGCTCAACGGGGCTCTTTGCGTTTTGAGACCAAACACCGGCACAAAGACGGTTCCGTTATTGATGTTGAGGTCAGTGCCAATTATTCTACGTTGCACGGCGGTTCGGTCTTTTCAATCATCAGAGATACGTCCAGCCAGAAATGTACACGTGACGTTTTGGCCGCGCGCCTGCGGTTGACTGAATTTTCACTTACGCATTCACTGAGCGAGCTGTTACGGCAGACATTGGATGAGGCCGAAGCGCTCACCGGCAGTTGTATCGGCTTCTATCATTTCAAAGAGCCTGAGAGTCAGATGCTGACGCTGCAGGCGTGGTCCACCAAAACGGCCACCATGTTTTGCAAAGCTGAAGGTTCGGGAAGCCATTATCCTGTTTCTCAGGCCGGCGTATGGGTTGACTGCATCCGGGAGCGTCGTCCGGTCATCCACAACGATTATGCATCGCTCCCCCACAAAAAGGGAATGCCGGATGGCCATGCAGCAGTTATTCGTGAACTGGTGGTGCCTATATTCCGTGACAACAACATAGTTGCTGTTATGGGTATTGGCAATAAAGCCACGGATTATACCCGGCAGGATGTGGACGTTATTTCAACGCTGGCTGACCTTGCCTGGGATATGGCTGAGCGTAAGAAGGCTGATGGCAGACTAAAGGAAAGTGAAGAACGGTATCGCTTGCTATCTGAAACTATGCTGCAGGGCGTGGTCTATCAGGACGCCAACGGCACAATCATCTCGATGAACCCGGCGGCCGAACACATCCTTGGCAAAAGCCGCGATCAGTTCCTGGGCAGCAGTTCAGTTAAAGAGGAGCACGACACCCTTCGTGAAAACGGTGAACCGTTCCCCGGCCTGGAGCATCCATCGATGGTGGCGTTGAGGACTGGCCAACCTGTGCCGGCTGTGATTATGGGTGTATTTAATCCAAAAAGCAGCGAATACCGTTGGATAAGTATCGGTGCTGTGCCTCTTTTACGTTCGGAAGAGACATTGCCGTCCGAGGTATTCACTGTCTTTGAGGATGTAACTGAGCGTAAGAAAGCCGAAGACGCCAAACTCGTACTCGAACAACAACTCCAACAGGCGCAGAAACTGGAAAGCCTTGGCGTTTTGGCCGGTGGCATTGCCCATGATTTTAACAATATCCTGGCAATTATCATCGGACACTGCTCGCTGGCAGAGATGAATCCTGATCGAGCCGGTGAGCATATCCCGCCAATTGAAAAAGCCGCCGACAGAGCCGCTGAATTGTGCCGCCAGATGCTGGCCTATGCCGGAAAAACCACATTTTCCCTGACCAAAGTGGATATGGCGGCTTTGGTTGATGAAATGGTACAGATGCTGAAGGCAACCATTTCTCAGAATGTTGTTATCAAGACCGTATTGTCAACGGATGTTCCGGTTATTTACGGAGATGCCAGTCAACTGCGCCAGATTGTCATGAACCTGATCATTAACGCATCCGAAGCAATCGGAGATGTGCAGGGGATTATTCAGGTGTCGCTTGCCAGGGAAGCAATAAATGCGGGACAGGCTGTCGTTGACCATCTCGGCAAGGTTATTCCGCCCGGTTGCTATGCCCGCCTGGAGATTTCCGACACCGGCTGCGGTATGGATGATGAAACCAAACGCAGGATTTTCGAGCCGTTTTACACCACAAAATTTACCGGTCGCGGTCTGGGAATGTCAGCAGTGCTCGGAATAATTAAAGCACATAATGGAGCCATGCAGCTTGTCAGTAAGCCGGGAGAAGGCTCTGTCTTTACAATCTACCTGCCGATTGAGCCCAGTGAGGCAGCGGAAGACGAGTCGTGCGATCAGCCAATTTCAGCCGAGTGGCAGGGGAGCGGAACGATATTGCTGGTTGAAGATGAACTTCAGGTGCAACTGGTAGCAAAGGCAATGCTCGAAAATATGGGGTTCAGTGTTATCGAAGCATCAAACGGCCAGGAAGCACTGGAGCTTTACCGCAATAACGCCGCAGAGATTTCCCTGGTCATCAGTGATATCGGCATGCCGGTTATGGATGGCTACGTATTATTTAGAGAACTGAAGCTCTTGAAGCGTGACCTGCCGATAATTATCTCCAGCGGTTTTGGCGACACGGTTGTGGCCAGGCGGATTCCAAGCGGGGAAATCGCCGGATTGGTCAGCAAGCCGTATCGGTATGATACGTTGATGGGGGTGTTGAGAGGTGTTGTGGAAGAAAATAAGCCGGTTAAAGCATACGGGTAAATCAGCCGTTAAGCCGTGTGGGGCGCACTATTTCGATGCTGTTTTTTTCCAGCAGACGATAAAACGTGCGCCTCGGCACATGAGCCAGGCGGGCCGCTTTGGCGACGTTACCCTTGGCTTCTTCCAGATAGCGTAAAATAATATTCCGTTCCGTGCGCACGACCTGAAGTTCCCGTTCGGATTTGAAAGAAACCCGGCGGCGGCTGACATCATCGTGGCAGATTTCGTAGGTATCGGCAAAAACGGTGGGCAGATCTTCCAGGCGGATCATGCCCCCTTTAACCAGAACGGCCGAGCGTTCAATGATGTTCTGCATTTCGCGGATGTTGCCGGGCCAGGGGTAGTGCTGCATGGCTTTTACGGCCCGATCTTCAATGCCGTCAATTTTTTTGTTCAATTTTTTACGGGCTTTATCGATGAAATACTGGGCCAGCAGCGGTACAGACTCTGCCCGCTCGCGCAGCGGCGGCAGTTCAATGCAGAATACATTCAGGCGGTAATACAGGTCTTCTCGAAACCACCCTTCACGAACCCCCTGTTCCAGATCCTTGTTGGTGGCAGCAATCAGGCGCACATTCACCTTTTTGGCGTTCAGCCCGCCCACCGGTCGCACTTCACCCAGATCAAGAACCCGCAGCAGTTCGGCCTGCAGCTTGGGGGTGATATCACCTATTTCATCCAGAAAAATGGTGCTTCCGTCAGCCGCCTCAAAGAGCCCCTTTTTTTCCGCAATCGCACCGGTGAACGAGCCTTTTTTGTGGCCGAACAGCTCACTTTCGAGCAGCGAATCGGTGAGTGTGGTGCAGTTGACCGTCATCAGCGGCTTGTCACTGCGCTGGCTCAACCGATGAATGGCCCGGGCGGTCAGTTCCTTCCCGGTGCCGGTCTCACCGCGAATCAAAACCGTCGTCGGCGTCGGGCCAACCTGGTGGATCAACTGCACGACGTGTGTGATGCCCGGATCAGTGCCGATCATGATATCTTCACCGGCATGGCGATCCAGTTCGCGCTGAACAAGCTCATACTTCTGCACCAAATGTCCGCGTTCTTCCTCAATTACCTGCATATTATGCGGCATACACATTTCTAAATCAGCCAACCCCTGAAACACGGCAACCGCATGTTCCCGACAGCTGTCGTAACCGCATGCGCGACAGTTTAGTTCATCGCCGTGAGTAAACTTATTGGTTGCAAACAGGATCCGCTTGATGTCGTCTTTGCCGGGAGACGGCAAAGCCAGGGATTTATCGGAAAATGTGCGCATCAGTTCAGGGTGGATTGCGGGTGAAAGATAGTGGGCTGCAGCTTGATACTCCGGACTGTCGGTATGATGTCGTATGATCTGATCGCGTTTAAAAAAGTGATGCAGCTCTTTATCGCGGGCCGGGCCGTCTAAACAGCCACCATCACAAAAACGCAGATCGACAAAAGAAGGTGAGATCCGTCCGGCGGCCAGGTCACGAATAAGGCTGACCGTATGTGCCTCCCCTTCGGTACTGATAGTATTGTTGTCCAGTACATGAGTTGCAATTGTGAAGACGCTGAGAGGTCCTCCCGTGAGAGTGAAAAGCCGCCCAGGCCCCGGATCTACGCCATCAAACGGCATGGAATCCAGTTCCGCCGGATTAACAGCTCGTTTTTTGAGAAGCTTTTCAATCTCCTGATAGGTCAGAACTACATCGATAGCGCCCGTCGCTTCACTCTGAGCTTCAAATTTAGCTGCAATACAGGTACTCACATACACGACGAGAGTCTTTTCGCCCAGAACACCTTTGATGAAGCGGCCCATCGCAATCATCGGCGAAACAACCGGCATGAGGTTCGGCACCAGCTTGGGATAGTGCCGCTCGATCAAGTCAACTACAGCCGGGCAATGTGACGAGATCAGTGGCTTATCCGCGTTATTGAGTTCGTTACGGTAACTGGCAGCGATCATATGCGCTCCGTAAGCACCTTCATGCACCTCACAAAATCCGATCTTCTTCAAAGCAGCAATCAGTTTACCTGTCGGTAGTCCGTGAAAAAATGCAGGAAATGAGCAGCCCAACACAGCAACGACCCGCACGCCGGACGCCAGCATTTCCTGCGTTCTTGCCATCCGGTCAATCACCATTTTTGCGTTTTGTGGACAACTCAGACAATTACCACAGCCGATACAGCGGTCGCTTATGATTTGTGCGACACCGCTATCAACCTTGATGGCTTTAACCGGGCAGCTGCGAACGCATGAATAGCAGCGGCGGCAACGATCTTTATGGGTAACAATGGGTTCCATGTATATCGGCTCGTTCTTTCAGAAGTCAAAAATCTCGTAAAACCGAGTGTCATTTTTTCACTGTCATCGCCGGTGCCAGGTAAGGGTAGATCATATCGGTAATGATCCGGTATCCTTCAGGCAAAGGATGAATTCCGTCTTCCTGGTTGAGGGCAGGATTGCCGGCAACCCCCTGCAGGAAAAACGGAATCAGTGTCAGTCCATGCTCTTTTGCCACAGCCGGATAGATCGCGGCAAACGAGTGGGTGAACTCCGGGCCCATGCTGGTAACCATGCGCATGCCGGCCAGAATTATCGTTACGTTACTTTCTTTCAGCAAACGTACGGTTTCGGAGATGTTTTTTTGAGTCACCTTTGGATCAACGCCGCGCAACCCATCGTTGGCACCGGTTTCAAGAATAACGATATCCGGTTTGAGTTTCAGTATCCAGGTAATCCGTGAGAGGGTGCCGCTGCTCGTCTCACCGCTGATCCCGGCATTGACGACCCGCCAGTTATATCCGTCAGCCTGCAGCTTCTTTTCCAATTGCGCCGGATATGCCTCAGTCTCGTTGACGCCATATCCGGCCGTGAGGCTGTCTCCTGCGGCAACAATGGTGCCTGCAGATGCCAGCTGTTTCTGCGGGGCAGGTGTTGGTGGCGTCGCAGTTTTCTGTTCGCAGCCGCTGAGCAGACATCCTAACGTAACTGCAAGAATCGGTAAACGCATTACTCTCTTCATTGTACGTATACTCCAATCAGAATCATTCATCCGTCTGCTCTCGCAGAAACAGTACCGGTTTTACCCGCAGGACTGACAGCGAGAGCCCTAGTCCGATAGCAACAATCAGTAGCACTACAGCCAGAACCATCAGCAGGCTCAAGCCTGCGAAAAACTGATAACGCAGATCAAGTGCGAAGCGGCAGATCCCCCAGCTTCCGGTTTGGGCCAGCAGCAATGCGCTCATGGCACTCACCATTCCGAGACATACATTTTCGACCGCAAAAATTGACACAACGAATCGTCGCCGGGCTCCAAGGACCGTGACATAGACCGCCTCACGGATACGCGCGTAGCGCGTGGCAAAAATGGAACTGATGATTATCAGCACGCCGGCCACAACGCTGAAAAAGGTAAAAAAGCGGATAATCGTCGAGAGTTTAGCCATGATTCCAGCGAAAACCTGTGCAGTTTCTGCCATGTTGATAACGGTCACATTTGGTAAGCTGGTCACGACCCGGTTCTGGAGCGCAGCAATGCTTTCTTTTTCGATCCGGACGGCAGCAAAGAGCGTCTGGGGCGCATCCCGTAAAGCCTGACCTGGAAAAACAAAGTAGAAGAAGGGGCGTAAGGTCCCCTTGTTACTGGTACGGATGCTCGATATCCGTGCCTCCATTGGAATACCCTGGATGCGGAATGTGATTGTGTCACCGATCTTCATAGTTCGCATCTTCAGAACCGTATCGAGGACAGATACCTGAAGGCCGGGCCAATCCATGCGGAAGAGGCTGCTGCCGGAGACGATACGCTCATCCTCCAGAAGTTCTTCGTGGTACGTAAGGTTAAACTCGCGTCCCAGGTTGTCCTCCCGTTTTCGACGCTCCTGTTCCTGATTAACCACTACTCCGTTGACAGAAATTACGGTTCCCCGCACGATCGGATAGAGGAGCGTGTCACGACCAAGTGCCGAGATGAAAGCATCCTTCTGTCCCGGCTGAATGTCGATAAAAAAGAGGTTGGGTGCCGTGGGGGGGAAGGATTGAATGAATGAGCTGTTCAGATTTTTCTCCACCAGAGTGATGCAGAAGATTACCGCCAGCGAAGCGGTCAGGGTTACGATCGTTGAGCGGGTTGCATTTCCGGGCCGAAAGAGTCCACGCAGCGCCAGACGCAAAATCAGATTTTTCGGTGTCACTGTTTTCAGCAGGAGCGTGATCAGCTCTGCGCAGAGCAGGGAAATCAGAACCAGCGCGGTGACGCCGAGAACAAAATAGAGCCCGGTTTTTACTTCGCGGATTCGCCACAGAACCATCACGAACAGAAAGAGAAGCGTCGCAGCAACCGTAAACCAGGTCGGTCTGCTACGGAGAACAGCCTGATCGTCTCTGGCAAAGATCGCCCGGGGTTTCAGCTCTCTGAGCCGGTAAATCGGCAGGCAGGTAAAAATGAAAACCACCACCAGTCCGAGGATCAATCCTTCAGCCACAGCGCTACCGGATATGGACAGCCCGACATTGGTCGGAAGCAGCCCCCGAAAGAGGCCGGGAAGAATGGTCTGCAACAGGAAGCTGACTGCCAGGCCGCACAGTGTTCCGACCATGCCAAGGGTTAAGGTCAGCGCGCCGTAGTGCCTGATTATGAAGCCGCTTCGGGCGCCCACCGCTTTCATAATGGCGATGGTCCGCTCCTGCTCCTTCAAGAGTGCTGTCAGTGTACTCTGAATGCCGATCCCCGCCAGCAGCAGCGTAAAGATTCCGATCAGATTCAAAAAAAAGAGCAGATTATCGAAGAAGCGCTTGATGCCGGAACCGGCCGTCAGATAGGTCTCAACCCGCTCCCGATTCGGGAGTGCCGCTTGAGCCAGTTCAGCTGCCAGGCGGTCGATGCTCTGCTGATCGCGAACTTTGGCAAGGATCGAGTAGTGTACACGGCTGCCGGTACCGACCAGCTTCAGCGCGGGCAGATCGGCGGCGGCGATAAAGACGCGTGGCCCGAGGGCAAAAAGATTCACCGGTCGGTCCGGTTCCGTGACCAGCACATCACGGATGGTCAGGGTACTGCTGCCTATATGCAAACGGTCACCCACCCGCAGCTGCAGGCGGTCGAGAAGCTGCTGCTCGACGATTACGTTGCCGGATGTCAAAACCTCACGGAATAAGCGTCCGGACGACAGTTCAACAGTACCGTAGAACGGATACCCCGGATCGACTATCTTGAGATTGCTCAGCAGAGATGCATCAGTGCTCGATGTCCGCACGACCGAGTAAAATTCGCAGGTGTGGGCGCTTTCGATCTCTTTGTGTCGTTCAAGTCCGGCAACGGCCTGAACTAGAGGCGTCGCGAACGGAGAATGGGATTTGATGATGATGTCAGCGGCGTGCAGAGTACGGGCATCCCGCAGGAGTGAAGAGTGGACATTTCTGGTAAAACTGCCCAGGGTCACCAGCGTAACCACGGAGAGGGCTACGCACAGTACAAAAACGATTGATTGACGTTGGGAACTGCGGATCTGACTGATCAGGAGGCGGAGCTTACGCATAGTTACCGGAAGCCACGACCCGGCCGTCCTGCAGCGTGATAACCCGATCCGCTGACTGAGCGATTTCCTGACTATGCGTTACGAGAATCAGGCTTGTCCGGCTGTCGCGTTGAAGCTCCCGGAGCAGTTCCAGTACTGCATGACTGTTTGCCAGGTCAAGGTTGCCGGTCGGCTCATCGGCAAAGAGGATCTGCGGATCGTTAATCAAGGCCCGGCAGATGGCGCAGCGCTGTTTTTCACCGCCGGAGAGCTGGTGCGGAAAACTGGCTGACCGGGCAGTCAGCCCGACCCGCCCGAGCAGCTGCAGAGCTTTAGTCCGCGCCTGTGGATCCCCGCGCAGCTCAGCCGGAAACATGACATTCTCGATCACCGACAGAGACGGTATCAAGTGGAATGATTGAAAAACAAAGCCGAACGTCACATTTCTGATCGGTGCGAGTTCATCTTCGGAGAGCTCGGTGATGTCCCGCTGGCCAAGCAGTACCCTGCCTGCGTCGGGTCGGTCGAGGCCGGAAAGAATTGAGAGCAGCGTAGATTTGCCACTGCCGCTTTCCCCCTTGATGACCAGGAATTCGGCTTCGTCTATTGTAAGTGATATCGTGTCGAGGACGGTCATACTACGATTGTCTATCGTATATGTTTTAGAAACAGAGCGGGCTTCAAGAACCGTCATGGGAACTCCCGTTTAGCAGCGTTGAGCAAGCTGTTGGCAGACTGTACCGTTAATTTAAGTGGTATACAATTACAATATGTGCAATTTATGACTTGTTAAAACATCCCGAATGAGATACTTATATCACTTTTTGCGGACATGGCGGAATTGGTAGACGCACCAGCCTTAGGAGCTGGCGGGGTGACCTGTTCGAGTTCGAGTCTCGATGTCCGCACCAATCAAATTTCATATCATTTCACCCGAAAAGAGGACAGAGATTATGCAGGTTAACGTTGAAGAGATCAGCCCGGTTCAAAAAAAAATCAGCATTGAAATTCCAGCCGAACGGGTGGATCAGGAAATCGAGAAGGCATACGGAATAATACAGAAAAAAGCAAAACTCCAGGGCTTTCGACCCGGGAAAGCGCCGATGCAACTGATTAAACGTACCTACGCTGACGCCATGCGCGATGACGTCATGCGCCGTCTGTATGAGCAAACCCTCTACAAGGCGCTTTCCGATCACAAGGTTGAACCGATCGACTCTCCGACCATTGAAAGTGACATCCTTCAGCAGGGTGTTCCATTCAAATATAGTGCGCTGGTGGAAGTTATGCCGCAGATTCTGTTGCAGGAATATACCGGACTGGCGGTTGCGCAGGAGCAGTATGTTGCCAAGCCTGAAGACGTCGACGCAGAGCTGAAACGGATGCAGGAAAACATGGCGATGCTGATTCCGCTCAGTGAAGAGAGTGTCGTTGAAAACGGTCATACCGTAACTGTTGATTACACGGTCACGGCAGAAGGGTCTCCAGAGGAAACCAGTTCCGCCAAGGATGCTACGGTAGAAGTCGGCTCAAATCAGCTGATTCCCGGCTTTGAGGATCAATTGATCGGCATGAAGTCCGGAGAAACAAAACAGTTCACTCTGGACCTGCCCGCTGCAGAAAATGACAGTGAGGTTCCCGCCAAACGAGGAATTTTCGAGGTAACGATTAACGATATCAAGCGCAAGGAATTGCCTGAGCTGGACGATGATTTTGCCCAGCAGCTTGGTGATTTTGAAACGCTTGAAGAATTAAGGGCCAAGATGTCTGAATACCATGAGAAACATGAACAGGAACGCATCGAAAACGACCGTAAAGAACGCGTTATTCAGGCACTGATCCAGAAGAATCCGACAGACGTTCCTGAGTCGATGGTGAAGCGCCAGCTTGACTACATGTTTGAAAACTTGAAAAATCGCCTCAAAAGCCAGCAGATGACTATCGAATCCATGGGCTTGGATGCTGAAGGTTTCCGGGCACGTTTTCGCGATGATGCAGCTGACAAAGTACGTGGGGGACTGCTTCTGATGGCGCTGGTTGAGAAGGAAAACATCAGTGTGAGTGATGAAGATCTGAATGCGCACTATGAAAAAACCGCCGCCGGAAATGAAGAAATGCTTGAGCGCATCAAGACCTACTACGCATCCAATCAGAATGCGAAGAACTCGGTGATTTCTGAAATAAAAGAAGACAAGGCCATTGCATTTCTGCTTGAACGTGCTGTTTTTACTGAAACAGTAGCTGATCAGCCTGCAGCGGCCTGAGGAGAAAACACCTGATGTATATCCCGATGGTTGTAGAACAGAGCGGACGCGGAGAACGGGCTTACGATATATATTCCCGTCTGCTCAAAGAACGGATTATTTTTCTCGGAGGAGGCATTGACGATACCGTAGCGAACCTGATTATCGCCCAGTTGCTCTTTCTGGAAGCCGAAGACCCTGACAAAGATATTCATCTTTACATCAATTCGCCCGGTGGAGTAGTAACTGCCGGCATGGCCATCTTTGATACAATGCGCTATATTAAAGCGCCGGTTTCAACCATTTGTGTCGGACAGGCCGCTTCGATGGGCGCCATCCTGCTGACTGCCGGTGAAAAGGGCAAACGCTTCAGTCTGGCTCACTCCAGAATCATGATCCATCAACCGCTGGGTGGTTTCCAGGGGCAGGCGACCGATATCAGCATTCACGCCAAAGAAATTTTGCGCATGAAAGATGAGCTGAATGGAATTCTCTCTGACCTCTCCGACCAGCCTAAAGAAAAAATAGAGACCGATACTGAACGTGACTTTTTCATGTCTGCTGAAGACGCCAAGGAGTATGGTCTGATAGATGCCATTTTTACCAGAAATCCGCTTACCGGAGGCACTCCATGAGCAGACGCGAGACTCCCCAGGAACACCTGACCTGCTCATTTTGCGGCAAAAGCCAGGAAGACGTTAAAAAACTGATTGCCGGTCCGGCTGTATATATCTGCGACGAATGCATCGAACTCTGCAATGACATTATTGCAGAAGAGATCAAGATGGAAGAGACGCTTGGCCCGGACTTGAAAAAACTGCCCAAACCTCGTGAAATTAAAGATATACTTGATGAATACGTTATCGGCCAGGATGTGGCTAAAAAAGTACTTTCTGTAGCGGTGTATAACCATTACAAGCGGATTGAAACTTCAAACAAGCCGGGCGATGTAGAAATGCAGAAGAGTAATATTCTCCTGCTCGGCCCGACCGGTTCGGGTAAAACGCTCTTGGCCCAGACTCTGGCGCGCATTCTCAAGGTGCCGTTTGCCATGGCAGATGCCACCAACCTGACCGAAGCCGGTTATGTCGGCGAGGATGTGGAAAATATCATTCTGAGTCTTCTGCAAGCGGCTGATTATGATGTCGAACGTGCTCAGAAAGGCATCGTCTACATCGACGAAATTGATAAAATAGCCCGCAAGTCAGATTCCCCATCCATTACCAGAGACGTGTCTGGTGAAGGCGTTCAGCAGGCGCTGCTGAAAATTATTGAGGGCACCATCGCCAGCATTCCTCCCAAAGGCGGGCGCAAACATCCACAACAGGAATTCATGAAGGTCGATACGACCAACATCCTTTTTATCTGCGGTGGTGCTTTTGCCGGGCTTGAGACAGTAATTCAGCAGCGTATCGGCAAGAAGACCCTCGGATTTGGCGCGGATGTTAAAAAACGAGAAGAGAAAAAACTGGGAGAACTCCTCAAGAGTCTGACCCCGGAAGATTTGTTAAAATACGGCTATATCCCGGAGTTTATCGGTCGCCTTCCCATGCTGGCTACGCTGACGGAGCTTGACGAGGAGGCTCTAGTTCAGATTCTTAAAGAGCCCAGAAACTCTCTTGTTAAACAGTATCAAAGATTGTTCGACCTTGAAAATGTCCGTTTACGTTTTACAGACGGTTCACTGGTTGCTATTGCCAAAGAGGCGCTTAAACGCAACACCGGTGCTCGTGGTCTGCGAGCAATTCTCGAAAATTCCATGCTGGATATCATGTATGATGTTCCGTCCCAGCCGAATGTTCAAGAAGTTGTGATTAACGAAGATGTAATTTATCACAGAGATAAGCCGATTGTCGTGTATGAGCAGGAATTGAAAGAAGCGGCTTAACAACCATAAACTGTGCCTTTGCGCAAAAAATAAGCTTGACACAGTTCATATGAATCTGGTAAACATTTCGTCGCCTTGTATTTACCAATTTAATTAATAGGGGGTGTGTCGTGACGAAGGCAGAGTTAATTAATTCAGTGGCAGATCAAGCAGGCCTGAAAAAAGTGGATGCTGAAAAAGCTGTAGCTGCTTTTATCGCTAGTGTCACTTCAGCCCTGAAAAGTGGTGATAAACTCAGCCTTGTCGGTTTCGGTACTTTCTCCACCGCCAAACGTGCTGCTCGTAAAGGTCAGAATCCGCAGACCGGCAAGAAGATCGATATTCCTGCCGCGACTGTTCCAAAATTCAAACCAGGCAAAACTTTGAAAGAAGCTGTAAATGTAATACCTGCAAAAAAGAAGAAGTAACTGTTACGAGTTTTCTGAGGGGTTGTAGCTCAGCTGGTTAGAGTGCCAGCCTGTCACGCTGGAAGTCGCGGGTTCGAGCCCCGTCAACCCCGCCATAAAATAAGGGCGAATAGCTCAGCTGGGAGAGCGCCAGCCTTACAAGCTGGATGTCACAGGTTCGATCCCTGTTTCGCCCACCAATAAAAACAGCCACTTAGATTAGTTTCTAGGTGGCTTTTTTTATTTCTTCTGCTCATAGGGTCAATATAGGGTCATTGGTGCAAGGAAAAGGGAAGAAAAAGCCGGGTTCCTTATCAGGGTTCCCGGCTTCTTTTTATTCTGGTTCTGTTCTCTTCACGGCTTCCGGTTCTAATAGTGCCGGGTATCTTTTCAGGTGCGCCCGTTCCGCCGGGGTAAGTATTCCGTGCCTTAATAGGTAAGTCGCTTGTGATTCATATAATGGCGGGTCTTTCGGATCAATCGCAAGCCCTTTAAAATGCCCTTCCTTGTATTCCGTGCCTATGGGGTTCCCGTGTATATCCAGCGCCCGCCCGTTGTAGTAATCTGCTTGCCATTGGTCAACCCATGTATCAGGAATACCAAGAATGAAATGCTGCATAATGCCCAAGCACTCATATTCCGGTGTACCGATCCCGCCGGTTCTATCCCGTCGCCGTTCCTTCGTAATACCCCAAACGCGGGTATGTGTATCTTCAAGCTGTGCGTCGTACTTCCACCACGGCCCCGGCCTGGTACATGGCTTGTTTTCAATCCACCATGTTAATACCTCATCCCGGTTGCCAGCCCATAGCGCCTCAATCTCTGCTTTTGTCATGAAAAACCAATCGTGCCAGGGGTTTTCAAGCGGTTCTTGCCTGTCATACAGCCAGTTAATAGCGCCTTGATTCAACGTTGAAACCTTCCGGCCCCGTGGCGTTCTCTTCCTGTTTGTTGGCATGGCTTTACCTCCCCGCCGGTCGGCCCGGTTTATCGTTCAACGGTTCAAGGTCAAGATTCAGTGCCTTGAGTGCCGACAACATAGCGGCCCTGCTGTCACGTTCAACGGTGGTCAAGGGGTGTGCTTTCATCTGCCCGAAACGGTCTGCAACCTGCATTCCCTCTTTCTTTATGATTGCCGCCGCTTGTTGCATCCGATCCCGCGCCTCCATGCCTGTTGTCAGTATCAGATACCCCGCTTCATCTTCAATGTCGTACTCTTTTTGAAGTCGGCCCCATAGTGCTTGCCCTTCTTTACTGAGGTGTTTCGGAATTTTCGTTTTGCTCATTTCATGCCCCCTATTTTTTTAAAGGAAAAACTTTGTTTCGGATAAGTTGAGGCTCACACACGGTCTACAGTGTTCGCGTCCTGAAGATTTTACCCCCCCTCCCCCCTGTAGGTCAGTCCGGCAAGTGTACCGATCCCGTGTAGCCATCCATTACGCCGCCGGGTTCTCTGGTGTCCGTCCTGCTCCTGGTGCCGGTGGGTGACAGATACGGCATATCCAATGCGGGTGTTCTACCGTACCGCCTAACCAGTAATCATTGTGTGTGCTGTAACAAGTGGGCTTTTCTGTTCTCTCCCTGCCAGGACATAAAGCGGCAAGGCTGTAAAACCTTAATGCTTTGACGCGTACCCCGTGCGCCTTTGTTATGTTAATCAATCCCCCCGGCTCTTGTTCTACCTGTTCGGGTGGTGGTTCCTCCTGGTCAAGTTCTGGTATTTCGGCCCGTTCCTTGATAGCCGCAACATTCAGCCGTTGTGGTGTCGGTGGTTGTGGTGGCTGTGGTTCCGTGTCCACGGTGTTTAACTTTGCTATCCAGTCCATAGTTGACCTCAATAAAAGTTTTCAGATTCTTACTGAATGGAACTGCCAAAACTGTCAAAAGGGGTAATTGGTGGCTTTTGGCAGTTTTGACAGTGTGGTTACTGGTAAATCCTCAAACTTTTATTCTTGGGTTCAGCCTGATATTTTCAGAAGGTCGGCCCCCGGTTGTGATCCTGTCCAGGGTCAGCCAGTCATATTCAACCAATACGTCAAGCCCTGCCTTTACCTCTTCCGAATTGGTAAGCCTTGACCATTGCGGCCTCCATAGCTCCCTGACAGTCATACCGTCATGAATAGCGCCCCGGCGGATATGCTTAATTATCTCCCGTGCCGATTCCATCCCCGGCATGGTTGCGCCCCCGTATACTCTCCCGGCGTGGCTTTCTAGGTATTGACACCATGCCGCCGCCATAAGTGCCGCCCGTTCCGATACCGGCCCCGCTGCCGTGCTGCCGTCTGCTACTTCTACAAGGTGGAATATCAAGGCAAGTGACGGCATTAAAGAGCGATACTTTGCAAGGTGGCTTTCCAGTGAAGGTGGTAGCCCGTGGTCGCTTCTCAAACGTGTTTCCAGGTCATGCCGCCAGGTGTCGAATATATCTTGTGCAGCCGGTGTAAATCGTAGCGCCGGTAAATCGCTGCCATCTTCCTTGACGGCTCCCGGTATATCGCCAGTTAGCGCCCTGAATATTTCACAGGCCCGGTTCTTTTCCGTGGTGTCGGGGAAACGGTCAACGTTTTGCCAGTCTTTCGGAACGTCCGGCCATACCATCACCTGAAACCGTTGTAATAAGCCGTCATCACCATTACCGCCCCGGCTTGCCTGATATACATAGTCAGACAACGGCCCCGGCGTGATTGCGCCGAATATCGAAACACAAAGCGCGTCAATATCTAGGGTGCCGCGTCCTATCCGGTCGTATGTGTAACCTCTGGTTCCGTTCCATGCTTCCAGGTAAAAAGCCCGGTCGCCTTCTCTCCCGCCTTTGTCCAGGGAGTGAAACCAGCCGATAAGCTCATCACGGTTTATCAGCATCCCGCGTGGGTTCTGGTTCAATAGTTCGCCTATTTTCTCGGTGGTGCCGTCCTGTGTCTGGT
>Ga0194037_1000427_pt1 | contig 33067 bp, 33 predicted proteins | sample JunL306m_MetaG_FD_148653 | JGI IMG/M metagenome (GOLD analysis project Ga0194037, IMG submission 148653) | Anoxic zone freshwater microbial communities from boreal shield lake in IISD Experimental Lakes Area, Ontario, Canada - Jun2016-L304-6m | ecosystem: Environmental > Aquatic > Freshwater >... | reverse complement strand
CCGCGCAATCTGGCCAAGAGTGTTACTGTGGAGTAATTTGTTATTTATCAGTCTTCTTCGTTCATTCTCCGTTTGGCAAAGATAGCAAGCCCAAACAGGCCAAAGCTGAGAAGCACCATGGTTCCAGGTTCCGGAACAGGATTGATGGTTACGCTGACGATCATATCCTGATAATCAGCATCAGTATTGCTCAACCCCAAATCTTCGAGTCCAATAATGTACGTATTTGAGTTGTCAACCCTGAAAATGGCAGCATGAATCTCATTACCTCCATTCAAGCCTGCATCAGTGTAGAAAGTTTTTCCTGTATTCTGCACGCCAAGATAGAATCCGAATTCAGCAGGCGACGAAAGAGTAAATGAATTTTGTGCAGGGGCTTGGTCCGGCCCGGAAAAAAGCTGATGTATTACTGGTTGATTAGAGGAGTTCATTGTATAATAACCAAATGTATTGGTCTGTGCGTATCCGGCTATCTCATTAATCAGTAAGCTTGTTGCGCCATTTGAAAACCAGGTATCGGTCGGATTTTTGTTTGCCTGGCTGTTTACCAGTGTGTAAGTGTGGTCGCCACCCTTAAGCCGTCCTTGGAGTATGTAGTCCACTATGTTTATTTTGTTGGCTCCACCGTCCCACGAGCTATTCGAGCTGCGTATGAAATCATAGGTTTTTGTGGCATCGGCAGATGTATAGACGCTCCCGTTGATATTAACAGATATTGCCAGAGCAGTAGTTGTTGTCATTGTGATTGCCAATAGTGCAAGAATAATAGTACGCATTGATCTACCTCCAATTTTTTTCATTAAGCTTGGTGGAAGCATGTTTTGTGCCAATATATAATATAAATCATGTCAGCGTCTTATGTCTGTCTTCAGTTTCGTATGTTAAGTAATCCGACATTTGAAGTTACTGCACTAGACTGATATAGTTTTTGTTTGCAGCTATGCTGAAGTAAGACCTCGTTATTGACTCGGTGGAAGATTTTGCAAGAGACTCAGGATATATGGCCACGAATATGGGGCAGACCACAATTTCAATTGTTTCAATAATTTTACTGATTGCTTGTGCAACCTCAATCCTGCGGCGGGAGCAGTCCAGCTCCGGTGTTTTCATGTTCGGAGCATTGCTGGTTACCTCTTTACTTCAGTTATTTGACCTCTGTGCCTTGACAGTAAGCGGTTCCTCTTTTGAATGGAAGCGTTGCTCGCTTTTTGCTGAAGCGTTCCTTCCCTTGTGCTGGGTTCTTGCCAGTTTGACGTATTCTCGTCAAGCCAGTCCCTGGAAAATCGGTCGCCCGCTCCAGGGAGCAATCATTATTACTGGGTTACTGGTATTATTGCCTTTAAGTTTTCCACGTGATGCCTTTTTCTATGCCCCTGACTTTCCCGCTGAAGGCGTGTTGTTTCTGGGGACGATCGGATATTTTTTCTATGTGTTTATTATAGCCTGTATGGTTTGGGCTATGGTCAATTTTGAGATTACGCTTACCAATGCTTCACCAGAGGACCTCTGGAAAATAAAGTTTGATATCATCGGACTTGGCACGATTCTGGTTGTTCTATTTTTTTATTACGGCCAGTCCTTTTTGTACCGCACTATTAACATGACGTATCTGCCGCTGCGCTCTTTTATGATTATTGTGGGAGCGAGCATGATATTTTTCTCACAGAAATTCCGGCATGGCAACAGCCGAGTACAGGTTTCGCGTCAAGTTGCTTTCAAATCATTCGTTCTTATAGCAATTGCAATCTATCTGATTATGCTCAGCCTTCTGGGAGAGGGGATGAAGTATCTGGGAGCGTCTTTCCAACGTTCTCTGATACTTGCATTTATCTTTCTGAGCGGAATCGGGCTTGTTCTACTGTTCCTTTCTGCCAACTTCAGGCGGAAAATCAAGGTTGAGCTACTTAAAAATTTTTTCCAGCACAAACATGACTATCGCACTCAATGGTTGCGTTTCACCGAGTTGCTCGCAATGGCCAAGACCTTGGATGAACTTCAGCAAGTGATACTATCAGCCTACTGTAATATTTTTGAAATCGGAGGAGCGGCCCTTTTTCTCCATGAGGAACGTTACTCGGGTTATTGTATGACGGCTCACTATAAAATGGATCCGATTTCGGATGTATTTTATCCGGATAACTCACTGATCAGATTTATGAAAGAGAGCGCTTGGGTAGTTAATATCAGGGATGACAATCCGGAAATTTTGGAGGAGAACGGATATTTTTTCGGTGAAAATAGTATTTTTGTGGTAATTCCACTGTTTTACAGTGATCGACTGGAAGGTTTTATTGCTCTTGGCAAATCTATTCATACTGATGGGGTCTTCATTTACGAAGATTACGACCTGATGAAGACCATATCCAGACAAGCTTCGCTGGCAATTATGCACCAGAGGTTGTCTGAGCAGATCACCCAAACGCGAGAAATTGAGGCGATTGGTAATGTAGCCACCTTTGTAGCGCACGACCTGAAAAATCTGGTGTCAAACCTGTCTCTTATAGTCGAAAATGCAGCCAGACATCTGCATAATCCGGACTTTCAAGAGGATATGCTTATGTCTCTGGGAAATACCGTCGTCAATATGCAGAAGCTGATCGGGAGACTTAAAAACCTGGGTGAATATCAATCTATCGATAAACAGCAGGTAAACTTGCTGGAACTGGCTGAGAGAACGGCTCGCCAGCTCGTCGGCAAGTTGATTACCGTTTCAGGAACCGCTGAAATTGTTCGCGTGGATGAAAGCGAGATTCAGAAAGTCATTCTGAATCTGCTCATAAACGGGATCGAAGCGTCAGAACCGAATGAGCCGGTTACGGTAGAGGTTGGGTGTTCCGATGTTCCTTATATCAGGGTAGCTGATAAAGGGTGCGGGATGTCGGCCCACTTTTTACGGACAGGAGTTTTTAAACCATTCAAGACGACAAAGAAACAGGGGCTTGGTATCGGACTATACCAATGCCGACATATTATTGAAGCACACGGAGGTAGAATTGAAGTGAGCAGCGCAGAAGGAAGCGGCTCGGTCTTTACCATATGGTTTGCCACCGGCGAAAAAACGATGTAATTTTCATGCCAGACGAGTTGGGTTAAGAAAGTCGGGTCACATATTATAGGGAGTTATTATGGAAAATCTATTGATAATTGATGATAATTATGATCTTCGTCTTCAACTGAAATGGGGGCTCGGTGAAGATTTTCATGTATTGCTGGCCGGTGACGTAAATGAGGGAATAAGCCTTTACAAAAAGAATCAGCCACGAGTCGTCATTCTCGATCTGGGACTTCCTCCTCACGAAGACACTTCTGTTGAAGGGTTTCGTGGGTTGTTCGAATTGATTGAACTTAATCCGTACGTCAAAGTGATTATGCTGACCGGCAACAGTGAACGTGAAAATGCGCTTAAGGCCATGCAAATGGGCGCCTGTGACTTTTTTACGAAGCCACCGGTTATCAGCGAACTTAAAGTCGTCATCAACAGGGCGTTTCACTTGGCTAATCTCGAAGAGCAAAACCGTTCACTTCAACGTGCAATTGAGTTGAAAACGAGTGAATCCGGTGGGATGATCGGCCAATGTCCGGAGATGCTGTCAATTTTTTCGACAATTAAAAAAGTGGCGACGTCCGATGTGTCGATATTTATTACAGGTGAAAATGGCACAGGGAAAGAACTGGTGGCGCAGGCGATTCATGAAGCCAGTCTGAGAAAGAAAAATCCTTTTATCCCGATAAACTGCGGCGCCATTCCGGAAAATCTTATGGAATCAGAATTGTTCGGCCATGAGAAAGGGGCATTCACTGGTGCTCACACCACAGTACAGGGAAAGGTGCAGTACGCGCACAAGGGAACGCTTTTCCTTGATGAAATTGGGGAACTCCCTTTCAACCTTCAGGTTAAACTGCTCCGTTTCCTTCAGGAAGGTGTAATTCAGCGGGTCGGGGGCAGAGTGGATATCCCTGTTGACACCCGGATGGTCTGTGCCACCAATGTGGATGTTGCCAAGGCGATCAAAGATGGTAAATTTAGAGAGGATCTGTATTATAGAATCAATGTGATTTCAATAAACCTTCCACCTCTGCGGGAGCGAGGTGACGATATCCTGCTGCTGGCGAATTACTTTCTCAGGATGTTCAAGGAAGAGCACAACAAAAAAGTACGCCGCTTCAGTTCATCCGCAGTAAATTTCTTGAAGAGCTACGAGTGGCCTGGCAATGTGCGTGAATTACGAAACAGGGTTCAGCGCGCAATCATCATGAGTGACACCCCTGCTCTGGAACCCTCGGATCTGGGCGCAAAAATGGATTTGACCGATCTGACAGAAGTTGTTCAGCCGGTGTTAACTCTTCGAGAGGTCCGGGACAGGGTTGAACGTGAAATGATCGCGGCGGCAATCGACCACCAGAATGGCAATATTGTCAAGGCAGCCGAAGAGCTGGGAGTGAGCAGACCGACGCTCTATGATCTGATGAAGAAGCACGATCTCACGTCGTAAATTTCCGTCAATAAACCTTTAGGAATAGTGCTCACAGCTTTCACCCGCCAGAGAAGGTTGGACTTTTGTGCGCATGACCGGATATGGGAAATCCCACAAAACTCGCCACAATTGCCACCCCCATCATTGTCGAAATCCCTTACACATACATAACAATTACATAGCTATTGAATATTTACCTTGTCATTTTAAATTGTTACATATTGGCATCTTATTTGCTGCTATAGTCTCAACACTGGATAGACAACCCTTGGTTGTAATAAAATTAAATGGAAAAGGAGATTCATCATGATGAAAAAGATTTTAGTAGCAGCAGTTCTCATGCTGGCCATGTCGGCAGCGCAATCGTTCGGGTTTAGTCTTGGTAATTACAAAGGGCCAGTTGAACTGAAGTTAGCGGGTGTAACGCAGTACAGTCAAGGTGGAGAAACATGGGGCGTTTTTGCCCTGTCAGCAGTGACGAATGGTTTTACTAACAAATGGTCTGCAGGTTCCGGAGATTATGTGTATGGTATACTGTATGGTATTACTGACGCTCAGGCCGCGTATGCGAACAGTACAGGCGGCTATACTCTTGAACAGCTTGGCGGACATTTCGCGCTCTATCAGTCATCGACAGAACTTGATTTTTCCACCCTTGCCGCCACAAGTCGTACTGCTCAAGATAAGTTCACTGGTGTTACGGATGGCGCTTTACTACTCTCAGGGGACTTTGCTTCTGGAATATTGCCCAGTCCGAATAACGCGACAATAGTGCAGTATCTTGAAAGTAATCAAACAATATCAAATGGAAAAGGAGTTGCTTACGGTGATGTAAATGGAGGCAGTCTATTATCGTCGTTTGACTCCAACTCGCAGGATGGTCATGATCTCTTTTTTCAGTTTACGATTGCTGCGGCTGGTGCCCCACAGAATGCTAATGGATGGACCCAATTGATTAATGATCCAGTTAGAGGTAATGTCGTTCCTGAGCCCGGAACAATGGCTCTCCTCGGCTTCGGTATGCTTGGCCTCGCCATCTTCGGCAAACGCCGCTTGAACAGAGAAGCATAAGCAACCAAACCGGGTAAGCAAAAATCAAAGGGGCGTTGCCGGTGGGTGACGCCCCTTTTGTTTGCTTTTTCGCCCGAGCAAGAGTCCCCCTCCCTTACCCTCCCCCGCTCTGGGTGAGGCTCCTCACCCCAGCGGGGGAAGGTGGGGTAGGGAAGAAATCAGCAGTTATTAACCGTGCAAAGTATAGTGTCATGAACATAGTATCTTTCGTAGGGTGTGCAAATAGTTTCAACGTTTGCGCACGCGGACTGGTGGGCAAAACACCCTGCCCACCCTACCTGAATCCGGACTTTATCCTGTTAATCCTGTCCAAATGATTATGTCCAATATTTTGGTCAGTCTACACTATTTGTTGGCGAGGTCTGATTGTTATCACACAAACATCAACAGTTTTCCCGGTTCCCTTTCAACGCGGATAGTATCGTTTACCGATGGAGTGAGAGTATACGTCAAAAAGCAGTGGTCACACGCATTGTTTAGAATTGAAGGGGTAAACAGAGCGGCGTTAGTCCCCAGGCATCTGGCTGACCTGACAAGCAGTCCGTTCTGATTCTGGTTTTTCATGTAGGCACCCAATTCATTGGTGAACGCGTAATCATCAGGGTCAATCAGAGCCGGATAATCAATCTCCTTACCAAGCAACGAAACCAAAATACCCCGGCACCTGGCTTTTACTACTCTCCGGTCGGCAATTATATCACCAACCACAGGTGAAAACGAATCCAGAACAAAGCGTCTCCAATGATAGGCTGATTCATATATTGTAGTCTCAAGTTCCAAAGAGCCGTACCAGGCGCCATAATTATTCCCGGCACTAAACCGCGTTCTTTGCCAGTTTGCTTGGATAAACGGAAAGGTAATTGCCATCCCGTAATCAAAAGGTCTGCTGATCAAAGCCTGGTCAGTGGGCTCTGTATCCCGGCTTTCTGCTGCGTATGCAACCATAAAGTCGCCTGGGTTCTCAGTCAAATCATCAAACAGCTCCTGAGACTCACGTATACCTTTTATATTTCGAAGCAGATCATTGTCAAAGATGACTACAGATGAAATCAGTCCGGCATACATCAACGTCCCTGCTCAAAATCAAGATAACGTCTCACAGCCAGAAGTCCCTCATAGCCATTACTCATAATCTCCAACGGAGTCTTGCCGGAGAATCTGAGATTAGGTGCGGTAACCCAGCGGTAAGCCAAGTCCCGGTTGTACGGGAACATGATCCGCAATGATTTATGGATGCCGAGCAGGTGGCCGGCACGACCAAGCAAATCGGTACTGTTGTCAAATGGTGAGCCTTTCCGGTAGCGATTTAACGTCATCCGCGACGTAGGCGCCAATCCCAGCAACGCGCACTGGTCAGCAGAAGAAATTCCCCAGTAATCAAATAGCTTTGATACCATTTTGGCGAGACTCTCGCGAGATTCCCTGGAAGTGATGTTTACATGCAGATAATCAACCGTCGGATTTGTTGACATGTCAACCTCCATATTCTTTGTTACATAACACGTATCATTTACACGTCAATTTGTAAATAACGAATTGTGCCATGGCGGTTGACATATCATAACGTTCCGTATAAATTCCACATTATGGAAAATATACGGAACACGCTTGGTTTGATTGATATAGGAGATAGTGCGAGGCGGAAGTATAAAGGTTCATCCTTAGCTATCTCAGGCTGCTATATTCACCAGCTTTGTCACGTGATTCTTGAAGCTATGAATGACCATATTGGGTGCGCAGGGTACTTTATCTTTGTTCCCTTCAAGTACTTCATGCATCATTGAAACCGCCAACGCCGCAATCGTAAAGCTGCCGACAGCAACCTGCGATGCCGGGCAGGGCTTGCCGTTTTCCATAATGGTCAACGCCTTGGCGATCTGTTCAACCACTTGCGCATCCAGGTGTGCGGCAATCCGCCCTATGATCTTTTCAAATACATTTATATAGCTTGCTCCACCGCTTTCATTGGCGCTTTTAACATCGGATGCGACGACATCGGCAAGCGACATGCCGGAGCCGGCCGGAAAGTACAGCACGCCGGCGCCAAAGCCGATGGAGAGGGCGGTGAATAATTCGACATTGTTATCTCTGGCGCTGGTGTGCAGACTCAGAATAGCTTCCAGATCAAGAAAATCGACCGTGTCAAACACTATATCTGCTCTCTTTACAATATCATTGGTATTTTCCGGAGTAAGATAAGCGCAAATAGCCTCGACTTTTGCTTCCGGGTTTATTCTCAGGATCTTGTCTTTTAATCCGTCAACCTTCGGTTTGCCAATATCAGCAAAATCGTAGAACTGGCGATTAAGATTGTGCGGGTCTACCACATCACCATCCACCAGTACAAAGTTTTCAAAACCAAGTCGTGCAGCACAGACCGCCACGCTGCTGCCAATGCCGCAACCGGCAATCAGCAACGTCTTTTCCCTGATTTTTTCCTGAGTTGCTGGGGCTACATAACCGTTATTGCGCGTCACAAAGACATCATAGTTAAACCGGTCTGCCATGGTCCGTCTCCTTTGCTTGATCGTATTTCCAGCGAATTCTGCCGTTAACTTTAGGTCTAGTTATTAAAATAGTGATACAGATCTTCCTGCTTTTTCTCCATATTTTTCTCGGCCTCATCAATGCCGAGAATAAACGATTTCACTTTTCCGTAATACTCAATGTAATCCTCGTCTAACGGCTCAAATTCGAGGGCAATGCACTTCAGGTAGCGATAAAGCACATCCTCCATGCTTGACAGCCAGTACTTAATGCCGACTTTTTTGCTGAACAGATACATTTCCCGCAGCAGCGAGATCATGACAATCGGATATTTGCGCCGAACATCGCCGGTATTATAGGATTCAATACCATACAGACCGTCGTCGCGCCGCTTTCTGAAACTGGGATTAATACAGAGTCTGGAAATTTCTGCGACCGAGTTCATGTCAATTTCATGCTGGATGATTTTACCATACAGGGCGGGGTGGAATTTCCCTGTTGGAAAGCCTTTATCCACTGAATACCTGACAAGACGCACCGTACCGATTACGTGTTCGTTGCCGGTTGCATTGTTATTCAAAACCACAAAATGCCAGGATAGATCCTTGTCGTATTCATCGGTCTCAATCTGGTCATCATTTTTGATTTCCTGCTTATCTATGAAGTTTTTTTCCTCACAATAAACATAGTATCTCAGCTTGAATGCCTCTAATAAGCCCTCTTCATCCTCGGGTTCAACATATTTCGCGATTATGTGACTATACGCGTCTATCATCTGTTTCTCCTTTTACAAGAGTAAAGTTAACATATTATTATCATTTCGAAAGAGAGGTCGTCAATGTTATTTTGTGCAACCAAGAGGAAACTAACGATAAATCTTCTCAGGCAGATGATTGTATGCCCTGTCGCTACTATGCTGAAGTTCCGGCAATTAGCTTCATACTGTTAACGCTCTCACCTTTTTCAATAACAAGCGGTTTTCCGAACGCGATTTTCAGCTGACGTTTTCTCGTTAAAAGCTGTCTCCACTCTGTTTTAAATCCCATAATTCCGGAGAGGTTAACTGGCTGAACGATAATAGTACTCCGTCTTGCAAGAAATGTTACGAATCCCATGTCCTCTCCCATGGTTCCATCGCGTGAAACCTGACCTTCCGGGAAGACGCAAATTGCATTGCCGGCTTTAAGCTTCTCAATAATACCTTTAAGAGATTTTAAACTGTCTTCATCCTTCCCGATTCCAACCGGCAGGCAACCATGGTAGCTCATCACAATGCGTTTGAATGAATTATCAAAAAACCTTTTTTTCGCGGGAAGCCAGACGGGATACAATGCATTGCCAATTTCTCTGGACAGCGCCGCAGAGATATAGAGTGGATCATACGCATTGATATGATTTGAAATAATTACGACACTTACTTTATGCTCTTTTGCCAGAGACAGGAGTTTTTTCAGGTTGTCAGTTCCGGAAACAATCGGATTCAGAAAAAATTTGATAATGCAGCCAGCCATAATTGCTTCCAAATACTGTACGAAGGCTATAGTTTTGGTTTTCAAGTTGTACTGCCCTCCTATCTCTATCATTTAAGCCAAAGTCAGGACAAAAACGACTGTTTACAATCAATGGAAATCATGGTACAAAATCGAAAATTTTATTATACGTTTACAAGGTTCACAGTGTATAAACTTTAATAGTCATTATCAACCAAAAAGGGGAAATCCAGAATGGAAACAACTGAAAAAAGAGTAATGGATATAATTTCAAAATATTGTGAAACTCCACAGAAATTGAGTCCGGAAATGATATTGGACGAGCTTGATATTGCTTCAATTAACATTATGGAAATAATAATTTCCGTTGAAGAGGAATTCGGCATTACCGTCAAGGATGAGGATTTAATGTCACTGACCAGCATTCAAAGCGTAATTGACTACGTAAACAAACTCTCAGCCTGAGGCGCTTTATCATTGTTCATAATTCTCTCTGATCATGTACTTCTTTAGCCCCAACGACTCGGCCGCTTTTTTTGCCTCTGCAACTCCGGAATAAGGGCCGACAATCGGTTTGAACAGCTCCCTTTCCGAAATGACTCTAAAATTTTTTCCGCTGAATTGTGCTGCAAGTGAAGAAACTATCTCTTCAGCGCCCTTTCTGTGTTTGTAAGCGCCCAGCTGGAGGCAAAAGGATTTGCCGGTTTTCAACGCAGTTGCAATGTTACTCTTTTTCTGAAAGGGAGGACTGGCTTCAGCAGCATTTCCAGGCTCTCCCCCCGTTGCTCCATGGAATGAAATCTTTTCATCCTTGCTCAACACCCCTGATTGTTGCTTTGGAGCGGTCGAGCTCCGTTCTCTGATGCGTTTGGAATATGCTTCAAATTGTGGCCGGTAAAGCTCCTCTGTGGTTGTCCAATGATTGAGTACAATTGAAGCGGCTGTTTCCAGAGTCGCAAATGCCTTGTTCAAAGAAGCGGCAGTCTGGCAGTATTTGTCGTAGGTTTCCCAGAGAACCGCCTCTCCTGAAATGACATCGTCATAGCGGGCAGCCCCTTCAAGATGTTTGTCGATACTTTTTATAAAAGCAGCTTCATCTGCCTTCATTACTTTTTCCTGGGCCGCAACCTCGCTTTGCAGCTCTGCAACTTCACGCCAAGCTTCTTCAATCTCCGGCCGGATGCTCCTCGAAAGTTCCTCTTTGGCAAAATCAAGTTGACTGCGTTGGGCAACCGCCTTTCTAACCTCGGAAACAGTTTTTCCCCATTCAAACAGAGACCACTCGGCCTGCAACTTCACTGTCCATAGTTCGTCGTGGGTGAGGCTGGTAGCATTCTGGCGGAGATAATTACCTTCAAGAAAAAGCTGGGGGAAATAGCCACTGCGCGCTATTTCGACTCCTGCATCAGCGCCGGCGATCTTTGCGGTCGCGCTTTTGATATCATCGCGACGACTATTGACACCCTGTATCAGATCTCCCAGATCTGCCGTAAGGGCAAGTATGACCGGCTTGCCCGTAACGGCAATTTCCATGTCCGGCGCGAACCCGATCAGTTGCTTAAGTTTACTCATAAGTAAATGTGAACGATTCCTGCTCTTTACAAGCCGGTACTTAATCAAGGCGAGGTCAGCTTCGCGACGGAGAAGTTCCTCTCGATCGGAATAACCCTCTTCGAAACGTGCCGCCACTACGCGCAGCCGCTCTTCTGCAGCCCGTATCCCCTTTTCAGCTGCCATTTCACGATTTGCTGTTATCAGGGCTTCGTTGAATATCATTTTGACCTGCAACTCAAGAAGTGCACGTTGTCGAGAGTTTGCATAACTGGCAGCTACAGACTCATGCTCGGCGCGGCGATAGGCGTTGATCAACCCAGCACCGGCAAATAGCTGTTGACGCAGGGACAATGCCACAGCGTACGAATCTTTTTCTCCGGTAGATAGAGACGAATTCTGTGGGGGGATGCCGGGCGCAAATGCATTGGCTTCGATGTTGAGCTGATCTGACTTGTCGGCAATAGAATAGTAACCTTTCAGTTTGAGCGAGGGGAACAGAGTTGAACGGGCAATATTGACATCTTCACCGGCTGCTGTTACCGCGGCTTCAGATGATTTCAGAGCGCTGTTTTTTTCTATGGCAAGCTTTACACACTCCTCCAAGGACAACATTCTGCCGAACGCGGGCATCGATAAGGCCAAAATTATCAGTGTTAAAGGAAATAAACGCATTGCCTTATTTGAACCGAACCGTTACGGTCATGTTACTTCTGAGTCCGGCGTACTCTGTAAGAATAATATGAATCTTCTGTGTGTTGATATCAAACGTTGCCGTGGGGTCGAAACTCTTCAGCTCCTTTCTCTGGACCACCGAGAATACCTTGCTGACCTTGCCCTGAAATACTTTATTGCGAAAAGCATCAACGGTCACCTCGACCTGCTGCCCCTCCTTGACCTTTCCAACCTCCGTCTCCTCCAGCTCCGCTCTTATCCGTAAAGTTTCCGGATTTATTATCTTCAGCAGCGGTGTGCCAATATCAACACCCTCACCCTTGACCTTGTGTCGCTCTGTCACTATGCCTGAAATCGGGGAATAAATCCTGTAGTCCTTTAGTAAGCTGTCAACGAATAGCAGGTCAGCTCGGGCACGATCAACTTCAGCTTCTGTCTGGTCGCGTTCTTCGTTACGAATCCCTTTGACGTGTTTTTCCAGATTTGTAGCCGAAACAGACAAATCACTTGCAGCAACCTTCAGTTTTTCTTCTGCGTGGTTTAAATCCATTTGAGTTGCCGCACCTTTTTCAAAAAGCCGCTGCTGCCTTTGATACTCGTCCTTGGCCTGGTCGTGAACCACTTTGGCCCGCTCTTTGCCACCCTGCACAATGGAGACATCCTCTATGCGGAACCCATTGTTTGCCTGACGATAGCGAGCCTCCGCGGCTGCTAGAGCTGCCCGCGCCTGACTGCGTTGCGCCTCAATCTTTGACTGGTCAAATTCAAGCAGCAGTTGCCCTTTCTTTACTTCTACTCCTTCCTCGACCAGCATACGCGAAACAAGTCCCTTGATCTGGCTGCTCAGTTCCACGTTGTCGGCCGTCTCCACTACTCCTTTTGCCGTTACTCCCAAATACGGCCTCTTGTCTGTGATTGAAGGGAGCTTCTCGGCCGTCCTTTTCACAAACTTAGGGCCGATCAATGCAAGGAGTGCAGCCAGACATATAAGGGAGCCGATTATAATTAATCCCAATCGCCTGTTTTTCATGCTCAACCCCGTTTTTCCTGCCGAATTCTACCGTCTTCCATATACAATATACGGTCTAATAGATCCATTATCCGGTTGTCATGCGTGGCTACCACTATGCATTTTCTCTGAGTCGCTGCCATACCCTTCAATAGTTCCATAACCTTTCTGCCATTGCTCTGGTCCAGGTTGCCGGTCGGCTCATCTGCCAGAATAATCGGAGAGTCTGTCGACAGAGCTCTTGCCACGGCGATTCGTTGACGCTGTCCGCCGCTAACGTCCCGAGGAAGAAAATGCATTCGCTCTCCCAGACCCACCTCGGTCAACATGAGCCGCGCCCGTTTGTCCGCATTGTCTCCGACGATTCCTTTCATCTTCAAACCCAGAATGACGTTCTCATAGGCGGTGAGTGCCGGAAAGAGATTAAATCCCTGAAATATAAAAGAGATGTACTGTTTTCGTATTTGCGGCAGCTCCTCCTCGGCCATTCCGCCCACTTCATTGCCAAAGATGCATAAGGAGCCGGAGGTGGGGCGCAGGATGCAACCGAGTATGGAGAGCAGCGTTGTCTTGCCGCTCCCGGAAGGTCCGAAGAGGCCGACCACTTGAGCCTCCTCGAGAATCAAATCGGTGCTTTTAAGTGCGGTTACCTCGACCTTTCCTTCTTTATACACTTTGAGCAGATCTCGTGTAACGATTGCTACAGTCACGTTACCCCCGGAACAGGATGGCCGGATCGATGCTTTTGATCCGACGGACCGATACGAACGCCGCAGTGAGGCACATAATTAAGGTAAGCCCCAATACCAGCAGATTTATCCACCACTCTACCACCATGACCATACCCCCCATTTCGTATATCTTTACCGTGGCGATAGTTACGGCCAGGCTTACGATATAGCCAAGCATTGCGTTGATCATCGCCTGGGAGAAGATGATCTTATAGATGTCCAAGTTGCTGGCCCCAAGAGCCTTTAACGTCCCGAACTCCTTGATGTGTTCCATAGTAGAGTTGTAGATGGTCTGCCCGACAATCAGCATGCCCACCAGGAAACTTATTACTATGGTCAGCATGAACGAAAATCCGACACCGGTCTCAATTGCCCAGTACTTGCGGGTCTTCATACTGAAATCGGAGCTGGTAAAGACATCAACCCCTTTAAGACGATTTCCGAGCCTTTCAACAACAGATTCCGCTTTAGCCCCTGGCTTTACCCTGGCAACGACAAAAACTGTGCTGCCGGATCCGACATAAGTCACAATACGCTGGGCAAGATCAAACGAGGTGAAGAGGATCGGAGCGGTTGTAAAGGACTTAACTCCCCGGGAAATTCCAACTATCTTCAGTCGGTTTGCAAGAACATCCCGATAATCCCCTACCTGGATTTTGCCAAGACGTTTCATCGCAGACTCGTCAACTACGGCAAAATTGCCATTTTTCAGACTACGAGGATCGCCTGCCATCATTTCCCATGGGCCGCCGACACCAGTATCGGGATTGAAACCGACGATTTCTATCTGTTCTGTTCCCCCTTCCACTTGCCTGATGATTCCCCAGGCGACGATAAGTTTGTCCGCCGACAGGATATCGGGATCAGAAATGACGTGGTTGTAGAAATATTCTGGAAAGGGTTGGGAGAAGTCGAAATTTTTACTGTTCTTTGATGTTACCCAGATATCGCCCGGAGTGCGGTCGATAATAACCGACGAGGTTTCCATGAGTCCCAGAAAGATTCCCAATTGGTTGAAAATCAGGCTGACGGCAAATACTACGCCCAGGAGAGTTATCAAAGAGCGTACTTTATCGTATATTATAATTCGCAGGGCTACGTAAAACATCCCACATTTATAACATAGATTTAAAATTTGCAAAGAAAAAATTCGATATGAGGTAGCGCTAAAATGTCGGTATTCTTTACAAATCTAGCATAAACACGAAATGGCTACCAGAGACGGAGGCCCTTTTGTTGTTTTGTAAGTTGACACCGCATTTGATCAAGCTTTCCCTTGTCGGAAAAATTAACAGATTCACCATGTGATATTGCTGTATAAGTAAATAACCTCTTTTAAATAAGTTGGTTACCGAATAGGCACGTTCATTGCATCAAAACTACTTACTGAGCTCCGTTTTCTATGTTTGCAGTAGAATCAACGGTATGCTGGTTTGTTACTATTCTCAACCAGTGGTTAAATCCGGGGCAATAATGAAAAATAACAACAGGCATTTCACGAGGGTCAACTATTCCGTTGGGGCATCCGTCAGATATGGCAATAACGTGGTTATTGGCAGAACTGACAATCTTAGTCTTCGCGGTATATATCTGAAGACAGAAGATGAAATACCTCTTAACATTCCGGTCAACGTAACTGTTTACCATTCAAGCCAGTCGTCGCTCAAGTTTAATGCAAAGGCGGTCAGAAGAGAGCAGTATGGAGTTGGACTGCAGATAGATGGTTTGAATGCGAATTCATTTGCTCAGCTGCGTGACATCGTTGCAAAAAATAGTGTGGATAGTGGGAAAGTAATGCAAGAAACATATAAAATGCTCAACTGTATTAAGTGATTGATTTGGTTTGTTTTTCAAAATTGAGGGGGGATGTGCAAATGCTCGTCCCTCCTTTTTTATTGGTCACCAGAACTGCCATTTTCCTGTTAAGACGACATATAAAGCAAGCGACAGATTGGTGACGGCGTGAGAGAGTACACATTGGGCGAGACTGCGGGTCCAGTAGAGAAGCAGATTGTAGAAGATTCCTGCCATGATACCCGCCAGAATATAATTGTGTTCGAGCCCGAACAATACGGTTGTGAACAGGAACGAGGTCCAGGTAAATGTTCCCATGCGGACGGAGTTGAAATCCGTATCGATTATGTAGCGGTTCAGATATGAACGCCAGAACAACTCTTCCATAAGAGGGACGACCAATACTGCTCCGGCAATCCTGAACAAAGTTATGAAAATCTGAATGTTTCGTCCTGGCAGGATTGTCGGATTAAATCCTTGGGGTATGCCCGAAACACCAAATGTCCAGTCCATATTGATCCAGAGCGCGAATACAAGTAGCCCGACTCCACATGATATCATGGTTGCCGGGAGGTTGGTCAGATCTCTCATCGTCAGTTCTCGGTAATGCTCTTTAAACAAGTAAAGAAGGCACCCGGTAGTCAAGGCCTTAATCGGGTAGAGGTAACACAGAGTTGTTGCTTCAAGCTTGAAGAGGCCATGACCGGCAAGAAAACGGACGCACTCTTCAAGGCCAATGAAACCCATGAATACAGCAAAGGGGAGATAGCGATAAACGGGAGAGCTGACTCTGTGATATTTGGCCACTGAAGCGATTCCTCGCATATGCATTTGTCGTGCGTCGATCCGAAATATGCTTTATGTTCATCATGTTCACGTACGGCAAAGACAACAGTACGGTTAGCCATATTATTTTTTGATTATGAATCAAAGTACGTTTTAAGTCAAGTATTTACCTTAAATCCTTCAATCTGTTCCTAGTGGCTGTGAGCGTATATGATGGGAGGCGGCAGTATGTGTCATGAAAATTCACAGCTGGCAAATCTGGTGTCCGGTATTTTGCGCACACCTGCTGCTGATGATCGAGCAATGATCGATTATGTTGAGTCCCTGACTTCGCTCCACGGGTCCGATGTATACGATGAGTTTTTCTATGTGCTGACCGGCAAGAGGTTTGGTGCTGAAACTGCTATAAAACACTGGAATAAAATTATCTCTCACGTTGCTTCCGTCGTTAGACCCCGCTACCGCCACCAGGGATTCCTGCCTGCTGTTCTGCACTACATACGATGGGAAACGAATATTATGAGCAACCCTCGATTTCTCGAAGCAGATTACATAACAAACATCCAGCGTTCATCGGTAACTGATGGGCTGACCGGTCTCTATAATCAAACATTTTTCAAAAGTAGCCTTGCAAAAATCATCAGTCAGTCTCGCCATCATGCCGTGTCACCCTTTGCTGTGGTATTTTTCGATCTGGACCATTTCAAGCACTACAACGATACCTCGGGCCACTTGGCGGGCGACCGTGCCCTTAAGCGTGTCGCTGATATTCTCCTCGAAAACCTCCGAGAAAGCGATATTGCCTCACGCTACGGTGGCGAGGAATTTGCCCTTTTGATGCCGCAGACATCAAGAGTATTGGCGTTTAACGTGGCGCAGCGCATCAGGCAGGCTGTTGAGGCAGAGATGTTCCCCGGTCAGGAGCATCTTCCATCAGGTAATTTGACCATCAGCGGAGGGATAGCAGAATATCCGCAAGATGCTGAAGATTCTGGGACTCTCATAGAAGTTGCCGACACCGAGCTTTATAAGGCCAAGATTATGCGAAACTGTATTTATCCCGATGAGGAAAACCGCCGGAGCAGTATCAGACGTCCGTTACGGTCACTGGTGAAGCTCTCGTCACACAAAGAGAGCTTACCTCGATCAGGAATATCTCTTGATGTCAGTGAATTTGGAATTGCCTTGGGATACGACAAACTGATATCCGTTGGGTCTCCCGTATATCTCCATTTCAATCGGCCGTTCTGGAATCAAGACTGCCTGCTGAACGGCACGGTATGTCAGTTGCGAAAGCTTGGGGAGCTTAATTTCATCGGAGTCGGGTTCGAGCAGTTTTTTTTCGGGTTCGATTCTGGCTCTTCATCCTCCTTGGATAACCAAAGCCACAGGAAAAAGCATCTTACTCAAACTGAGCCTTAAACTCTTCCACCGTTTGCCGCAGTCCTGCTACCTCTGCTCGCAGAGCAGCGACATCTCCCTCAAGTTTGACAAGCCGCTCGTTTTCAGCTATTACTCGCTGTCTTGCCAGCTCGGGGGCTGCTCGCGCACCTTCTTCGCTATATTCCGGCATGCCTGCAAAGAGTTGAGCGTAACGGGCCTCCTTTCTTCCAGGTTGGCGCGCCATTCTGGAAATCAAGGGCGTTTCGCGCTCCATCAGTTCTCTCAGTGCCTCCTCCACGCTCGCCAGATCGGGGAATGGGTACATCCGCTCACCCCGTGTACGCAACTCACCGACCGTCTGTGGACCACGCACCAGCAACTCGCACATAACCGCAAGCTCAGCTGGTACCAATCCCAGTTTTTCGGCCAGAAGATGTCTGTATTTTGGCACACGCCCGCCATCGGCGGAGATTAACACCAGTTGTTTAAAGCGCAGAGAATCCAAGGCTCGCACTACTTCCTCTTCCTCCAGAGTCATAGCCGGATCGCGATTGGATTTCTGATTGCAGGCGTTGGTCAGCGCATTGAGCGACAGCGGATAATACTCCGGGGTCGTCAATTCCTTTTCTACCAGGCTTCCCAGTACACGAACCTCTATTTCATTCAAAATGTATTTCATGTATTTCCCGCTTGTTTACTAGTAATGCGGCGGTGATTTTTCCTTATCACCATTCATCACAGCGGAGGGAGTCATCAATAATGATTGCTCCTTCATTTCACTGATCTCCCTTCTCAGCAACTCAATGACGAGTTCCTGCCGACTGACGATCACGTTCAACTCCTGAATCGTCTTTTCTTGATGCATGTAACGAAGTTCAAGCTCGTTGATCCGTTCATTCATAAAAATCACCCGTTTCCTGTTAGTGTTACGTAATAACTTGTCGATTATTATTTCAGATTATTTTGCTGTTGTCCAATTTTGTGATACTGTGCATGCGAAAAAACTCTCTACAAAGTGTGTAGGCCATTTAGCCGATTTGTTTGGCATGTTAATAAGAGCGACCGGGGAACTGACAGGAGTCTCATGAGCGACAGAAACAAGACAAAGTTGCAGTTGCTGGCTGAGATTGGCACGCTCCGTTCGCGTATCACGGAACTAGAAAGAGCATCGGCGACTTCTAGCCGGTCCGACGTCAAGCCGGATCAGTTCGACATACTGACAGGTCTGCCGAATCGGGCCTCTTTTTTCGAAAATCTTAAACATGCTGTAAAAACTGCACACCGAGATGGCGCTCAACTGGCTGTCCTGTTTTTCTGCCTTGATCGCTTTAAACTCATTAATGACACGCTTGGACATTCCGTTGGAGACATGTTGCTGAAGATGGTGGCAAGCCGTCTCACCGGATGTATACACAGAAACGATTTCCTTTGTCGTCCGGGAAGGGATGAGTTCATTATGCTGGTAACAGAATCGATTGAACAGCACCACGTAGTACAGATTGCGGAAGATATCTTCTTTGCTCTGTCCGCAGCCTTTGTGCTTGATCGCCACGAGCTGGTTATCGGTGGCAGCCTGGGTATCTGCATGTATCCTGATGGTAGTGACAATGCAGAATTACTGATCAAGAACGCATATTCGGCAATGCAGCAGGCCCGCGAAGCGGGGAAAAATCATTTTCGGTTTTTTTCTCCGCATCTGAATGCCTCCGAGTTCAGCCGCTTGCTGTTGGAAAATGACCTGAGGGTTGCCTTGAATCGTTTTGATTTTTCTCTCCGATTCCAACCTCAAATGGAGCTCCGTAATGGTGAGATCATCGGGATGGAGGCACTGATCCGATGGGAGCATCCCGAATTGGGGTTTGTTGCACCGGACGAATTTATTCCGCTGGCCGAGCAGGTTGGTCTAATTGAGCCTATTGGTGAATGGGTACTGAAGGAGGCCTGCGAGCATCACGTTCTCAGCCAGAAATTCGGATGCGCGCCTCTCAGGTCCGCGGTAAACCTTTCTCCCATCCAACTGCACCGCAAAGGGATAGTCCAGAGGATTTCGGAGATTCTTGAGCTGACCGGTATGTCACCTCACTGCCTGGAACTGGAAATTACGGAGGGGGCTATCATGAAGGACTACCGTAAGATTGTTTCCACCCTCGGCGCTTTGTACGGTATGGGAATCAATATAGCAGTGGACGATTTTGGAACCGGCTACTCATCCCTCGCTTATCTGAGCCAGTTCCCCATCAGCAAGCTAAAAATTGACAAGTCTTTCGTCTCGGCCATTACAACAGACCAGAAATGCGCCACCATCTCCCGTACGATTGTTACCCTCGCCCATAGTCTCGGAATGCAGGTAATCGCCGAAGGAGTTGAAACAGTTGAGCAACTCGACTTCCTGCGCACCCTCAATTGCGATGAGATTCAGGGATTTCTTCTGTCACGTCCGTTGATGTCAGGGGATTGCATCCGTTTCCTCACGGCAGCGCAGCAAGGAAAAAAATCCTCAGAAGATCTCCAGATCGTCGTCTGAAAAATCAAGGGAGTTTCCTGGATGTGCGGCATTAAGTCGTGAGCTGACATCGCGAAAGTCAGGATTGGCGGAATCAATTTCATTAAGAAGCAGGTTTGCTTCATCTGCTTTGCCCGCAGACTCGTACGTCAAAACCAGTTCGTATTTGACGGCACATGAGTCATCCAAACTCAGGCTTGGTTTAAGAAGCGTGTTAAGCATGTTAATTGCTGTGTCAAATTCACCTCGCTCGCGCAGGCAAGCCCCCTGCAGTATCAGACAGACCATTCTGCGGGTGGAGTCTGATGCGGCCTTGCGAAACTCGTTTATCGCCTCATCATATAGGCCCATCTCCTTAAATGCCAATCCAAGATCAAAATGCGACTGGGCATCAGAGCTGTCCATTTCACTGCCGTACTTGACACCACTCGGCGCAGTGGTAATCGAGTCAAACAAATCGCCAACCGAATCCAACCAGTCATTATTGTCAAGAACGTCTCCGACGACGGTTTCAGTTGGCAGCTCCAAATCTGCTTCATTGTCAATGTCCAGATCTATTTCTATGTCGTACTCTGCCAACGAGGCTAAATCATCCAACTCAAGGGACTCCGTTTCGGTTCCCGCCAGCTGCGTCTCCGACACCTGAGACTCGGAATCAGCAAAGTCTGATACATCAACTTTTTCGGGTTGAATGCCAGAGGAGGAAAAAGGCGAGCCAACCCCGATCTCCGAACAGAAATCCAGGCTCTCAAAGAGGCCAGATTCTGGCTCCTTAACTTCGGACTCCGTTTGATTATCACCTGATATCCTGGAAAGTGATCTCAGCTTGTCGGACAGCACGACTACTTCACTCTCGTTACCGGCGGCCTTGACCACCTTTATCAATCCTTCAAGCACCTTGACATTTATCGGATCAATCTCATCAAGAGCCCGGTAGATCTTCTCCAGATCACAAAACTGCCCGATCGCCAAAAGCTTATTTTCGTAGAGGTCCAACAGTTCCATCGTGGTTTTGACATCCCGCTCGGCAACTGAGCACAACATGAGGCCTACCATGGCAGCAGGCTCATCCGGCAGAAGTTTATGATAATGCTGAAAAGCAATCTTGACCCTCTGTGACTGCCCCAGGCGTCTATAAGCTTCAATAATCAGATCCCATACGCGCTTATCATTCGAGTTGCTGCGCAGGAGTCCTTGCAGGCCGCTTACAGCGCCGGCTGCATTGTCGCTTCTGACCTGTCCGGCAAGTACCTCCAGCATAAAATCTGATTTATTTTCAAATAGTTGCTGAACTCTGTTATTCAGCTTCGAAACACCCTCACTATCACCCCTGTCTTGCAGCAAAGAAGCCGTTTTGGCAAACAAGACGTAGGCATCTTCCTTGTTCCCCTGCTGAAAATAGGCTTCTGCCAGTTTGATTTTGACCGTAATATTCTGGGGATCGACGGTCTGCATTATGTTCAGTATTTTAATGGATTCTGAGGCATTGCCTGCTTTTTCATAATAATCGTAAACCTGCTTATATTCGGATAGAGCATTTGCAATTAAACCGTGTTTTTCGTTGAGCCCGGCCAGTGTGAAGGAAAGTGTGATATCGTCAGGGAAAAATTTCTGCAACTGTTTATAGACGGCGATTGATTTTTGATAAAAACCATTATTTGCAAAATGTTTTCCTATAGTCTCATACTCTTTACGGGCATCTTCAGACCTGCCAGCCTTAATCAAAATCTCGGCCAGTTTTTGACGCAGGTTTATAGAAGAAGGCTCAAGTGCCAGCACCTGCTCGTATGCCTTGGCGGCTTTATCAAATTGACCGCGCATAATAAGCTTCTGAGCTTCTTCCAGGAGTTTATCTTTTTTTGGATTATCAGCCATGCTGCCCTTCAGACCAGAAAAAAAGCGATACGGAAAAAAACATGACAGAGCAAGATACGCAAAACCTACTGTAACATAGCGTGCTTGTCAAGCTTAATATCTCGGTTATATTAGTATTTTTGTATTTCTGATACCTTGATTCCGGCTTGATTTTGGTTTTGACATGACTTCTAAAATACATTACGGTGGTGCGTTGGATATGAGCTGTATTCCGGCAGCTTGCTCCGTTAACAAAGCGCAATTCAACTACATCGGGGGCCGCGAAGATGAGTTTCTTGCCCAAAGTAAACCCGCTCTATGAAAAAATCTCCACCACGAACGTCGTCATATCGGAAGTTCTTGAAAAACTGGGCAAGGGTGGTTTTACCGGTTATCTGAGTCTTACGGCCATCGGATTCAAGACGTACTGTATTTTCGCCAAGGGCAAGTTGCTCTGTGCAGCGAACCGAGCAGGGTGCCGCGTTATAACGGGATGTGAAGCAATCTCACAGATGTTTGACAAGGCGATCGAAACCGGGGGTGAGATAGATGTTTACAGAATGTCCACCGATCTTGTCATGTGTTCTCATGCGTTGGTAGCGGGTGTCCGCCCGATTAGCGGCAACGAGGTCCGACATGTTGACATAAAAGCGATGATGGTGCGCCTCAAAGGAGAGGGACTGAACGGTGTGGTACATTTTTATACTCCGGAACACTATGGAATGATGTTCTTTAAAGAGGGATTACCGGTCGGCTTTTATTACGATGGTTCCGACTCAATTGAATCGTCGTCCGAAGAAGTCAGGAAAGTGGCTGCGCTCGTTGGCGCAAGGGTTGATGTGTACACGACAAAACCGATTGAAGAACTGATGCGTTATGATCTGCTTCAGTCGGCTGATCTCGGCAAGCTTTGGGAGGCAGCCAAATTCCGCCATGCTTCAACACACGAGGATGGACCGACAGTAACGGATGACCGCCCCTTGGGTCTTAATGACAACAAGCTTGCGGAACTGGTAGATGATTTAATCGAAGTTGCAAGTGCTTATCTGTACAAGGAGGGACGGGGGGTCATCGAAAAATCTATTATGCAAGCCGGAGGCTTTTCAATTCTGCTTGATAGTGCAACGACGGAAACATTTCTGAAACAGGTCGAAACTGACGCCAGGATCATCGACAGCGATGCCAGGGTCGGGGAGATGATTGACCTGATGAGGTCCGAAATTGCCGGCAGGTTCACGGCTTAGCACGTAACTATCACGGGAGCTGATGGTGCATTTGCAGCAGATCCTCAAAGAATACCTGGAACTTTACGGCTATTGGGTCCTTTTTATCGGTACATTTCTGGAAGGTGAAGCTATCCTTCTCATGGCTGGTTTTCTGGCGTTTCGGGGTTATCTGGACATCAAGGGGGTCGTTCTCACATCCTGGGCTGGCTCGTTTCTTGGAGACCAATGCTATTTTTATCTTGGTCGTTTCAAAGGGAGAGCGCTGTTCAAACGCTTTCACCCGATTGCCCGCAAATTCCGAGAAGCATTAAGACTCATTGAAAAATATGGGAAATTTGTAGCCTTCATCTCACGCTACACCTATGGTTTCAGAATCGTGCTGCCAATCATGCTGGGCATAACCAACCTTGATCCCCGTACGTTTCTCCGGATCAATCTGCTAAGTGCCTTTTCATGGTCCCTTATTTTTTCTCTGGGCGGCTATCTGTTCGGCAAAAGCGCCTCTCTTCTGCTTACAGATGTAAGTAAATACGAGCACTATATCGTGCTGTCCCTGTTCGGGTTCATCATGATAGCCTGGTGCGTCCATATGTATCAGGCTTGGAAGCTCAAGAAGCCGGTTCGGGAGCGGCTTGCGCGAATGAAAGTCTTTCAGACGTCACAAAGGACTCAATCTTGAATACAGACATCGCCATTATTCTCGTTGAACCGCAATCGCCCGGCAACATCGGAATGGTCTGCCGGGCAATGAAAAATATGGGCTTGACTCAATTGCGTCTTGTCAATGGCTGCGACCGGTTTCATCCCGAAGCGCTCAAATTTGCCGTTGCTGCACGTGATCTCCTCGAATCCGCCAAAATGTTCCCCGACCTTTCTTCGGCTCTGGCCGATTGCACACTGACCGTCGGCACAACTAGGCGCCACGGCAAGTATCGCCAGGAGATAGTGTCACCACAGGAAGTAGCCAGCCGGCTTAAGGATCAATCTTCGCCCGGTTGTCGAGCGGCAATTGTATTCGGACGTGAAGACAATGGACTGACCACAGAAGAGCTGTCACTCTGTCGTTGGCATGCCACCATCCCCACTTCTGCAGAATACGGATCGCTGAATCTGGCCCAATCAGTTCTGCTGTTCTGTTATGAGCTGCAGAAAACTGCCGATTCTCCCGCTGATGGCCGTATGCAGACAATGGCAGCTTCTTCGGAAATGGAGACACTCTTTGAGCATCTTCATGCCAGCATGAAAAAAATCGGATTCCTGAACGAGCAGAATCCGGATCACATCATGCGATCACTGCGGCGTATCTTCTTTCGGGCGAACCTTGATAGTCGTGAAGTAACAGTTCTGCGGGGCATGTTGACCCAGATTGATTGGGCCAGCTCTGGATTTGACGGAAGAAAACGTTCGTGAGTCCAACCATCATAGGCTTTGCTGCCGGCACACTCACCAGTCTTGCCGCCATACCCCAGCTGGTAAAAACCCTGAAAACCCGTCACGTTCGCGACATTTCCATCTGGCAGCCCTTTCTTCTTACGATAGGTGTTGCACTTTGGATGATTTACGGTATTCTTATCCACGATCTACCGCTGATTATTGCCAACATGACACCTCTGGTCTGCAATACTCTGCTGACCGGGCTAAAAATATATTACAGCCGCAACGACAGCTTCACCGCTGATCCTTATTTTACAGACACAAAGGAGAAATAAAAATGAACCGCCTGATCACCGCATTTGCCGCCATACTTCTGCTGACACTCTTGTCCGGTTGTGGCTACAACTCCATGCAAGCCAACGAAGAAGCGGTCTCAGCCGCCTGGGGTAACGTCGAGTCATCCTACCAAAGGCGCGCAGATCTGATTCCCAACCTGGTCGAGGTTGTCAAGGGTTATGCCACGCATGAGGCAGAAACGCTTAAAGCCGTCACCGAGGCACGGGCCAAGGTCGGCTCCATGCAGGTCAGCAAAGATGTTCTCAACAATCCTGAAAACATGAAAAAATTCCAGCAGGCTCAGGGTGAGCTCTCCGGATCACTCTCGCGCCTGATGGTTGTGGTCGAAAAATATCCTGACCTGAAAGCGAACCAGAACTTCCTGGATCTGCAGAAACAGCTTGAGGGCACAGAAAACCGTATCAATGTGGCACGCGAACGATATAACAAGACCGTACAAATCTTCAACACCAGCATTCGTACATTCCCGAATTCGATGACCAACTCTTTGTTTCTGCACCTGCAGCGCAAGGAACCGTTCAAGGCCGATGATGCCGCAAAAGTTGCGCCGAAAGTCAAGTTCTAACCAATCATGAAAACATTTATCCTGCTCATCACGCTGATGCTCTTCTCGCTACCGCTGATGGCGCTTGACGCTCCTCAGTTGGCTGGACGGATCAACGACCAGGCCGGGATGCTCACGCCCGAGACTAAACAGCGTCTTGAGCATAAATTGGAAGCCTTTGAAAGAGAAACCTCAAACCAGATTGCGGTACTGACCATACCTTCACTGCAGGGAGACGATATTGATCCGTTTTCGATCCGGGTGGCTGAAGCATGGAAATTGGGGCAGAAGGGAAAGGACAACGGCGTTCTGCTGGTTCTCGCCCAAGCCGAGCGCAAGGTTCGTATTGAGGTCGGCATGGGACTTCAAGGCGTTCTTCCAGATATAACGGCCGGTAAAATAATTCGCGAGACTATGCGGCCACACCTGAAGTCCGGCAACTTTAATCAGGGTATCACGGTTGCCGTTGATTCAATCATCGCCGCCACAAAAGGAGAGTTCAAGGGTTCCGGAGAGCCAACGCCCAAACATGCAGCAAAAAAATCGTCATCCTCGTTTATCACTTTCTTCATAATTGCAGCGGTTACCGCCGCAGTTCTCGGATATTTCTCCCGTTATCTCGGTGGTGCCGCCGGCGCAGTCGGCCTTCCTCTGGCGTCCTTCATAGCCTTTCCCGGCATGGGTTTGTTTACGCTCTTTTTGCTTGCAGCTGCAGGGCTGATCGGTGGTTTTCTGCTGAGCATGCTTGTATCAGGCATACTTGGTGGCAGTGGATGGGGCGGAGGTTTTTATGGCGGCGGGCTGGGTGGAGGATTTTATGGCGGCGGAGGTTCGTCGGGCAGTGGTGGTGATAGTTTTTCAGGGGGAGGGGGCGACTTTGACGGCGGCGGTTCCTCAGATGATTACTAAAATTTCAACGCATATCGGATCTGCGTGAATGATATTTTTTTGACCGAATTTACCAATTTACAACCCCCCCTGATATTTGGTACTGTGCAACCGTTTTTGCACTCAAATAACAGTCCGTCACCACTATAGCTACTTAGAACTTGAAGATTGAGGAGGTCATTCAATGAGGAAATTTTTTTTGACAATTACAGCCTTCCTGATATTGGGCACTGGCGTTGCTCTGGCCGATGTTGAGGCCACAGGCGAAGGAGCCAGCAGAGACCAGGCTCTGGCAAGTGCGATGCGGAACGTTGTGGAACAGAACTACGGGACATACATCACATCCACTACCACCGTTATAGACTCTCAATTACTGGAAGACAAGATTTTCTCCCACAGCAAGGGCTATATTACCAGATACGACATTATAAAAGAGGGACGAAGGGGTGACGGTTATTGGGTGGCCATCCGCGCTCAGGTCGATTCGGCAATCCTGAAAGATGACATCAATGCCCTGACTATCCTGCGCAAGAGCGTCGGCAATCCCCGAATTCTGGTGGCTTTCAGCCAGCAGGGCGAGGGAGCGCAGAGTTTTAAAAATAAAGACTTTATAACCGAAATATATAACGGTATTGTCGAATCGTTGACGGACAAACAATTCAGGGTTGTTGATAAAAATACCGCAGATAATTTTGCCCGGCAGGTTGCCGAAACTCATGATATTAACACCTACCTTAACAAGGCTGCAGATTATGGCCTGAAATATAATGCAGAGTATACTCTGCTCTACAGCGTTAGTGGTGAGATCACTACCGGCAGTGACAAGAGAGTGAAACTGCGCATAAAAACCCGTCTTATTGACAATTCCCGCTCTCTTGAAATTACAAACAAGGTGATTGAAGAGGCAGGCAGCGCAATAACAATGGCTAATGCTCTGGAAAAGGTTGCCCGCGAAGGCGGCAAACATGTCGTTGATCCGATGATTGATATTATTCAAAAGAATTGGATGGATATGCAGCAGAACGGTGCGCTCTATACCGTGGTGATCGACGGCATCAACGATCCCGAAGAGATTGCCGGCTTTACAAGCAAATTCGAACGGTTCCCCTTGGTCAATGATGCCAAAGAGGTTGAGTCCGGCGGTGGCAAAACCACTTTTGAGGCAACCTACAAGGGAAAGCGCGACCAGCTTGACCGCGATGTAATCCGCGCTGCCAAGGAACTGGGCTGGACCATGAAGAAGATTCGTGCAGAAGGCGCGCGCAGTACCTGGAAGAGGATTTAGTCCGTTTACCCGATTAACCATAGTCAAAGGAGGAAGCCCATGAAAATTCCCGTACGCTTGTTTCTTGTAGTATCTTTCGCACTGCTTGCCTTGTCTGCTTGCCAGACTGCCGCTGTTCAGCCGGAACAGGTTATGACACTGGAGGAGTTTTTCGCTCCTGCATCAGGGAAGGTTCAAAGCACGGCGGATAATATTCTGGTCACAGGAGTGAGAACCAAATTCGTCAAGGGACATTTGAAAGCTGATTTCAAACTACTGAACAATCGTGGACGGAGGAACGTGATTAACTATCGGGTTCAGTGGCTGGACAAGGAGGGCATGATGGCAAGCCCTTATGCTGAGTGGCTTACCACCTCCCTTGAGGGGCAGCAGGAAATGATTATTACCGTGATGTCTCCAAACACAAGGGCAATTGATTACCGACTTGAACTGCAAACCAACTGACCACTTTGCGTGGTGGTATCTAATTTCGAATGGAGGAAACCATGACTAAAAAACTGTTTTCAGGGGTTTTGTTGCTGTGCTGTCTGTCCATATCGGCCGTTGCATCGGCAGAAATGCTTGAGGTAATCGGAGTCGGTAAAGCGCCTATTACCTCCAACAACTCCGCGACTGTTGCGGCAGCGACCAAGAATGCCAAACGGGCAGCGGTTGAAGAGCTTCTTATGAAATTGATCAGTCCTACGGCCCCTAACGATCCCAAAGTCAAGTCGGCCATGGAAAAGATTCTCGTCCAGATCGGCGACAACAAGATCGTCAACAGGAAGGCCACCAAAGACGAGGAAAACAATTATGAACTGACCATCACCGTCCGCATAGATACTCTGGAGTTCCTCAAGCTGATGCAGACCCAGGGGATAGCTCCCACCGGTGACCGCCTGTCCAAGATTCTGGTGGTTATGGATGAATACCATACCACGCCGACCGACAAGCAAAAGCCGCTCAGGGAAGTGGTCGAGTACTCTCACGACAAGACAGCGACTGCCGAGGCCAGCCTCTCCGCCTCTCATAGCGCAGCGTCAGATACAAAGGCATCTGCCCGTGAATCAAGCGCCAGCAGGGCAAACTATGCCGCAGGCGGCTCGTCATCCAGACAGGCAAGCGGCGGTTATTCCGGCGCGTATGGCGGAGGCGGGTATTCTGCCGGCAGCCAATCCAGCGGTTATGCGGCAGGTTCGGCTGCTCAGCGCTCCAGCAGTTCCGCTGATTATTCCAACCAGTCGGCCGAGGCATCCAGCGTTGATGCGAAATCATTTAATCAGAAGAAGGATGTGGTCAACTTTAAAAAACTGGTGGAGTACCAACCTCAGAACGTCGGACCGGACAAGGACAACCTGACCTATGCCGCTCTGATGCGTGAAGCGCGAAAATTTGACCTGGCCATGATGGATAACTCTGTTCTTCGCAGTACCTATTTCAGAGGCAAGGCCCTGACCATTCAGGAGATGGACAGCAGTCCCGAACTCGCTCGCTATGTCGAATTTGCACGGAAAAACAAGGCTGATTACTTCATGATGGGAAATTCTATCATCCGTGATCTGGGAGGCAATCAGTGTGACGGTGTTGTGAGTCTCAAAGCGTTTTCCACGGAAGACAATGAGCTTCTGGCCGCAGATATGCACAATGAAAGTGCCCGCGGCACCAGTTCCGACGACTGTCGGGCAACGGTCGCCAACAAGCTGGCCTACTTCGTCGGCAAGACAATTGGCTCCTCAATCAAGGATTACAGTCGCCAACGTGAGGTCTCCGGCAAGGAATATACCGTTGTGCTGTTGAGCGCTGTAGGCGATCTTACCGGGAGGATGACCAGTTCGTTTTCACGGGCGCTGGCAAACCTGAAAGGGCTGAACAGCAAGGTAAACGTACGTAACAGCACTAACAGGGAGTACGAAGTCGTGCTCGCCTACAAGGGAGAAGCTCCCTTTGCCGATGCTCTGGGAGATGTACTTGATGCTGTCGGTTCTCTGAAGCAGGCCGATTACACTGTCAATGGCACCAGAGTGGAAATATGTCTGGAAGGTCCCCGACGTTGTAAATAACAGTGTTTTCCGGCCCCCGCTGTCTCCAGACGGTGGGGGCCGATTTCTTTTCACGCACCCACGAAGAGGTGTTAGCTGCTGGAGGGATTACCATGATATTTGCCATACACGCCATGCTGGTTGTGTTGTTATGCTGTTTGGCGCCATTAACTGCGCTTGCCGCACCGACGGTTTACCCGGTCAAGGAGGTGTTCGGCTTTGAGTCCCCTGCGCTGACCGCCAGGGCGCCGGTTTTTGCTAAATGGGTCGCGACGCGAGGGGCCGCCTCGTTGGAAAAGGAGTTTGACGCAGCCTTCAGGAAGGAATTTGGTTCTCTTGCTGCGGAAAATGTTACCGATGTGAACAAACACGAGGTGCTGGTGGCCTCTTTGCATCTGATTCGTGCCTCACAATATGTGGTACCCAAGATGGGCAATTATGAAGTCCACATGCCACTCACCCTGAGCATTGTGATTACCAACCCATCCACCGGCGAAGTCATCTATTCGTTTACCAAAACATCCTACGCAGCAGCGCTTCTGGCCAAACCGGATGCAGATCCCCAGGCTGAAAAGGTGCTGCTTGACCAGACCGTTTCAAATTATGCCGCTCTGTTGCGGACATTGATCCAAGAGGTGAAACAGGGCTATAACCCGCAAAAGATAGATATCTCGGTTACCAAAATCTGGAACGGCTTATATATTCTGGATAAAGGCGGTAAGTCCGGGGTAGCACGGGATGACAATCTGGTTGATGCCACCGGAACCGAGATCAGCGTCAAGTATGTGACCGAAGATTACTCTGTTGCCGCGAGTCTCCTGGGCCAGGTGGAGCGGGGGCAGAAGTTTTTCAAATATGCAACGGCCAGCACGGCCAGTCAGTTCACCAAACCCCGGGTTCTCACCATGCATGAGGGCTGGAGCAAACTCAATCAGTACCTTGCCAATATTTCCCACCTTTTTGATTCGGAGATCTCTAAGGAATCCGCCTTTACGCTGCTTCCGGTCAATGAGTATTTCCGGAAAATGCTTGAGGCGCTTGCCCGTGATACCTATGCAGGCAAATTTGAAACAACTCAACAGCGCACCGTTCCGGACTACATGATGAAATTCCGCTCCGCAGCTCCAAGGTTTTACACGATGAGTGAAAAAGGTAAATTCAGTATAAACGTTTACGAACAGTATATCCTCGGAGAACTGCTCGACAAGCAGGGGAGAATCATCTTCTCAGCCGTTGGCACTGACAGGATCGAGGATAAGAATGTTGGTGGCATGGTGTTCGGCAAAGAGGCCCGTCTTGAGGTATTGCTGAAAAACGCCGTGCACGATCTTGCGGAACAGTTTGCTAAATCCATAAAATTTTCCCATCAGGTTCATCCAGTAAAGGAGGTCGATGGAAAGAGCATAACGGTTGATGACACTTCCAGAGAATTGCGCATTGGTCAGGAGGTAACTCTGTACCGGAATATCGGTCGAGTAGACGGAATAAAAACCGATGTCGTCATCCCGATCTGGCAGGCGAGTGTGATTGAGGCAGACAAAGGGAAGGTCAAGCTTGATCTTGTTCTTCCCATGCTTGATAAAGGGGTTGGAGTTTCCAGAGACGACATCGTTATTGTAGATTCAGTGACGGCGGCGTCCACTGCGGAGCAGAGTGAAACTTCCGTTTCGTACTGTACACATACATCTCCAAAGCTCGGCGAGCTTGACATTGATGATTTCAAAATTATTTCTCATGCCTTTGGATATCGTCTCCCCTACACCCTGTACGACACCGATGAAGTATTTTCGCGCATGGTACATGAGGCCCTCAGGGATGGCGGCTTTAAGGACACTTTGAAACTCGGGAAGGTTGACACAGCCGGTCGCTGCCTGTTGCCGGTACACAAAGCAACGATGGAGAAGAACAAATGTGACCAGGGGGTATGCTCTCACGAAGTTTCACTACTCGCCGGCTATCGATTGTACGCCGGTCAGGATGTGAAAGGGCGAGCGGGTTCAAAAACCACTATCAAGACAGAGGATTGTCGTCAGGAGTATCAAGCGCCCCTCATCCAGGGAGACTTGAGCAAAAATGCTTTGGGCATACTCAGGGATACGATTCTCAAGCCTCGCTACCAATAGGAAACACCGCACAAAAAACTACTCAATAAAGGAGATTTATCATGGTGATCAGAACCATTATTGTTGCACTGGCCCTTGGATGTGCCGTTGCCGGAACAGCCGGTGCATGGGGACTACCGTCTGCTTTGAGTTCCGCCACTTCTTCATACGCCGACCCGGATGAATTCCTGGCAAGGGCCAGAAGAGCTGAAGCGCTGATCGACAGGAGTGCGGACTCCCTTTTTAAAGCCGTTGCGAGTAAGGAAGAACAGGCCAGGATGGAGGAGCTGCAAAAGAAGCTGAACGAAACCACTGATGACAAGGAAAAGAACGCCCTGCGCCAGCAGATCACTGAGAGTGAAATGGCCACTATCGAAAAGCGGGCCAAAGACAAGGAAGTTCAGGAAGAAGCAAAAAAATGGGACGAAAAAAAGAAAAAATATGTCGCGAACGCCTTCTACAACTTCTCATTGGGATCTCTGCAAGCAGCTCTGCTCGTTCCCGAAGGAGCCAACATCGTCAACGCAATCAGGAGCAACCCGGTAAATGCGGCCCGTCTTGCTTTCAAAATAACGGCTGTACTTGACGCTGTAAAATCGGTCAACGGGATTCTTGTCAATACGGCCAAGGTCATTAGTGCCATGAAACCTCTCATGTCGGCGGCCAACATAGAAGTTAAATCCCCCAGTACGGCAGCGGAGTCTCCAAAAGACGCAAGCGACCAGCTCTAACGGCAGCGCTCCAGCTGAACGTGAACATCGGCGTTCAGTTTGATTTGGCAATTCATGCTTGAACTATCAGATAAAGGCCGGCGTTTACGCCGGCCTGGAGTTTTGACATATTCAGCTTCGAGTATATGCTTATGTCACAAAGTTGGAGAGGTTTTGAGATGATGCATAATCGTAAACATATGTGCCTTGACACCTTAAAACACTTGACATTCAGTGTGTTACAGAATTTAATCCTCAAGCCTCAAGCCTCAAGCCTCAAGCCTCAAGCACGTAACAAAACCAAACCGCAAATATCATAAGATTCTTGAAATTAGTGCGCCATTAACGCTAAAAACGTCAAATACCACTCTATTTGTGATATTCGCTTTGGTACCTGAAACTTTGTTTAAAACGTAATGATTTTATCTGATAGTACCACCCAATTCTCCTGCGAGGTATTTACATGGCACAAATAACTGAAAAATATGAGCTTCTTGGTATTGGCAGTTTACTCATCCTCATTGGAATTTTATCCCTGTCAGCCCTTCCAATTGGAACTATCATCGGGATATTTCTAATAATTTGGGGTGTAAACCTGTCAAAAATATATCGATGTACTTCATGCGGAAACAGAGTCGAATCAAAAGAGATCCTTGTATGTCCGTCATGCAGAGAAAAACTGGGAGTTAGCTAAATACAATAAAGGGGACGACAATGGAAACTGCTACAGCAAACACTTATCAAGAGAACAAAC
>Ga0194037_1000425_pt1 | contig 33186 bp, 28 predicted proteins | sample JunL306m_MetaG_FD_148653 | JGI IMG/M metagenome (GOLD analysis project Ga0194037, IMG submission 148653) | Anoxic zone freshwater microbial communities from boreal shield lake in IISD Experimental Lakes Area, Ontario, Canada - Jun2016-L304-6m | ecosystem: Environmental > Aquatic > Freshwater >... | reverse complement strand
GTTCAATTGGCTTGGGATCGTGTCGCCGCTGGGCTTGGTGGTCTTGCCGGTGTATCTGGGGCTCTTCTGGGGGCTGTTCGGGGCGTTTGCGGCGACCCTCGGCAATCCGTGGTGCCATCCGCCGTCCGCAGCAACGAGTTCCGCGGTCGTCATCCGCCGCAGCTTGCGGGTTGCCCTGTGCCATGGCGCGGTGTGGGCCGGTCTCGAGTGGTTGAGGGGCTGGTTGTTCACCGGCTTCGGCTGGAACGGGCTGGGGGTGGCATTGGGCGGGACGCCGGTGCTGGCACAGGCGGCGGATTTGTTAGGCGTCACCGGGCTGGCGCTGCTGCCGGTGTTTTGCCAGGCGGTGGTGGTGCAGGCGGCGCGGCGGTGGCTGGAAACCCCGCGCGCAGGTCGCCGGCCACCACTGGATGTAGCGGTTGCGCTGGCGGTCATCGGCTTGCTCGCCGGTTATGGTGGCTGGAGAATCCGCACCGAGCACCGCGCCGAATCACTCCGCCTGAAAACCCTGCTGGTGCAAATCAACATCCCGCAGGATGCCGCCCAGGTCCTGTGGAGTGCTCTGGATATCCACCTGGCCTACGAGCAGGAAACGCTCAAAGCCCTCGCCGGTCTCACCGAGCACAAGCCATCACCCTGGCCGGATTGGGTGATGTGGCCGGAGTCCGCGCTCACCGGACGCATCCTCCGCGCCGCCGACGGGTCCTGGGGAACCTGGCGGGAAAACCAGGAAACCATCGCCCAGGTTCGCGCCGCCGGACCATTTCAGCTGCTCTATGGCGTCAACGAGCTGGAAGCCGAAAAAACTGGCGACGACCAACTGACCATGAAGGCCAACGGCCGCGCCTGGAACTCGCTGGCCGTGATGTCGCCCGACGACGTGCTGCAGACCTATCGGAAACACCACCTGGTGATCTTCGGCGAAACCATTCCCTTCGTCGACACCATCCCGTTTCTAAAGAAAATCTACGCGCAACAGGCCGGCATTGAATACGGCGGCTCGTTCACTCCCGGCGTCACGGTGGATCCGCTGCCCATCCCCACCGCCCACGGCACGGTCATCGGCGCGATCCCCACCGTCTGCTTCGAGGACTCCGTGCCGCGCCTCCCCCGACTTTTCGTGCGCCCCGGCCCGCAGGTCATCGTCAATGTCACCAACGACGGCTGGTTCAAGGAATCCGCCGTCACCGCCCAACATTTCGCCAACGCCCGCTTCCGCGCCATCGAGCTGCGCCGCCCGATGCTCCGCTGCGCCAACAACGGCATCAGCGCCGCCATCGACACCACCGGCTCCACCGCCCACCCCGATACCGGCCAGCCCCAGATCCTCATGGACGCCCAAGGCAACCACTTCATCCGCGGCTCGCTGCTCGCCGAACTCAACATTCCCCTCCGCCCATCCACCACCCTCTACGCCCTCATCGGCGATTGGGGCGTGATCACCCTCGCGCTGGCATCCTTGCTGTGGGCGTGGCGGACGCGTCCTGAGACGCTACCTTTCATTCAAATTGACAAGTAAGGCAGGTGCAGCCATGTTGTTCGCATGGCCTCGATCAAACTCACCTCCAAGCGTCAGGCGACCTTTCCAGCCGAGGTTTGTCGGCAGCTGGGAGTCTGTCCGGGAGACTCCTTGGAGCTCACGGCCATCCGCCACGATTCGGAGATGGTCTGGATCCTCAAGCCCGCCAAGCAACTCCGCCCGTCATGGCTGGGCCGCTTGCGCCAATATGTGACACCCTCGCACGAACCGTGGTCGCGGGAACATCATGGAGCGGCGGCGACGCGTGCCATGGCCGAGGAATCCGGAAAATGAACTACGGACTCGATACCAGCGTGGTGGTGCGCTTGCTCACGGAAGACCCGCCGCATCAAGCGGCGGCGGCCGCTGCTTGGATCGCCAGTTGCCGGGCCGACGGTAGCCCGCCCGTGCTTACCGATCTAGTGGTGGCAGAGGCGTATTTTGCGTTGCAGACCCATTATGGGGTGTCAAAGAGCGACGCCTTGGCCGCGCTGCGTGAGCTCTTGGAAAGCGGTGATGTGTTAGCGCGCGGGCAGGCGTTACGGGTGCTGCGGGAAACGCCAGGACTGGCCTCGGCCAAGCCGGGCTTCCTGGATCGGATCATTCACGCGGAAATTGCTGCCGCCGGGGCTCAGATGCTCACCTTTGAAAAGTCCGCCGCCAAACTTTCCGGGTCCATCGTCTTGGCTGTGGGCGACCCACCCGGCGGGTCCTAAAACCGCAGGTTCATGAGCCGTTTGGCGTCGCGGTTGAGCTTGTTGCAGGCCAGCGCGCAGATTTCGAACACGAACGGCTCGGCGATGGCGTAAATGACCGAGGTGCCCTCGCGGGTGCGCGAGATCAAACCGGCCTGATGGAGGTGCTTGAGCTGCTTGGACACGTTGGCCTGGGTGGCCGCCAGCGCCGCGACCAACTCGCTCACCGAGTGCGGGCCGGGCTTGAGTTCCTGCAACAGCGCCAGCCGGGTGGGCTCGGCAAAGCAGCGGAACAACTCCGCGAGCCGTTCCAACTCGACCGGACTGAGAACGGGGGCTGATTTTTTCGCTTGCGTCATATCGTTGCATGGCTATATATGGATTTTCATTCACCCCAACAAGCAAAAAAAATGAGCGAAGCACAATGGATCACGGTCGAAGAATTGAAAACCGCCATCGCCGCCGGAAGGCGGGTGAGCCTGATTGATGTGCGGACCCCGGCGGAATACGGCGCGGCGCATATTGACGGATCGGTGCTGATGCCGGTGGACACGCTGGACTGCGCGGCGGTGCAGGCGGCGGCGGGTGAGGCGGACCTGCGGGTGCTGGTGTGCCAGTCGGGGATCCGCTCGGACCGGGCGGCCCACAAGCTGGCGGCCCACGGCGGTGCGGGCTTCGCGCAGTTGGAGGGCGGGATCGTTGCCTGGCAGAAGGCGGGATTGCCTGTGATTCGCGGGCCCTTCGCCCTGCCTCTGGAACGCCAGGTGTTCATCGCCGCGGGACTGTTGGTGCTCGCGGGCGTGCTGCTAGGCTGGCGGGTGGACGCGCGCTGGTATGGCTTGAGCGGGTTTGTCGGCGTGGGTCTGATGGTGGCCGGGCTCACCGGCTATTGCCCGATGGCCATGCTCATCGCCCGGATGCCCTGGAACCAGCGGGGCCGGACGTGCTGCGGCGGCGGCTGCGGGTGTTCGCTTTGATAGGAAAGAGGAACCACTGATTTCACTGATTGTACTGATGATTAAGAAGTTTCTGCGCACCAGTGCTTACCTAAAAAGCACATGCCTATTCCGTTAGTGAAAAACCAATTATTTCTGTGAAATCAGTTATAATCAGCGTAATCAGTGGTTAATAAAGCCGCTTCACCTGATAGCGTTTTTCCCGTATAGGACAAGCTCCCAACATTCCCGCCCCATGAAAGCATTCCCCGTCATCCTGCTCGCATCCCTGTTAGTTTCCGCCTGCCACAAACCCGGGCGAGCCGGCTCGCCTGCGGAGACGTTGCCCGCGGTGGCCGTGCGGCTCACCCCGGCCACCCTGGAAACCCACCAGTCCACCGAAGAGGTCGTGGGCACGGTGCGCTCGAAACAACGCGCCGTGATCGAGGCCAAGGTCAGCGGACGGTTGCTGCAATACCTCGCCGTGCCCGGCCAGTTGGTGCAGTCCGGCGAGCTGCTCGCCGAGTTGGACGTGCAGGAAATCCGTGCCAAGCGCGAGCAGGCGCGCGCGGTGTTAGACCAGGCGCAGCGCGATTGGGGCCGGCAACAAGTCCTCATCGCCAGCAAGGCCACCAGCCAACAGGACCTGGACGCCGCCGCCGCCCGCGTCAAGGTGGCCGAGGCCGGCCTCAATGAAGCCGAAACCATGCTCGGCTACGCCCGCGTCACCGCGCCCTTCGATGGCGTCATCACCCGCAAGCTTGCCGAGCTGGGCGACCTCGCCATGCCCGGCAAGCCGCTCATGGAGATCGAATCGCCGGCCAAGCTTCGCTTTGAAACCGACCTCCCGGAAAGCCTGCTGGACCGGGTCCAGTCCGGCGCCGTGCTCCCGGTCTCCATCCCCTCGTTGCCCAAACCCCTCGCCGCGACGGTTTCGGAAATCTCGCCGGTGGCCGACGCCCTCAGCCGCACCTTCCTGGTGAAACTCGACCTGCCAGAGGCCGCCGGCCTGCGCCCCGGCCAGTTCGGCCGGGTGGCCGTGCCGGTCGCGGCCGCCCAGATCCTGTTAGTCCCGCGCCAGGCCGTGCTCAGGCGCGGCCAGATCGAGGCGGTCTTTGTGGTCCGGGACAACCGCGCCGTCCTGCGCCTGGTCAAGTCCGGCAAGCGGGTCGATGACCGCCTCGAGATTCTCTCCGGCCTCGAGCCCGGCGACCCGGTGGTGACCAGCGACGCCTCCCGCCTCAGCGACGGCCAATCCGTGACCCCACAGCCATGAGCGATTCCCCATCCGCCACGCCTGCTCCGGGCATCGCCGGCCGCATCGCCGCGGCCTTCATCGACTCCAAGCTCACCCCGCTGATCATCATCGCCGCGGTGTTGTTAGGCACGGCGGCCATCGTGCTGCTGCCGCGCGAGGAGGAGCCGCAGATCAAGGTGCCGATGGTCGACGTGATGGTCGCCATGCCCGGCTCGAGCTCCAAGGAAGTCGAGGAGCGCGCGACGCGCCCGATGGAGAAGTTGTTATGGGAGATTCCCGGCGTGGAATACATCTACTCGACCTCGCGTGACAGCGAGAGCCTCATCATCGTGCGCTTCAAGGTCGGCGAGGACCCGCAGGGCAGCCTGGTCAAGCTCACTGAAAAACTGCGTTCCAACTTCGACCGCATCCCGCCCGGGGTGGGTGCGCCGCTGGTCAAGCCCAAGAGCATCGACGACGTGCCGATCCTCGGCCTGACCTTCCACAGCGCCCGCTACGACCACCTCACGCTGCGGCGGCTCGCCGCGCAGGTCGAGGAGTCGGTCAAGCAAGTCCCGTTAGTCGCGGAGACCACCCTCATCGGCGGCGCCCGCAAGGCGGTGCGCGTGATCCTGGATCCCGCGCGCCTGGCGTCCCGCGGCCTCAGCCCGGCGGGCCTGGTGCCGATGCTCCAGCAATCCAACCGCCAATACCGGTCCGGTGCCATCACCACCGCCAACCGCGAGGTGCTGGTGGAAACCGGCGCGTTCCTCAAATCCGCCGAGGACGTCGGCAACGTGGTCATCGGCGTGTTCGGCGGGCGCCCGGTCTATCTGCGGGAAGTGGCTGAGATCGTCGATGGCAGCGAGGAAACCAGCCAATACGTGATGTATGGCGCGGGCAACCACACTGAGCAACCCGCCGTCACCCTCAGCGTCGCCAAGCGCCCCGGGGCCAACGCCATTGCCGTGGCCGACGACGTCCTGCGCAAGGTCGAGTTGCTCAAGGGCACGCTCATCCCCGCCGACATCACCGTGGACGTCACCCGCAACTATGGGGAAACCGCGGCGGAGAAATCCAACGAGTTGTTACTGCACATGGGCATCGCCATCTTCAGCGTCACCCTGCTCATCTGGCTGACGCTGGGCTGGCGCGAGTCGGGCATCGTGGCGGTGGCCATCCCCGCCACCCTCGCGCTCACCCTGCTGGTGTTCTATCTGTATGGCTTCACCCTCAACCGGATCACGCTCTTCGCCCTGATCTTCAGCATCGGCATCCTCGTCGATGACGCCATCGTGGTGGTCGAAAACATCGTCAGGCATTTCCATCTGCCAGCTAACAACGGCCGGAGCTGGTCCGCCATCGCCGTCGAGGCGGTCAACGAGGTCGGCAATCCCACCATCCTGGCCACCTTCGCGGTGATCGCCGCGGTGCTGCCGATGGCCTTTGTCGGCGGGTTGATGGGCCCCTACATGCGGCCCATTCCCATCGGCGCGAGCGCGGCCATGTTCTGGTCGCTGCTCATCGCCTTCATCGTCACCCCGTGGGCGTCCATCCGGATTCTCGGCTGGGGGAAAAAATACCGCATTCCGGCCGCGGCGGTCGCCGCGCCGGCGGCGGTTCGCCACGCCTCGGACCATGCCGAGGACGCGTTCACCAGGCTCTACCGCCGCGTGATGGGCCCGCTGATCCATCATGCCGGCTGGCGCTGGGCGTTTCTGGCAGGGATCACGCTGCTGTTGTTAGCCTCGTTCGCCACCGTCGGCATCGGCTGGGTGAAGGTCAAAATGCTGCCCTTTGACAACAAGAGCGAGTTTCAAGTCATCCTCAACATGCCCGAGGGCGCGTCGCTCGAGCAAACCGCCGCGGTCGCCCGCGAGATGGCCGCCTCGATCCGCAACGAACCGGAAGTCGCCAACTGGCAGGTCTATGCCGGCGTCGCATCGCCGTTCAATTTCAGCGGCCTGGTGCGCCATTACTTCATGCGCCGCGGCGCCAACATCGCGGACATCCAGGTGAACCTCGTGCCCAAAAACCAGCGCAAGGCCCAGAGCCACGACATCGCCCGGCGCATCCGCCCGCGCCTCGCCGCCATCGCCGCGCGCTATCAGGCGCGCGTCGCCATCGCCGAAGTGCCGCCCGGCCCGCCGGTGCTCCAAACCCTGGTGGCCGAAATCTACGGCCCCGACGAACCCTCGCGGCTGCGCCTCGCCGACAAGGTGAAAACCATCTTCAAACAAACCCCCGGGGTGGTGGATGTCGATTGGTATCACGAGGCCGACCAAGCCAAAGACCGCTTCGTCATCGACAAGGAAAAGGCCGCGCTCCACGGCATCAGCGCCGCCACCATTTCCCAAACCCTCAAAATCGCCGTCGATGGCGCAACGGTCGATCTGCTCCACCAGCCGGCCGAAAAGGAGGACGTCAACATCCGCCTCGAAATCCCCCGCGCCGCCAGGACCACCACCGCCGAGTTGTTAGCCCTGAGGGTCCGCTCGGGCGACGCCAACGCGCTTCCCGAACCCGGTGCCACCGCCGCCCCGCTGGTGCCCCTGCGCGAACTCGTGACCGTCGAGCACGGCACCGTGGAGAAGAGCCTCTATCACAAAAACCTGATGCCCGTCACCTATGTCATCGGTGATGTCGCGGGCGTGGTCGAAAGCCCGGTGTATGCCATTCTGGAGATGAACAAGGCGCTGGCCAAGCTTGACACCCGCGAGTTCGGGGGCAGCGGCGCGGCCCTGAAAGTCCTCAATGCCAGCATGCCGTTTTCCGACGCCGAGCCGTCGCTCAAATGGGACGGCGAGTGGCACATCACCATCGAGGTGTTCCGCGACCTCGGCAGCGCCTTCGCCGCCTGCCTGATTTTGATCTACGTGCTCATGGTCGGCTGGTTCCGCAGCTTCATCACCCCGGCCATCGTCATGATCGCCATCCCGTTCTCGCTCATCGGCATCCTCCCCGCCCACGGCCTGATGGGCGCCTTCTTCAGCGCCACCAGCATGATCGGCTTCATGGCCGGCGGCGGCATCGTTGTTAGGAACTCGATCATCCTGGTGGACTTCATCGAACTGCGCCTGCGCGAGGGCATGGCCCTGGGCGAGGCGGTCATCGACGCCGGGGCCGTGCGCTTCCGCCCGATGCTGCTCACCGCCATGGCCGTCATCGCCGGCGCCGCCGTGATCCTCGCCGACCCGATCTTCCAGGGCCTGGCCATCGCCCTGATGGCCGGCGAGGTCGCCAGCCTGCTCATCAGCCGGATGGCCGTGCCCGTGCTCTACTATGCCTTCAATCCTGCCAAAAAATCGGGCGCGGCGGACCCGCCTTAGCTTTAAGCCGGAGCGGTTCCCTTGCAGGCCGGGTAGTCCGAGCAGCCCCAGAACTGCGAGCCGGCGTGCGGGCCCTGGCGCGCGGTGCGCAGTGTCATCAACTTGCCGCACCGGGGGCACTTGGGGAAATTGGAATCGGTCGCATCGGTCGCATCGGACTGATCCGTCCGATGGTGGTTGCGCTCCGCGATCCTCGCTGCGGCGAGCTGCTCGGTGTAGCCGCCTCCTTCGATGAACTCCCGTTCCAGAGCAACGAGCTGCCGGTCTAGCAGGTAATTGGCCTGGTGGATCAGGCAGATGAGCGTGTTCGCCACCACCGCCGCGTCCTCATGCTCCAGCCATGGCGCATACCGCTGCCAGCGCGCGAGATCCGACTGATCCGACTGATCCGACCGATCCGACCGATCCGACCGATCCGACTGATTGTGGGCGACCCATCCCAGCCTGCGGACCCTCCCAGCCTGCGGGGACTCCTTGTCCCATAGCGGCAGCTTGCGCTGGCGCAGGAAGTCTTCGTAGTCCAGCAACAGCTCGTCCAGACTGCCACGTGCCACATTGGTGAGGTGCAACTCGGATTTGCTGCTGGTAGCCCCGGCGCGGTTGCCTTCGGCGATGTTCTGCCTGCCGCTGCGTGCGGCCTGGACCATCTGGTCGTGAGTGCGGCTGCGCTTGTCGATGAACCGCTCACAAAACGAGGCGGTGCCGTCATATATGAGAGTGGCCACTTGGAAGCTGCGCAGCTCCCGATAGCCCCCACTGGGCCGCAATCTGCGGTGGCTCGGGGACGGATCTTCGCTGGACCCATGGATTTCCATGGGCGCACCATTAGCAGAAACCATGCGCGAAGGCAAGAGATCGGTCGGATCGGTCGGATCAGTCGGATCTTTGACCAGTGCGCAGCATCTCCCAATCCTCCGCCGTCAGGCAGCACGGGTCGGCGGCGACCCAGTGACCGGGGGCGATTTCGCGCAGGGCGAGGTCCAGGCCGACGGATTCCTGATAGAGCGGGTGGTTCATGCGGTGGCCAAACGCGCTGCCGGCCGGCGGGTCGATGGGCGAGGGGACATCGCCCTCGAGCAGGATTTTCGGGCGCTTGGAGCGTGGGTCGGGCGAGGGAATGGCCGCCAGCAGAGCCTTGGTGTAGGCGTGGCGCGGGTCCCGATAGATCGTCTCGGCGGTGGCGAGCTCGACGATTTTCCCGAGATACATCACCGCCACCCGGTCGCTGACATGCTTGACCACCGACAGGTCGTGGGCGATGAAGAGGTAGGACAAACCGAAATCCTGCTGGAGCTCCACTAACAAATTCAGGATCTGGGACTGGATGGAAACGTCGAGGGCCGACACCGGTTCGTCACAGACGATGAGTTTGGGCTTGAGGGCCAGCGCGCGGGCGATGCCGATGCGCTGGCGCTGGCCGCCGGAAAACTCGAACGCATAGCGCTCGGCGGCGGAGCTCGGCAGGCCGACGCGGTCCAGCAGGGCATCCACCCAGGTGACGCGCTGGGCGCGGGACCCGAGGCCGTGGATGATGAAGGGTTCCTCGATGATGGCGCGCACGCTCATGCGCGGGTCGAGCGATTCGGCGGGATCCTGGAAGATCATCTGGAAGTCCCGGCGCAGCGGTCGCAACGCCCGCTGGCTGGACTGGGTGATGTCGGTGGCTCCGAAGTGGATGCTGCCGGAGGTCGGCTTGAGCAGCCGCACCACGGCCTTGCCGAGGGTGGATTTCCCGCAGCCCGACTCGCCGACCAGGCCGAGGGTTTCCCCGGCGGCGATGTCCAGCGACACGCCGTCCACCGCGCGCACCGCGCCGGTCTGGTGCCGCAGGACGCCGCCGCGCAGCGGGAAGTGGACGCGCAGTTGCGAAACGGATAGAAGCGGGGGTGCGGTCATGGCTGGTAACATTCCGGACAGGTTTCCACCCAATGGCCGGGCGAGACTTCGGCATAGCCCGGGCGTTGGCGGGAGTCGGCGGACGCCCGGCCCATGCGCTGGCAGAAGCGGCAGCCATGGGTGTGGTCGGCGAGCGAGGCGACCATGCCGGGGATGGTGTTGAGGATCGACTTGGATGGGGTCTCGAGCGTGGCAATCGAGTTGAGCAAGCCGCGGGTGTAGGCATGCAGCGGGTGGGCGAACAATTCCTCTGCCGCCGCCCGTTCGACGACGCGCCCGGCATACATGACGACGACCTCATCGCAGGTCTCGGCGATGACTCCCAGATCATGCGTGATGAGGATCATCGACATGTTCATCTCCGACTGGAGCCTGGCCATCAGGTCGAGGATCTGGGCCTGCACGGTGACGTCGAGCGCGGTGGTCGGTTCGTCGGCGATGACCAGCGACGGACGGCAGGCCAACGCCAGGGCGATGACGATGCGCTGGCGCATCCCGCCCGATAGATGGTGCGGGTAGTCGAGCATGCGTTTTTCCGGGGCCGGGATGCGCACCAGATGGAGCATCTCGGTGGCGGCGTCCCAGGCGTCGCGTTGGGAGATTTTCTTGTGCAGGCGGAAGACTTCCGCGACCTGCCGGCCGATGCGATGGACCGGGTTGAGAGCGGCCATGGGTTCCTGGAAAATCACGCCGATTTCGCCGCCGCGGATGCGCCGGATCTCGGCGTCGCTGGCATGCACCAGGTCGCGCCCCTTGAACATCACCCGCCCGCCGAGAATCTTGCCGGAGGGCTGCGGCAACAGCCGGACGATCGACATCGCGGTGACGCTTTTGCCACAACCCGACTCGCCGACGATGCCGAGGGTTTTGCCTTCGGGCACGGCAAAGGAAACCTGATCGACCGCGCGGATCAGCCCGCGGTCGGTTTCAAACGAGGTGATGAGCTTGTCGACCTCGAGGATGTTGGGGGGGGCGCCGCTCATGGTTGTTTGGGCTTCGGGTCTGGCGTCAGGCGATAGACATCCACGGTTTTGGTGGATTCCGGGAAGGTGCGGCCGGTGCGGCGGGCGAGTTGGGTTTCCTGCTTGAGCTGCTCGTCGATCCAGAACACGAACACCTCGTGCGGATCATACACCACTGGGGGGCAGAACCGGGTCGCCGGGCAATCGGGCCAGCGCAGCCAGCGCCATGACCCGACGCGCATGAAGTCCACCGTGTAGCCGGGCACGAAGATCGCCTCGTCGTGGATGATGCGCTGGAGTTTCCAGGCGGCATCCTTGAGTTCGGCGGCGGTGCGGCCGGTGCGGGCCTGGTCACATAACAGATCGGTGTCAGGGCGGCCCCAGACAAAGGTGTTGTTGGTCTGAGGTTTGAGGTTGCCCTTCTCGTCAAACGCGTTGGTGGAATGGAGAAACTGATGGAAATCGGGCACCGGCGGGGTGATCAGCCAGCCGCCGAAGGCCATCTCGTGCTGCTTTTGCATTTCCTTCTTGTAGGCGACGGTGGCCTCCAGCCCGTCGAGGCGCAGGTCGAAGCCGCAGGCCTTGGCCTCCTCGCGCAGGATGGCGAAGATCCGGTCGCTGATGGGCATGCTCGGATAGGTCACCGAAATCGACAGCCGGGTGCCGTCGGGCTTGGTCAGGATTCCGTCGCGGCCCTCGGCGGTATAACCGGCGGCGCGGAACGACTCGCGCGCCAGGTCGATGGAATACGGTCGCGCCTTGATCGACGGATCGCTGAAGTTGACATACCCCTCGTTGAAGGCGTTGAGCCGCTGATAGTCGCCGCGGAACATCACATCGATGACCTTCTGCCAGTTCATCGCGTGTTGGATGCCGACGCGCAGGTTGCGGTCGTTGAGCGGCGGCTTGCTGGTGTTGATGTAGATGCCGCGCGGGATTTTCGGGTAGCGGGTGAAGAAGGTCACGCGCTCGATGTAGCCCTTGTACACCGGGTCCATCTCGGATTTCTCATACCACAGCTCCGGGCGGGTGAGCAGGAAGGTGTCGAGTTCGCCGGCGCGGAACAACTCGAAGGCCTTGGATTCGTCGCGCACCACGGTGTGGACGATCTTGTCCGGATTGAACCGGTAACGGTAGTATTTGCGGTCCCGCGCCCACCAGTTCAGGACCCGGCTCTGGGTGATGGAGGCACCCTTGACGATGTCTTCCGGGCGCACCTCGTAGGCGCCGGTGGTCGGCGGGAACTTCCATTGGTAGCGCTCGCTGTAGTCGGAGCCGTAGTCCTGATAGAAATGCGGCGCCGAGGGCGTCAGCCCGCCGGCCAGCACCGGCGCGTAGATCTTGGCCTCCGGCAGTGACACCGACAGGGTGTGGTCGTCATAGACCGCCACCTGGGCGATGTTCTCGCGGAAATACTGCTTGGAATACGGATTGACGATGTGGTCGGAGACCCGCAGATAGATGGCGACGAGGAAATCGCGGGCGCGCACCGGCACGCCGTCCGAATAGCGGGCTTGCGGGTCGAGCCGGAAATAGATCGTGCGGCCGTCCGCGGCGACGGCCCATTCCCTGGCGAGACCGGGGATGATCTCCATGGTCTCCGGGTGGAGCGACACCAGCGGGATTTCGATGTGGTCGTAAAGGTCGCCGCGGAACGAGTTGTTGGAGTTGTCGCCGAAGGGCCGGATGGTCGGCGGGAACGTCGGGATGAACTGGCGGAAAACCCCGCCCTTTTTGGCGGCGGGATCGCCGATTTCCGGCTGGTTCATGCCGTTCTCCCAGACCAGGCCGGCGGGAACGTCGGCCGCCCCGCCGGTTTTCAGATAGTCGCCGATGGACAGGCGGAATTGCCATTTCTCCTGGTCCTGGCGCAGAGCCGCGGCCCGTATGTGCAGCAGGTCCTTGGCGGTGCCCTGGGCGGCGGCCAGTTCGGTGGCGATGCGGGCCACCTCCTTGGCGGTGGCCGCCTGTTGGGTTTTGAGCCAGCCGGCGATGTAGCGGTTGTACACCGGCACGAACGCGTCGTAGCCGAGCGAGCGGGCGGCTGGCGCGGACTCGCGGCGGCAACCGGACCCTAACAGCGCGAGGGCGCTGAGAACTGACATCGTGAGATGGATCGGCAGGCGGCGCATCAGCGGTAATAGGTGAATTTTTTCGGGTCGAAGGCCTCGCGCACGGCTTCGCCCACAAAGGTGATGAGCACCAGCATGCCCACCAGCACCGTGAAGGTGGCCGTGACCAGCCACGGGGCGGACAGGTTGGCCAGCCCGTCGTTGAGCAGGCGGCCCCAGGTGGCGTATTCGGGCGGCAGGCCGAAGCCCAGGTAGTCGAGCGAGGTCAGCGAGAACACCAGGCCTGACACGGTGAAGGGGACCAGGGTCACGAGGATGGCGATGGTGTTAGGCAGCAGGTGGCGCAACAGGATGCGCGGGGTGCCCGCCCCGAGCACCCGGGCCGCCGCAATGTAGTCGCGTTCCTTGTCGCGGTAGGCCGCGGTGCGCATCAAATACGTGATGCCCATCCAGCCGAAGACCGACAGGATCGTCAGGATGACGGGCAGGCCCTTGAACTGGTCGGGCACCATGCTTGAGAAGATGATCACCACGAACAGGAACGGCATGTTGGAAAACACCTCGATCAGGCGCTGCACCGCCAGATCAAACCAGCCGCCGAAGTACCCCATCATCATGCCGATGGTGATTCCCAACAGATAGACGATCGGCAGATAGATCAGCGCCGCCTTGAAGTTCACCTGCAGTCCGCCGTAGAGGTAGGCCAGCACGTCATAGCCCTGGGAGGTGGTGCCCAGCCAGTTCTGGGCTTCCGGGATGGGCGGGGCGGGATGGTATTTGACGGCGCGCAGCGGGCTGACCGGCAGGGCGAGAAACTCCTCCTTGGTGCCCACGCCCAGGAAGCGCTCGCTGAGCAGTTTGCCTTCGAGGTACTCGGCGTTGTAAACCGGCAGTCCGAGGGCGCTGCGGCCCTCGACCGGACCGGACGGCTGGCCATTGCGCAGGGTGTAACGGATGTGGATTTTTGCCTCGTTCACGTCGTAATAACTCGCGGCCAGTCCCCAGTAGGGCTTGCGGCTGCCGGTCTCGTAGTAGAGTCCGTCGCTCTGCACCAGCAGGCGCGAGCGCGGCGGCAGCGTGTCGCCCGTGGGATCGTAGGGGATGAGCGGCAGGATCACCCGTCCTTCGCCGGAGTGGCGGAAGCTCTTCTGGAGTTTGCGGTAGTTGACGGGCGCCTCCGGCGATTCGCCGGTGATGCCGAAATCCTTGTTTTTCAAATCGACGGGCTGAAACGCCGGAAACTGCCAGTGGCCATGGTATTGCACCGCCAGCGCGCGCTTGCCGACCACCGCTTGGTCGAGCGCGGCGACGCCGCCCAGCACCAGCAGAATGACCAGCGAGTAGTAGCCGCGCTTGATCTCGCGGAAGCGCCGCAACTTCCTGTCGGTGATCGGGTTGCGCGGACCTCGGGTGAGCGACCTCACCACCAGCGCCAGGCCGCAGGCCACCAGCACCGCCACGCTGAACCAGCCCCACCACGGGAAACTTGCCGCGCCGGCCCGCTCGAGGTGGAGCCACGGCACTTGCCGGCTGGTTTCGAAAAACCACCGCCCGGTGGGCAGCGCGAGTTGTGACAGCTCGCCGGTGGCGGCGAGCGCGCCTAGCAGGATGAGGAAGGTTCCGGTGGCGCGCATGGTTACTCGAATTTGATCCGGGGGTCCACCATGGCCACGACGACGTCGGAGATGACGTTGCCGATCAACATGAGAAATGCCGCGACGGTCAGCGTGCCCATGATCACCGGCACGTCGCGCGCGATGACCGATTGGTATTGCAACAGGCCGAAGCCCTGGATGTCGAACACGGTCTCGATGAGCATCGAGCCGCCGATGAAGATGGCCACCAGGTCGCCAAGGCTGGTGGCGATCGGGATCATCGAGTTGCGGAAGGCGTGACCGAAAACCGCCTGGCGGAAACTCGCGCCCTTGGCCACCGCCGTGCGCACGTAGTCGGCCGCCAGGTTGTCCATCAGGTTGTTCTTGGTCATCATCGTGAGCATCGCGAACGAGCCGACGATGTAACACAGCAGCGGCAGCACCGTGTGGTGCGCCAGATCCTGGATTTTTCCCAGCGTGTCGAGGTGGTCGAAATCCGCGCTGGTCAGCCCGAACAAGGGGAACAGGTTCATCCGCGCGCCGAGGTGAACCAATAAAATCGCGCCGAGCGCGAAGCCCGGGATCGAGTAGCCGAGGAAAATCAGCACCGAGGACGCGGAGTCGATGAAGGTCCGGTGTTTGAGCGCCTTCAACACGCCCAGCGGCAGGCACACCGCGTAGGTGATGAAGGCGGTGAGCAGGCCGAAATACGCCGCGATGGGCATCCGCGCCAGAATCATCTCGTGGACCGGATCGTTGTAAACCGTCGAGCGGCCGAGGTCACCCTGCAGCAGGCCGGAGAGGCGGGTCTGGTAGATCACCGCCCGCGGCGCGTAGTCAGGCACCGCCGGGTTGGCCGGGTTGCGCCGCGCGAACCGCTGTTGGCGGTCGAGCTTGGTTTCATAACGGACGATCCAGCCCTCGGTGGCGACCGGTTGGCCGGTTTCCGCGAACACCGCCGCCCGCAGCGCCTCGCCGGTGCGGGACACCCGCACCGCACGGCCATCGTCGCGCAGCACCACCTCGGTGGTGGTGGCCGGATCGATTTCGCCGCCGATCCATTCCTCGCCGCGCTCGCTGAATTCGCCCTTGGAGATCCTCACCTCGCGGGGTGCCACGCCCAACCACTGGCCGTAGGCGACCAGCACGTTTTTCTGCAGGCCGAACTGTTCTTCGAGTTCCTCGAGTTGTTCCTCGCTCAGGCCGCCCTGCCCTTGGTTGGAGGAGGCGCGCTTGCCGCCTTGGTCGGCCCCGCGCGACGCTTCCTGGAGCATCCGGTCCAATGGGCCGCCGGGCACAAACCGCGTGATGGTGAACACCAGCAACGTGATCCCCACCAGGGTTGGGGGGATCAGCAGCAAACGGCGGAGGAAATAGCTTTTCACGCGATGGGTCCACAGGTTCTAGCCCGCCTGTGGATTCATGCAAGCCCGGACATCTGCTCAGAGCGCGCGCAAGGCGGCTTTGACGGCGTCGAAATCCGGGAGGTCCTTGGGATGCTCCTGGACCTCGGCGTATTGAATGATGCCGGCCTTGTCGATGACGAAGGCGGAGCGCTTGGCCACGCCACCCATGATCAGATTGGCGGCAGGCATGAATTGGTCGTAGGCGACGCCATAGGCTTTGGCGACGGCATGTTCGTAGTCGCTGAGCAGCGGGATGGTGATGCCTTCCTTTTCCGCCCAGGCGGCCTGGGCGAACGGATTGTCACCGGAGATGCCCAGGACTTTGGCGTCGAGGGTGGTGTAGTCGGCGAGGCCGGCGGAGATCGCGCAGAACTCGGTGGTGCAGACGCCGGTGAAGGCCATCGGCACGAATAACAGGACAATGTTGGATTTGCCTATCAGCTCAGTGAGTTTCACGAGCTGCGGCCCTTCGGCGGTTTTGGTGACGAGGGTGAAATCCGGGGCGTGATCGCCGACTTTGAGTGACATGGTGGTTTCGGAGTTGTGGTGGTGAGCCGGGAGTATAGAACAGGTCCGCCGCCAATGTCATACGAATTTTCACAATTTGGCCGCCACCTCGGGTGCGGCAGCGGAATCGAGGAGCTGATGGATGATCTCGGCCACGCGCTGGCCAGCGGCGGGGAGGACCTCAACATGCTCGGCGGCGGGCAACCGGCGCGGATCCCGGCAATGACCGCCGTCTGGCAGCAACGCCTGGTAGAACTGGCAGCGGAGGCGGGTGGGATCGAGCGGGCGCTGACCCTCTACGATCCGCCGCGCGGCAATCCGCGGTTTCTATCCGCCATCGCCACGCTGTTCCGCGACACCTTCGGCTGGGACATCGGCCCGGAAAACATCGCCATCACCCCGGGCGGACAGACCGCGTTTTTCTTCCTCTTCAACCTGCTGGCCGGGCGCATGCCGGATGGCGGGCGCAAAAAAATCCTGCTGCCGCTGGTTCCGGAATACATCGGCTACGCCAACCAGGGCGTCGACGGCGGCCTGTTTCACGCGGTGCCCCCGCTGATTGAAACCACCGGGCCGCATGAATTCAAATACCGGGTGGACTTCGACCGCCTGGAAATCACCCCCGACATCGCCGCGATCTGCGTCTCGCGGCCGACCAACCCGACCGGCAACGTCCTAACCGACGAGGAGCTCGCCCGGTTGTCCGCGCTGGCCAAGAGCCACCGCATCCCGCTGCTCATCGACAACGCCTACGGTGCGCCGTTTCCAGGCATCCTGTTCGGCCCCGCCACCCCGTTCTGGGAGCCGCACGTGATCCTCACCTACAGCCTGTCGAAGCTCGGCTTGCCGGGCACCCGCACCGGCATCGTCATCGGCCCGCCCGCCATCATCCGCGCCCTCGGCTCGCTGAGCGCCATCGTCGGCCTGTCCAATCCGACCATCGGCCAGCAGATCCTGCTGCCGCTGGTCGAGTCGGGCGAAATCCTGCGCCTCAGCCGCGAGGTGGTGCGGCCGTTCTATCAGGAAAAATGCGAGCTGGCCCGCCAGGCTGCCCGCGACGCGTTCGGCGACGATTTCGAGTGGTTGATGCACCGCAGCGAAGGGGCGATTTTCCTCTGGCTGTGGTTTCCCGGCCTGCCGATCACCTCCTACGCGCTCTACCAGCGCCTCAAACAGCGCGGCGTGCTGGTCATTCCCGGTCACTACTTTTTCTTCGGCCACGACGACCCGCAGTGGGCGCACCGCGACCAATGCATCCGCGTCTCCTACGCGGTGGACGAGGCCAGCGTCCGCGACGGACTGCGCATCATCGCCGAGGAAATCAGGGGGTTACAATAAGGCCGGCGCGGCGAAATCCTACCGCCAACCGCAGGCCACTCACCGGCTGAGGTCGTTCTGATAGAGCAGCTTGAACCCGCTTTGCAGCAGCACCGAGGTGGCGAATTCGTAATCCTCGACGTGGATCGCGAGCATCGAATAACCGCTCGGGCTGGGCAACAACGCGTAGGCGAAGTCGATGTTGGTTTCCGCGATCATCAGGGCTTCCAGGCACTGCACCAGCCCCGGGCCGGATTCGCGCAACACCACCACCACCAGGTGGCAGGTGGCGTGCGGGATGCCTTTTTCCATGAAAATCTGCGCGGCCGTCTCGGGGTCGGAAACCACCAGTCGCGCGACCGTGGCATCCCGCGAGTCCTGCATGCTCAGGCCGATGACCTCAATCGCCGAGCCCCGCAGCAGTTTGACCATGGCTGCCAGCGCGCCGACGCGGTTGGGCAGCATGACGGAGAACTGCCGGACAGGATCGCCGTGCTCAGTGGCTAGGTCGCCGTGTTCAGTGAGGATGTCGGGTTCCATGCTTGGATGCTAGCCGGGCGACGGGGCGCATTCAATCTCAAAACGCCACCGGAGCCCTAAAACCCATCAGGGTTGGCGGCTTTCAGGGTCGCAAACCTGAACCCCGAATCCGTGGCGTGGGTGTCACCGGACGACGCGGGCCAGCCCAACGTCACCGGTGGGTTCAAATGCGCGACCTGACGCTGGCGGCGAGCGTGGCCTCAAGCATCAGCCTGGCGCGGCAGGGCACGCTCCATCTGCTAGTGGGCAGGGACGCGGCGGTGTTCGCGCGGATGGAGCCGCTGCTCCGGGAGCTGTCGGCCTCGCTGCGGCGTGGCGGGCCGGTGGGCAACGCGGCCGGGGCGCAATATCGGAAAATGATCGACTTCGGGCTCGGCGATCTCGACAAGTCGAGCATCGCCGAACTGACTTTCCCGGATCGCGCGCGACACTAAATTTTTAACCATGATGACCCCCAGTGAAATCAGGAACCGCGCGGGCGAGCGCATCGACCACACGTTTCATCCCGGCCCGCGGCCAGATGCGTTGGTGATCCTCGGCCACGGCTTGACCGGCAACAAGGACCGGCCGCAACTCGTGGCGCTGGCCGAAGGTCTTGCCGCGCGCGGCTGGCCGTGCCTGCGCATCACCTATCCGGGCAACGGCGGCTCGGAGGGACGTTTTGAGGATTGCTGCATCACCAAGGAAATCCGCGACCTGCAAGCCGTGCTCGACGCGGTCCCCGCCGAGGTGCAAGTGGCCTACGTCGGCCACAGCATGGGTGGCGCGGTGGGGGTGCTCACCGCCGTCAGGGATCTGCGGATCCGCGCCCTGGTTTCATTGGCGGGAATGACCCACGCGGCGGCCTTCGCGGCGCGCGAGTTTGCCGGCGTCACGCCGGACGAGGGCTTGATCTGGGAGGATGCAAGTTGCCCGCTGTCGCGGACGCTTGTCGATGATCTGAATTCGTTAGGCGACACGCTGTTGGCGGCGGCAGCGGTGACCCAGCCGTGGCTGCTGATCCACGGCGATGCGGACGACCTGGTGCCGGTCCAGGACGGCCGCGACGCCTTCGAGGCGGCCACTTGCGACAAGCGCTGGCTGGAAATCGCGGGTGACGGGCATGCATTTGATGAAAAAAGCTATCCGCTGCTCGTAGATGCGGTGGACCAGTGGCTCACTGCAGCTCTCGGCTGACGTTTGCGCCGGTCCATTCCCAGCCGCGTCCACGCTCCGATTCATGAAACACTCCCTATTTTGCCCCGGCCTCGCCTGTTCGCTGGGCCTCGCCTTGTTAGTCATTCCGCTGGCGGCCGCGCCTGACGAGGCGATTCAGATCCAGGTGTTGCCGGGATTCCAGGCCGACCTGATCTACACCGTGCCCAAGGATTCGCAGGGGTCGTGGGTGGCCATGACCGAAGACGACAAGGGTCGCCTCATCACCAGCGACCAATTCGGCGGGCTGTTCCGCGTCACCGTTCCGGCCATCGGCAGCCGCGAACCGGCGAAAGTCGAGCCGCTCCGGATGCCGAATGGCAACGCCGGCAAGCCACTGCCCGGCGCCCAAGGGATGCTCTATGCGGCCGGCAGCCTCTACCTGATGATCAACGGCGGGGGCAACTCCGGGCTGTGGCGCTTGCGCGATACCGACGGCGACGACCAATTCGACAGCGCCGAATGCCTGCGCAAATGCCCCGGCGGCGGCGAACACGGACCCCACGGCATCGCCTTGAGCCCGGATGGAAAATCGATCTATTTCGCCGCCGGCAACATGAGCAAACTGCCGGACAACCCCGGTTTTTCAAGGCCCATTGCGGCGAGTGAAGACCACCTCACGCCGCGGTTGTGGGATCCCAGCGGATTCTGCAAGGGCATCCTGGCACCCGGCGGCTACGTTTGCAAAACCGATCTCGACGGCAAGCGCGTCGAGCTTTTCGCCGCCGGTTTCCGCAACCACTACGACATCGCCTTCGATCCCAACGGCGAACTGTTCACCTTCGATTCCGACATGGAATGGGACCTCGGCTTGCCTTGGTATATGCCGATCCGGGTCAACCACGTCGTGAGCGGCGGCGAATACGGCTGGCGCTCCGGCGCAGGCCGTTGGCCGGCGTATTACGCCGATTCGCTGCCCGCGGTGGTGGACGTCGGCCTGGGCTCTCCGACCGGAGTCCTGTTCGGCAGCGGTGCCAAATATCCGGCAAAATATCAGCGCGCGCTGTTCGGTCTCGACTGGGCGTTCGGCAAGATCTGGGCGTTCCATCTCCACCCCGACGGCGCGACCTTCAAGGCGGACAAAGAGGAGTTTGTCACCGGCAAGGCGCTGCCATTCACCGATGCCCTCATCCGCCAGCACGACGGCGCGATGTATTTCATCACCGGCGGCCGCAAGAGCCAATCCGTCCTCTATCGCATCAGCTACACCGGCCAGGACAGCACCGCGCCCGCCGCAAAAATCGCGCCCGCCCCGCTCACCCAACTGCGCCGCGAGATGGAAGCGTTGCAGGAACTGGGCAACGGCCCGGAGGCCGTCGCCAAAGCCTGGCCCGCGCTCGCCCACCCGGACCGCTTCATCCGCTTCGCCGCCCGCGTCGCCATCGAGCACCAGCCGGCCGCACAATGGGCCGACCGCGCGCTCGCGGAAACCCAGCCGCAGGCCGCCATCGAGGCGCTCATCGCGCTCGCCCGGCTCGGCGACAAACCCCTCCAACCCCGGCTCATCGCCGCCCTCGAGCGATTCGATTTCGCGCAACTCCCCGCCGCGCTCCAACTGCCCTATCTCCGCGCCTGGCAGCTCACCTTCACCCGGATGGGCAAGCCCGCGCCCGAGGTCTGCGCCAGGCTCGCCGACCTGTTCGCGCCGCAGTTCCCCACCGCCGACCTGCTCGCCAACCGCGAACTCGTGACCCTGCTCGTCTATCTCGACTCCCCCACCATCGTCGCCCAAACCGTGCCGCTGCTGGACGCCACCATGGACGTCGCCAACCCCTGGGCGAAAAACGACCGCCAACCGAACTGCCAGGCGATCGCCTACGCCTACGCCCTGCGCGTCGCCCGCAACGGCTGGAATCCCGTGCTGCGCCAGATGTTCTTCAGCTGGTTTTCGCGCACCAACAAATGGCGCGGGGCTAACAGTTACGCCGGCTACCTCGACAACATCCGCACCCTCGCCCTGGCCAACTGCGTGACCGATGCCGGCGAACGTGCCACCCTTGCAACCCTTTCGCAAGCGCCCGCGCCCGCCGCCGCCGAGCTCGTCCTTCCCAAAGGCCCCGGCAAAAACTATTCCGCCGATGACATCGCCGCCCTCGCCAAAGACGGGCTCACCGGCCGCAACTTCGCCCAAGGCAAGGCGATGTTTTCCTCCTGCCTGTGCATCAACTGCCACCACTTCAACGGCACCGGCGGCAACGTCGGCCCCGACATCACCGCCGCCGGCAGCCGCTACAGCGTGCGCGACCTCGCCGAAAATATCGTCGAACCGTCCAAGATCATCAGCGACCTCTACCAGAGCGAGCAGATCGACCTCAAGGACGGCGGCCAGATCACCGGCCGCGTCGCCGTCGAGGAGGAAGGCAAACTCTACGTCATGGTCAGCGCCCTCACCCCCGACGTCCGCGTCCCGATCGCGGCCGCCAACGTCAAGTCCCGCCAGCCGTGCAAAATCTCGATGATGCCGCCCGGCCTGCTCAATGCCCTCAACCCGGACGAACTCCGCGACCTGCTGGCCTATCTCCTCTCCGGCGGCGACCCCAAGGACTCGCGGTTCTAACGGGAAATTCTTCACTGGCCACGGTCCGGATCTGGTGCTGATTGTCGGCCGTGTCCGCCGTCACCAATATCTCGACTTACCGCTTTGCCGAACTCTCCGGTCTCAAGGACCTGCGGGCGGACCTCATCGCCAGCTGCAAGGCGTGGGGGCTTAAAGGGACCATCCTCCTGAGCACCGAGGGGATCAACCTGTTCGTCGCCGGGTCCGCGGAATCCATCGCGCTGCTGCTGGCAAAACTCGGCACCATCCCGGGCCTCGCAGGCTTGGAACCGAAAGTCAGCCTCAGCGACCAGCAACCGTTCAAGCGCATGCTGGTGCGCATCAAACAGGAAATCATCGCCTTCGGCATCGAGGGCATCCGCCCTGCCACTTACACCTCGCCCAAGATCGCCCCCTCCGAACTCAAGCGCTGGCTCGACGAGGGCCGGCCCGTCACCTTGCTCGACACCCGCAACGACTACGAGGTCAAGCTCGGCACCTTCCACAACGCCCTCATTCCCGGCATCTCCTCGTTCCGCGAGTTCCCGGACGCGGTGCGCAAGTTGCCGGCGGAGCTTAAAAACCAACCGGTCGTTATGTTCTGCACCGGGGGCATCCGCTGTGAGAAGGCCGGGCCGTTCATGGAGCAGGAGGGATTTAAAAACATCTTCCAACTCGACGGCGGGATTCTCAAATATTTCGAGGACTGCGGCGGCGTGCACTATGACGGCGAATGCTTCGTGTTTGATCAACGGGTGGGGGTGGACCCGGCGCTGCGCGAGTCGGGTTACGCGGTATGCTTTGCCTGCCAAGCGCCGCTGGATGCCGCCGACCAGGATGATCCGCGGCATGTCGCCGGGGTGAGTTGCCCGCATTGTTTCAAGGGCGAGCCGGAGCGCATGGCGGAGCGGATCCGCGAGCGGCAGGCGGAGATCGCGCGGGTTGCCAGTCCGTTGCCGGGCGCGGTGGCGTGGGCCAACCGCCGGCCGATCAACATTCCCGCCGCCCACGACGGTCGATTCTTGCTCGATGTGCTGATCGATCTCTTCCCGCACATATCACCCGCGGAATGGGCGGCGCGCTGCGACGCCGGCCGCTTCGAAAATTACCGCGGCGCCGTCCGCGGCCATGGCCACCGGGTGCGCGGCGGCGAGCGGGTGATCCAGACTTTCCCGCCGGATGTCGAGCCGCCGGTGTCGGCGGACATCCGGGTGGTGCATGAAGACGAGGCGATCGTGGTCGTCCACAAGCCGGCGCCGCTGCCGATGCACGCCAGCGGCCGCTTCCACCGCAACACACTCCAGCATATTCTCAACCTGGCCTACGCTCCCAATCCGCTGCGGCCGGTCCACCGGCTCGACGCCAACACCACCGGCCTGGTGATCTTCGCCCGCACCCGCCACTTCTGCCGCCTGCTCCAGCGCCAGTTCCTCGACGGCTCGGTCGACAAACGCTACCTCGTGCGCGCCCTCGGCCACCCGCCCGACGACGCGTTTTCCTCGGAAGCGCCGATCTCCTCCGCGCCGGCCGCGCTCGGCACCCGCCAGATCGACGAGCTCGACGGGCTGGCGTCGCGCACCGATTTCCAGGTCATCGAGCGCTGCTCGGACGGCACCAGCCTGTTGGAAGCCAAGCTCGGCAGCGGCCGGACCCACCAAATCCGCATCCACCTCTGGCAGCTCGGCTTCCCGGTCGCCGGCGATCCGGCATATCTCCCCGGCCGCAAAATCGGCGACACCCAGACGCTCGATCCCGCCGCCCCGCCGCTCCAGCTCCACGCCTGGCAGCTCGCGTTCCGCCATCCGCTCAGCGGCGCGCCGCTGCGTTTCCAAACCGCGCGCCCGGACTGGTGGGGCCCGCTGTAGCAGCGGCTTGCGGCACCTGCCCGCCCCGTGAGAGTCTCCAGACTGGGCCGCGCCACCTTGCTGGTTTAACTGAAACCGGCGGCTGAGTATTACTTTGCGGGCTTGGGCGCGGCGGGCTTGGGCTCGACGTAGGGCGGATTGCTCATCGCGCCCGGGGCCACGGTGGTGAGATTGGGAGTGACCGCGGCATTGACGTCGCGTGTGGTCCACTGGATTGCGCCGACGAGCATGTTCTGGAACGTCGGGTTGGACCAGATGTCATCGCGGTGGCCCATGGCGGTGTAATAGACCCGGCCTTGGCCCTCGGCGCGCGCCCAGGTGGTTGGATAGGCGGGGCGCTGGTAGGGCGCGCCGGTCATTTTCGGGGCATCGATCACGGTCAGGCAGTGGATGTCCGGGTTGAAATCCTTGAGCGAATACCATTCCTCGTTGAACGCGAAGCTGTCACCGGCTTTCTCAAAGCCCGGGAACTTTGGGTCGATGACCTGGTTGGTGGCGACCTGTTGGGCACCGTGGAGGATGAACTCGCCGCCGATCATGCAGACGTACGGGTCCGCATCCTTGCCGTGGTTTTGGTAACGGTCCGGGCCTTTTTTCGCTTCGTTGGCGGTGTGGAAGGTGTCGGTGGCCGAGTGCAGGCCGATGAAGCCTTTGCCGCCCTTGATGTAGTCGAACAGCGCTTGTTTGCCGGCCGGGGTCATCGCCGGTTGCTGGTCGGTGCCGGGGCTGGTCAGATCGCCGGTGGTATAGAAAATCACCGCGTCGAATCCCGCCAGATACTCCGGCGAGAATTTCGAGCCGTCCTTGGAGAAGACGAAATCCCATGAGTTCTTGGCCCCGAGGTCGAGGAAGACTTTTTCAGCCAGGCTGGGCTGGCCTGTTTTCCAGGAAATCACCGAGTGTTCAAAGCCGCTGGACTTGGTGAAAAACAACAGGCGGTGCGGCGCGGCCGCGGACACTGCGGTGGCAAGTCCGGACGCAAGGGCGAGGACGGTAAGGGAGGTTTTCAACATGCGGCGCAGCCTGCACGGGCCGCGGGGCGATGGGAAGTCTGGAATTGCACCGCAACACGCAGGTGGCGAGCTCTCGATGAAAGCAGCCTGCCAACAGGCTGCGGCCTCATCGAGGCCGCCTACCGCGTAGGCGTGCTGGTGACAGCACGCTGGCCGGGAACGCGTTCTTACGAACGCGCCTACCGCGTAGGCGTGCTGGTGACAGCACGCGAGCCGGGCACGCTGGCCGGGAACGCCTCATAGGGCCGCGCCACCTTGCTGGTTTCGCGGCAACGGGCCGGCCACCTCACTCGCCCAACAACGTGGTGCGCGTGAACAACGCCAAGACGTGAATGCCGCGGGCCTCGATGGCTTGCCGACCGCCTTCCTCGCGATCCACCAGCACCAGGCAGAAGGCGATTTTGCCGCCGGCACGTTCGATCGCATCGATGGCTTTGAGGGTGGAGCCGCCAGTGGTGATGACGTCATCGACAACAATCACGTTGTCGCCGGCCTTGAAATTGCCTTCGATTTGTTTGCCGGCACCATGGCCTTTGGGTTCCTTGCGCACGGTGAAAACCTGCAGGGCCTCGGCGGGGTGCTTGGCGGCGGAGGTCATCCCGACGGCCAGCGAAATCGGGTCGGCACCCAGCGTCATGCCGCCGATGGCATCGATTTTGAGGTGCTCGGAGTGGATTTTCGAGCGCACGGCGTGCCACGCGAGGTCGCCGATGAGCAGGGCACCGAATGGGTCGAGGGCGGTGACACGGCAATCGATATACAGGTCGCTCTGGGTGCCGGAGGCGAGGGTGAAGGATCCGGTGCGGACGGATTTTTCGAGCAGGAGTTTTTTCAGGGCGGCGGCAGTCTGGTGCATGGCGGGAGGATTGGAGATGGCGGGGGCGGCGGCAAGCGCGGATCTGTTCGGGATCAATCGAAACGCGGAACCGAGCGGAGCGAGATGGACTTGAGCGCAGCGAAAGCCCCGCAGGGGGACCGCCGGGATCAATCGCGGAGGCCGCGGAGAGGGACGCAGAGCGATTAGCAGCCCATGCTTCCCACTACTCCGCGATCTCTCCGCGACCTCCGCGGCTCTGCGTTTCGATTTCCGCCAGCCTTTTGGTGCTGGCCAGCGGCGGCGGGAGCCGCTTAGTTTGCGGCAGATGATTTTAGCATTGATGGAACCCTCAGGCCTGATCGCGCAGGGCGGCCCGCTGGTGTGGGTGCTGCTCGGGCTGGCCTTTGTCGGCTCGGTGTGCGTGGTCGAGCGCTTGTTTTTCTTCCACCGGGCGCGCATCAACGTCGGCGATCTGCTGGTGGGGTTGTCGCATCACATCCGGCGGCGGGCGTTTGCCGAGGCCCTGCATGAGGCGGCGCGCGCGCCGGGACCGGTGGCGCGGGTGGCCCATGCCGCCCTGCTGCGCTACTACCTGAGCCGCGCGGACTTGCGCGATGTGGCGCAGGAAGCCGGCCAACTGGAAGTCCCGCTGATTGAGAAAAACCTCCGGGTGATCCTTGGCACGGCGTTGCTGGCCCCATTGGTGGGGATGCTCGGCACGCTGCTGGGCATGCTGGAAACCTTCCAGAAAGTCAGTGAGCATGGTGGCTTCACCGGCCCGGCGGAGCTTTCCGCGGGCGTTTACACGGCGCTGATCACCTCGGTGCTGGGGCTCGCGGTGGCAGTGCCGATGTATTTGTTTTACCTGTATTTCGTCGGGCGGGCGCAGCGCCTGGTGCATCGCATCGAGCGGGCGGGCATCGAAATGATCCACCTGATCGCCGATGCGCGCGAGGAAGACGAATACGCGCCGTTCCGTGGAGAGGTCAGCGCAGGCCGGAAGCCGGCGAAACCCCCGGTGCCGCACGCCAAGTGAAACTGGAAATGACGCTGCCGGAGCGCCCTGGCCTGTTGCACGCGGTGCCGCTCTTGAATTTGTTCGCGCTGTTGTGGCTGTTGGTGCTGCTGAGTCCCTTGTTATTCCAACAATCCGGGGTGGCGGTGGATCTGCCGCCATCCCGCTTTCAACTGGAGCGGTTTCAAGACGCGTTGGTGGTGACGTTGGGTCCGGGAGAAGCCGCGCCGCGGATCCACTTCGGCCGCGATCAGGTGAGCGTGGACGAGCTCGCCGCCCGGCTCGACGCGCTGCATAGCGAAGGGGCGGCAGCGAAGGCGATTGTTCTGCTACAAACGGACGCGGGAACCCCAGTGGGTATCGAACGGCAAATCACCGAGCTGGTGCTGGGCAAGGGCTTCCGGTTGGCCATGGTCGGTGCCAACGCCCCCGCCGCGCCGCGTGCCGAACCGCAACCGGGTTACAAGTGATGGGCCACCACGTCTCCAGAAAGCACAAGCGAATGGCCGCTCCAGAATGGGTGTTTCGCTGGCGTCAGCCCAAGGAATCCGCTTGGCGGCAGGCAGCCGCCACTCTGGCGGTGGCGGCTGTGTTCGCGTTTTTTCTCACGTGCATGCACATCCGGGTGACGCCCCCCACGCCGTGGGCCATTCACAAGGCCTCGCTCATCCAAGTCACCGAGGATGCGGTGGGCCGGGCGCTCACCTTGCGGGCCCGCGAAGGCGGGCCGTTTCCCTCGCGGTTTGATCCCTCCGAATGGGAAGGGGCCACCGTTCTCGAACAAGCCGCGCTTGCCGGCACCCGCTGGAGCCCCCCGTCCTATATCCCGGTGCTGAGGGATTTGCCGATCGACCCCACCCCGCCGCTGGCATTCGCAGCCCAAGGCAAGGCCACCTTGCCAAAGTTACGCCGCGAACCCCTGGCGGGGCCCGCCGTCGGCAAACTCAGACTGGCACCCGGGCTGTATCCGCTTTCCGGAATCACGGCAGCGGCCATGCCCCGCGAGTTGCCGCCCTTCGACGAGGCGGCAGATGCCGCCCTGACTGCCGCGCCATGGCGGTTTCTGCTGCGGCTGAACGCCGCCGGCAATGTGCTGGAAGGCGTTTCGCTGGCGGGCGGCGATGAGGGAGGCCTCCCTGCCTTAGAGGCTTGGCTGCGCCGTGTGTCATTCAACCCCGCTCCCGACATGCCGTCCCGTTGGATCGCGGTGGGAGTCGGATTCACCAATCAACCCGCCGATGGACCTGACGCTCACTGAGTTTGTGCTGTTCGTGGTATTTGGCTGCTGCGGCTTGGTGCTGCTTTTCACGGCGGTTTCGCGGACCCTGCGCCGCCGGGCGGAAACGCGGGCGCTGGCCCGCCGCGTCGTGTGTCGGCTCTGCCTCCATGCCTTTGAGGATCACAGCCATGTGGCGATCGTCCCGTGTCCGGTGTGCGGGGCGCTCAACGAGAAGGGCCGCAGCCGCCGTCTTGGGTAGCCGATGACCTTTCCGTAGAAACATCCGGCGATCAAGCTTGCGCGGTGCTGGGTGAGCCGTCAGAGTGCGCCCGAAACTATGAACGAACGACGCGTCGTCATCACTGGCATTGGTTGCATCACTCCCTTGGGGAATGATCTGGCCACCACATGGGAGGGCCTCAAAGCAGGCCGCAGCGGGATATCTCGAATCACGCAGCTGGATCCTGAACCCTTCGATTGCAAAATCGCCGGCGAAGTGAAAAACTTCGACGCTGATGGCTATTTTAGGGTTCCCAAGGATGCGCGGCGCTCGGATCGCTACGTCCAGTTCGCGGTGGCCGCGGCCAAAATGGCCATGGCAGACTGCGGACTCGACATCGCCACGGTGGACCCGCGCCGCTTCGGCGTGATGGTCGGCAGCGGCATCGGCGGGCTGGCCACTCTGGAGCGTGAACACGGCACTTTAATGACCAAAGGCCCCAAGCGGGTCTCGCCGTTCACGATTCCAATGATGATTTCCAACATCGCCAGCGGCATCATCTCGATGGAATTCGGCCTGAAAGGACCGAACATGTGCATCGTCACCGCCTGCGCCACCTCCAATCACAATATTGGCGAGGCCTGGCGCATCATCAAGTTCGGCGATGCCGACGGTTTCATCTGCGGCGGTGCCGAGGCGACCATTCTGCCGATGGGCCTGTGCGGCTTCGGCAACATGAAAGCCCTCAGCACTCGCAACGATGAACCCGAACGCGCCTGCCGCCCGTTCGACAAGGGCCGCGACGGCTTCGTCATGGGCGAAGGCTCCGGCGTCATCTTCCTCGAGGAACTCGAACACGCGAAGGCTCGCGGCGCTCAGATCTATGCCGAACTCATCGGCTACGGCATCAGCGCCGACGCCTACCACCTCAGCGCCCCGTCGCCCGACGGCAGCGGCCCGGCCTATGCCATCCAAATGGCACTGCGCCACGGCAAGAAAAACCCGCAGGATGTCGATTACCTCAATGCCCATGCCACGTCCACCGGCCTCGGCGACATCGCCGAAACCAAGGCGATCAAGCTCGCGTTTGGCGATTATGCCACCAACGGCCTGATGGTGAGTTCCACCAAGTCGATGACCGGCCACATGTTGGGAGCAGCTGGCGGCGTGGAATTGATTGCCAGCATCATGGCCATCAAGCACGGCGTGGTCCCGCCCACGATCAACGTCGAGGATCAGGACCCGGAGTGCGATCTGGACTGCGTGCCCAACGTCGCCCGCGAGGTGCCGATCAAAACCGCCCTCAGCAACAGCTTCGGCTTCGGCGGCCACAACGCGTCGGTCCTGGTCAGCAAGTTCGAGTAAGGGCCGGAGGGGGCTGACCAGGGGTGGCCACGTGCCCCCCTGCTGCTTGGCCTAAATGGGAACATGAAAATCGGCATTCAGGCTTTCTTTAACCACTGATTGAACTGATTGCGCACTGATTCCACTGACAAGAATCAGCCCTTGATAACAGTTAATATGCTTGCCTTTGAGTGAGCAGGCATTAAGTGATAACTCATTCCAAATCAGTTCAATCAGTGAAATCAGTGGTTCACATTTCCCCCGTCTAGACTGATGGATGCTCCGCTTCACCGCCATGCCTGCGAGGTCGCGTTCGGCGATACCGATGCCAGCGGATGGATGCACTTTCCCAACGTGTTCCGCTATGTCGAGGCGGCGGAGCATGAGTTCCTCAAGTCGCGCGGCATCCTGGTCTTTGACCGTTTGGCCGGCGGCTGGCCGCGGGCCAAGGTTGGCTGCGATTACAAGCGGCCGCTGCTGGCGGGCGACCGGATCGAGGTGCTGCTGGCCATTGCCCGCCTCGGGACCTCATCGATCCTGTGGGATTTTGAAATCCTCACCGCCGACGGGGAAATCGCCGCCCTCGGCAGCATCACCACCGTGCGCGTCAATCACTTGGGCAAGCCGCAGCTCATTTCTGACGCCGAGCGCGCCCTCTTGGGGGAGCGCGGACTTTAGTCCGCTCTTTCTCATGATCACACGCTCTCCCCTTCACCGGGCGGACTGAAGTCCGCCCTCCACTTTCCAAGCATGGACCCCATTCCCGAAACCTCCGGTCGCATCGTGATCGTGCCCACACCGATCGGCAACCTTGCCGACATCACGCTGCGGGCGTTGGAGATTTTGAAATCCGCCGACCGGATCGCCTGCGAGGACACCCGCCATTCCGCGCCCTTGCTCGCTCACCATGGGATTGCCGGCAAGACGCTGGTTTCCCTGCACGAGCACAACGAAGCGCGCCGCGCGCCGGAACTGGCCGCCGCCGCCCACGCCGGTGAAACCATCGCCCTCATCAGCGATGCCGGCATGCCCGGCATCTCCGACCCCGGCTACCGCCTCGTCCAAGCGTGCATCGCCAACGGCACACCCGTCGAAGTCCTGCCCGGCCCATCGGCCGTGATCACCGCGCTCATCGGCTCCGGCCTGCCGTGCCACGCATTCCGCTTCGGCGGGTTCCTCTCGGTCAAGTCCGGCAAACGCCGCAGCTCGCTCGCCGCCGCGCTCGACTCCGGCGAAACCGCCATCTTTTTCGAGTCTCCCCACCGGATCGTCTCGACCCTCGAGATTCTCGCAGACGTCAACCCGGCCGCCCGCACCTGCGTCGCGCGCGAGTTGACCAAGAAATTCGAGACCTACCACCGCGGCACCGCCGCCGAGGTGCTGGCCCATTTCCAGACTCACCCACCCAAGGGCGAGTTCGTCCTGCTGGTTCACGCGCCGGAGTGAGTGGCGCGCTCCTCCGCCGTGGTGGCCGCATCCCGCGACGCTTGCCACACCCACCCAACATTCCGCGCGACAATCCGATGGCCGATCAGACGCCCCGAATGTCGCGTTGGGGTGGGGTTGCTCGTCGGGGTTGACCCGGTGGGGCCCGGTCGCTAGCGTGCGCGCTCCATCATGAGCGCCGCCGCCCCGAATTACAAAGACACCCTGACCTTGCCGCAAACGACCTTCCCGATGCGGGGCGATCTCGTGGAGAACGAGCCGAAGCGCCTGGCGCGGTGGGAGCAGGACGGGCTCTACGCCAAAATCCTGGCCCGCCGACGCGCGCAACAGGCGCCGGATTTCATCCTGCATGACGGACCGCCCTTCGCCAACGGCGACGTCCACATGGGCACCGCGCTCAACAAGTTACTCAAAGACCTGGTGGTCAAATCCAAGACCATGGCCGGCTTCAGCGTGCCCTTCATCCCCGGTTGGGACTGCCACGGCCTGCCCATCGAGTTTAAGGTGGTGCGCGAAACCGCCGGCCTGGAACCCGCCGAGATCCGCCGCCGCTGCGCCGAGTTCGCCGGCAAGTTCATCGACATCCAGCGCGGGTCGTTCCGCCGCCTGGGCGTGTTCGGCGACTGGGCCAACCCGTATCTGACGATGAATCCGGGCTACGAGGCGAGCATCCTGCGGGTGTTCGCCAAGCTGGTGGAGAACGGCAGCATCTATCAGGCGAAGAAGCCCGTCCAGTGGTCGTATGGCGCGCAAACCGCCCTGGCCGAGGCGGAAGTCGAATACCAGGACAAGGAAAGCCCGGCGATTTTCGTCAAGTTTCAGCTCGCGGAGCGCGGGCTTCAGCCCGCCCATCTTGAGCTCTCACCGGCGCTGCAGGGAGCCGCCATCCCGGTGTGGACGACGACCCCCTGGACCTTGCCTGCCAACCTGGGGCTGGCGGTGCATCCCGAGTTCACCTACGTGGTCGGGCGCTTCACCAACGAGCTCGCAGCCCGCGAGGAAACCCTGGTGATCGTGCGCGAACTCATCGCCGATTTCCAGACCAAGACCAGCTACGCCCTGGTGGAATCGCTCGCCGAAATCAAAGGCCGCCAGCTCGAAGGCCTGCAAGCCCGGCATCCGTTCCTCGACCGCACCTCGAAAGTCATCCTCGCCAACTTCGTCACCACCGAGACCGGCACCGGCGTGGTCCACATCGCCCCCGGCCACGGCGCCGACGACTACGTGGCCGGCCAGCAAAACGGCCTGGCCGTGCTCTCGCCCGTCGATAACGAGGGGAAATTCACCGCCGAAGTCGGCCTCGACGAATTGATCGGCATGCATGTGTTCAAGTCCAACGAGCGGATCATCGAAATCCTCGCGGACTCCGGCCACTTGTTAGGCCGCGAAGTCTACAAGCATTCCTACCCGCACTGCTGGCGCTCGAAAACCCCGATCCTCTTCCGCGCCGTCGAACAATTCTTCATCTCGCTCGACACCCTGCGCGGCCAGGCGCTCGCCCAGATCGACCAGGTCGAGTGGCTGCCGGCCTGGGGCCGCAACCGGATTTTCGGCACGGTGGAAGCGCGGCCCGACTGGTGCATCTCGCGCCAGCGCACCTGGGGCGTGCCGCTGCCGGTGTTCTTTGATGAATCCGGCAAGGTCATCCTGTCCGCCGAGCTCGCCCTGCAAGTCGCCGACCTGGTGGAAACCGAAGGCACCAACTTCTGGTTCGAGCACAGCGACGCCGAACTCGCCGCACGCCTCGGCCTGCCCGCCGGCGTGAAAAAATGCCGCGACACCCTCGATGTCTGGATCGATTCCGGGTGCTCGCACGCCGCCGTGCTCGACCGGCACCCCGAGCTCCACTGCCCGGCCGATCTCTATCTGGAAGCCACCGACCAACACCGCGGCTGGTTCCAAAGCTCGCTCATGCTCAGCGTCGGCTACCGCGGCACCGCCCCCTACAAGGCGGTCATGACCCACGGCTTCGTCGTCGACAAGGACAAGAAAAAACTTGCGAAATCCGATGCGGCAAAAGCCGGCAAACCGATCGATGCCGCGTATTTTTACAACCAATACGGCGCCGACATCGTCCGCCTGTGGGTGTCCTCCGTGGACTGGCAGAATGAAGTGCCCTTCGGCGAGGAGCTTTTCAAACAGGTCGCAGAGCCCTACCGCCGCCTGCGCAACACCCTGCGCATTCTGTTAGGAAACCTCGACGGGTTCAAGGAGGGTGGGCATCCTGCCCGCTTGGAATTCACCCTGCTCGACCGCTGGATCCTCGAGCGCCTCCACGAGGTCGTGGCCGAGTGCCGCAAGGGCTACGAAACCTACGAGTTCCGCAAGGTCTTCAATGCCCTCAACCAGTTCTGCACCAACGACCTGTCCGCCATCTACATCGACGCCACCAAGGACCGGATGTATTGCGACGCCGCGGATTCCCCGCGCCGGCTCGCCTCGCAGGCCGCGATGTTCGAGATCTTCACGGCCGTCGCCAGACTGTTAGCGCCGATCCTCGCCTTCAC
>Ga0194037_1000424_pt1 | contig 33207 bp, 21 predicted proteins | sample JunL306m_MetaG_FD_148653 | JGI IMG/M metagenome (GOLD analysis project Ga0194037, IMG submission 148653) | Anoxic zone freshwater microbial communities from boreal shield lake in IISD Experimental Lakes Area, Ontario, Canada - Jun2016-L304-6m | ecosystem: Environmental > Aquatic > Freshwater >... | reverse complement strand
GATTGATCTGATTTTTTTATTGAGTGTCATGGGGGTTCTCCGTTGTTCAGTTGTAAGTCTTGTTTATAATTTGTTGTTGGTTGCGTTCTTGTATATAGAGCATCAACAAGCGTGCCATAAAAAATATATTCTTCATCGTCTCTAATCAACTATACCCGATAAAGGCTCTACCTCCCGCCCTGCATGATGACAGAAGTACCGACAAACGTATAATATATAAGCACATAAAGAAAATAGTATCAGCGCAATTATTTTTGACTAGTCACAAAAAAAAAGAAAAATTATTTTTTTATGCAATACTAACAAGCTGTGAGCGCGAGGATGAACAAGAAGAGGTAGGGGTAAATAATGAAACAATAAATGAGACGAACGGTCATAACGCAGACAACAATGAGACAACTTTATAACGTCACGAGTAATAAACTATTTCGAGAATGCTTACTGAATGGGCTCAGGACGGTTGTTTAGGACAATCGAGGAAAAGGAGGGGAAGTGGCGACTGTCCCAAAAAAAATGCCAGGCTTCTTATGAGAAGCCTGGCATTGAAGAGAGAAAAAATCGAGGCACGTGTCGTAACCAATAAGTGCCTCTTCCATTTTTAGATCGTAGTAGCAGTAATCTGGAACTTTCCACCAGTATGAGTACCTGACTTCGTTGTTCTCGAAAAATTAAGATCCAGGTTTACATCTCCTTTCGTCGATTTATCAGAAGAAAGGCCTGCCAGAGGGGCAGTGATAGAAGCTGCAGTTCCGGCAGTACCGCTCGAAACCGTATAACCGCTCATACCTATTGTTGAAGTATCATAGGTTAATGTGTCCCCTGATGCACTGTCAATAGCAACAGTAACAGTCCCGCTCGGAGAAATGCCTCTAACCGACCATGCGTTCTGTAGTTTTATAGAAGTCACGCCGTTTCCGCCGGTTGCAGTTATAGCTGCATCCACGGTTTGCGTATCCTGACCGCCGTTCCATGAAACGTTGACCCCCTGAGCAGTGCTAACTTTTCCGTCACCGGAAGTCGGTGCACTCAGGGTTAAATTAATGGTATCATAGTAACTCAGCACAACAAAGGCCGGTGTTGCCACCGAGATGTTAGACGTCCCGGATTGAGCTGTAGTTGCAGCAGCATGTGCTGAAACAGGCAAGCAGTAAGCTCCAAGAAGAGCTGTACCAAGAGCCAGTGATCTGATTTTTTTATCGATAGTCATGGATGTTCTCCGTTTTCAGTTGTTTGTCTTACTTAAAATTCAGCTGTTAGTAGCGTTCTTGCTGTTGATATTCAATAAGCGTGCCAAAAAAATTATTTTCCCTCTTCTTTTGTAAGCAAATATTCTCGAAACAAGCTATACATTTTGACAGGCATGATTACAGCTATAATGATATCGTTATGATATTATTGCACTTAGCAAAGCGATTACTGGTTTTATCACGGTTTGCCAGGTACAGCAGCCGATAATAAATATTTCTTTTTTATAAAGCCGGCGATTCGAGACTTCGAGGATTCACAAGAAAAGACAAAACTGAAAAATGATACAATAAGCCTCACGCACGCGGCTAAATCGGACAATAATGAGACGATTTAAGGGGACGGAGAAAGAGATCCAAAAGAGGGGGAGTTCAGTAAAGACGAAAGATAATGGAAGGGCTAAACTTCAAAGAGCACGACAATGCTCAGCACAAGAGAGCTAGCGTACTTTTAATTGCAAGCGTGGTAAAGAGTTTGCCAGAAAAAAAGCAAACTCTTTACCACAGCCATATCTACCCAGATATGAACAGCTCAGGAAGGTTCGGTATTATCAGCTGAAGCATCAGGCTTGGTCGAAGGGATAGACAACTTTTCCGAAGGTACCTCAAGCAGTCGAACAGCACCGGCAAAACGCTTGTCAAAATAACCCTGTTTCAATCTATCCTCAGTAATGCCTTTGGAAAGCGAAGAATGAATAAAAGTATCGTTGCCGATAAAAATTCCAACATGATTGATGTGCTGGCCCTTAGTCTGAAAAAACACAAGATCCCCAGGCTGAAGGTCATTTTTTTCCACCTTATTGCCAATTGCCGACATCTCTCTCGACGAACGGGGAAGGTGCATATTAAAAGCCTTGTCAAACATGAACCGCACAAAACCCGAGCAGTCAAATCCGGCAGGAGTCTGACCGCCAAAGCGGTAACGGGTTCCAAAATAATGAGTTACATCTGAAAAAAACGACCCCATGTGCCCTAAAGTCTGGCGGTGAGGTTCAGCAATCTGTTTTGTTTGAGGAATTGCGGTATTTTCAGAAAAAGCAGGTTCACAAAAAGCGGTGGAAGGTTGTACAAACTGCATCACAGATACAGCAAAAGAAAAAGCAAGAAAACGATATGGTCTGAATGTATTTTTTAATGAAAAATTCACTCGAAAAGTTGAGAATGGAGCTTTTAGTAAAGACATAGGCACTTTTAATTATAATGGTTTTATTGACGTCACTGTCCCATTAACCTCTATATTTTAGTATAAGAACATACAAGGAACTTTCCCAACTTTCCACAACAAAAATGAAGCTTTTCCTCGAAATTCCAGCATATTTTTCGGGGAGTTGCAAGAAGATAATTACTTTATTAGTTACATGCTCCCTCAACCCAAACCGTATCAAATACCACAATAAACAGCCATGATGCGTCTTATTGTTTTTTTCTTTGTGCTGGTAACAGCCCTGCCCCTTAACGCTTCAGAAAACATGGATTATATCGATATTCAGGCTCTTGACTCTAGTATGGTGCTCGATATCCGGTATGCAACAACGAATAATTTCACCGGAAAGGTCATGTATCCGGTTGCCCGCTGTCTTTTAAGGCGCGACGCAGCATTCCGCCTGCTGAGAGCCGAGCAGCACCTCAACAAACAGGGATACCGGTTAATCGTGTTCGATGGCTACAGACCCTTATCCGTCCAAAAAAAGTTTTGGGCAATACTTCCCGACGAGCGTTACGTTGCTGACCCCGCAAAAGGCTCAAGGCATAATAGGGGAGCAGCCGTCGATGTCAGTCTGGCCGATCTTAAAGGTAACCCTCTGCCCATGCCATCCGACTATGACGATTTTTCAGTAAAAGCACATCGCGACTATACAGGAGCCTCCCCCGAGGCAAAAAAAAATTGCGCCATACTTGAAACCGCAATGAAAAATGAAGGATTTGATCCTTTTCCCACAGAGTGGTGGCACTTCGATGCTCCAGGATGGGAGAGTTATCCGGTTTCCGATTTCCCCATCGAAGAATTCTAAAAGCAAACAAAAAAATAAGTCACCAGTCCAACATCCGCATGCCAGCAATAATCAAAAGCACCCCCGAACCCTCACTCGGCATAGTCATCACAGGCGGAACCGCAGGGCTTGGCTACTCCCTGGCATCAGCCTTTCTCTCAGCCGGCGATCGCGTAGTTATCTGCGGTCGCAACCCCGAGCGACTGCAGCAGGCACATAACAGCCTGGCTCAGCAAGGAGAAGTATACGCAATGCGTTGTGACGTAAGCGACCCCACAGACTGCAGAGATCTTGCAGAATTTGCAGTCGGCCGGCTCAAGACAGTCGACCGCTGGATCAATAACGCAGGAACAGCAGGCGAGATGAAACGACCCTTATGGGATCTCAACGCACACGACATCCTCCAGACATCCACAACAAATCTATCCGGCACACTCCTGCAATGCGCCGAAGCCGTAAAGTTGATGGATAGACAGCCCCCCTCATCAAAAGCCGTCTATCATATATTTAATATGGGGTTTTCATTCATTGGAGCAGCCCTGTCACGAACCTCAGTACCCCACAAAGCCTCCAAAAGGGGAGTGGCCGAAGTGACTCATTTTCTGGCCCGGGAAATAAAAGAAGCCGGCAAAACCAGCATAGGAGTTCACGAACTCAGCCCCGGCCTGGTGTTCACCGACCTCCTTCTCCGAGATGCATCACCCCAGGCAATAAAACTGTTCAAAGTATTGGCCGAACCCCCCGACAAGGTAGCCGCCCGTCTAGTCCCCATAATACGATCAATTGCAGGCAGCAACCATCATATCAGATACCAGCCATTACTCATGACGTTTTTAAAAATGGTATACGGAGCTCCACAGCTCATAGGCAAAAAAATGTAAGCGCCCAGAGTTAACAGGCACTATACAAGAAGAGACATCACTTTTGTTCAAGGTCGGTAGTCAGCTCTTTCCAGAGATTGCGATACGCTTTCGCAGCAGGCGAATTCGGTAGAACAGCATTAAGCGGAGCCCTGTAGAGACCCATTTTTTCAACCTCCGAATTGTAGGGGATAGTCTGGCGGAGAAACCCAGGGGCATTGCGGAATTCCTGAATAATATCGCGGTGCATCTTTTTTCTTTTCTCCACCATCGTAAAAAAAGCGCGGATTTTTGAACTGTCAAGGTCATTAGCGTCAAAAAAATCCGTCAGCTGCACATAAGTCCGAATAGAAAGCGTTGTAGGAATCATAGGCACAAGAATGATATCCGAAGCCGCAAAAACACTTTCAGAAAGCAGGGTAAGGTTAGGTGGACAGTCAAAAAAAACAAACCGATAATCATCACTCAGCTCTTCCAGATTTTTCTTAAGTTTTTTCTTAGGTTTTTTCTCCTCAGAAAGCTCAATATCAAGGTTTCTGTACGAAAAATCAGAAGGCAGCAAGTCAAGATTTTCAAAATCAGTAGCCTTGATATTGCTGTGAATTTTTTTGTTACCCTTAAGAAACTTGTCGCTGTTAAACTTTTTTGAAGCAGCAATTCTGAAATAGTAGGAACTGGCCCCCTGAGGATCAAGATCACAGATCAGCGTTGGCGGAGCAAGCAAAGCCGAAAGATAAGAAAGATTCACGGCAGTAGCAGTCTTGCCGACACCACCCTTAATACTGTAAAGTGCTATAGTTTTCATGTGGCAGAATTGCTTGTTAAAAGATCGTGAAACAGCTGAGAAGTCTCATCATGATCAAACAACCTGAAAGTCCTGTGAAATTTTCTCCGGGCCTCCTCCTGTTTTTGAAAAAGAGTAGCCATAAGCCCGCCCATCGAAGCCGCAAGCAGACTCTTTTCCCCACCCGACGATAACACCTCAAGCCGTTTATGAAGAAACTCCACCTGAACGGCAAAATCCACAAAATCACCCAGATTTTCCTGAAGTTCTTTAAGCTGTTTAATGACAGGAATAATAGTGTTTTGAGGAAAAATAGAAGAAAAAAATTCCAGTAAATATCTCAGCTTTTTACAGTCTATCCGTAAAGCATGAAGCTCCGAATCCGTCGTCTCCTTACTCACATGACGACCATGACGAATAACCTTTCTCCAGGCTTTTTTTATTGAATCCACAGCAACAGTTTTAGTCGAAAGAGCCGCATTCGGTGCCTTGTCAGCATCAGGCAGCAGCTCCCGCTTAATGACATGGTTCCACTCCGTAATAAAGGTTGTATAAGAGCTCGACCCAAGAAACCTGCAAAATTTTTTATGCAGCAACCGGTGTGAAGCCTCAATATCATTAAAAAACAACGGTAACGGCGGTTGGAGAAAAAGAGGCAGGTAATCGTAATAGGTTTCCCTGCGAAGCAGATAAACATCCAGATCCCGCAACTCATTCGTCAGTTTCCCAAGCTCCTTAAAAAAATCAAGATATCTGGTTGTTTCATCAGGATCAAACACCCCCTTAAGTTGCTTGATAACCGATCGGGTGCGACGAATCGCCACACGAAAGTCGTGCAGAAACTCAGAATCAATATTTTTTCGTATACCAGCTTCATTTTGGCGCATCACCGAAAGCGTGAACTGCAGCAACCGTTGCGCACTGGTATAAATAGGCGCATCCGCATCAAGATTCAGGTCAATTTTGGTCGAATAACCAAGAACGTTATGATCAACCGCCTTCATTATCGACAAAAAAAGCTCTTTAAAGTCAAGAACACGTCCCAGTTCCTCATAACTGGCAAACACCTTTTCAATGTCAAATATTTCCTTCTGATAACCCTTGAGCGGACGAATTGAAAAATATTGAGTTAAAGGATTCTCTTTTTTGCGGTCAGCAATAGAGAGCGAGGTCAAAGAAAGAATCCCGATAGTTTTATCATTGTCATCCATAATCCGGTACGACCGAATATGTTCTTCAACCGTACAAAGCCTGAAAAACCCCCTGACATCCGTAAACGAACACAGCTGCTCCCGCATAGTGCAACCAGGGAGGTATTTAGGAAAAAAAGAGAAGGGGAGTCGCTGGAATGCCGTTGAGCAGGCTTCATTTCTTGAATGAAGATCAGCAAGAATAAGATGATTTTTCTTTTTGTAGACTACAAACCCGTTTTCGTAAGCCTGCCATTCAAAAGTATCATAAAAAGTCAGCCGGTCTTTTTTGGTAGACAAATACGCAACCTTGCAAACCGAAGCAAGCAGGTTATTCAAAACCAGTTCAGAAGAAGTATCCGGATTTATTTTAAAAAAAATAGGTTGCAGTAAAGCACTCATCAACGGACCTCTTGAATTCGATCAGGAAAATTATAATGCCACGGTAACATGAATATACAAAATGATTGGTATGGCTGATCTATTACACCCCATCCATTCAGATATTGCATCCCCAAAATGGGGCAATTATAGATTCATTTACTCATACAGCTTTTAAATAGAGAGGGATTTTTATAAATTGCGAAACTCAAAATTACGGGGAACGATGTTAAGGTTCAATCACAACCTCTTTTCAAAAAGACTGATGAAGTTTCCGTATGCTATACTTCTGTTGTTTTTATCCCTTCTGGTCGGGTGCTCGTCAGACACCGGTAAAAATGCAGGAAAAGAGCCAGCCCCAGTCAGTAAAACCAAATTAAAGATTGGGTTAGTATTTGACGTAGGCGGAAGAGGCGATAAATCATTTAACGATTCCGCATACAACGGCCTCGAAATGGCCAAACAAAAGCATGGGGTAACAAATCTCTACATCGAGCCCCAGGGCGAAGGAGCCGATCGTGAAGCAGCCTTGCGCCAGATGGCAACAGATCCCGAAATCGGTTTGATTATAGGAGTTGGTCTTCTCTTCAGCGACGATATAACAACCGTCGCAGCCGAATTCCCCGACAAAAAATTTGCCTGTATCGACTACACCGGTAAACAAGGCGTCACTATTCCCAATAATCTTCAGGGAATAGTTTTCGAAGAGAAAAAAGGATCATATCTGGCAGGTGCACTCGCCGGACTTGTTACCAAAACCAGAACAGTTGGGTTTATCGGAGGGATGGAATCAAACATCATCAAAAAATTTGAGACCGGTTTTATTGAAGGCGTACACTCAGTAAACCCCGATGCGAAAGTTATTTCAGGGTATATCGGCATGACCGGCAGTGCATTCGCAAATCCATCCAAAGGCAAAGAGCTTGCCCTTGGCCAGTACGCAAAAGGAGCCGACATCATCTATCAGGCATCAGGCGCCAGTGGACTCGGTGTCATCGAAGCCGCCCGCGAAACAAAAAAGCTCGTTATATGCACCGACCGCGACCAGGAACCCGATGCACCAGGATTTGTGTTGTCCAGCATGACCAAAGCAGTTGACCGGGCCGTCCTTAAAACCGTTGAAAATGTCCTGGACGGAAGCTTTAAAGGCGGCACCATTTCAGTATTTGGTTTGGCTGACCGCTATACCGACTACGTGTATAACAATAAAAACGCGGCACGTATCGGTACAACAAATCACGACCGGATTGAAGATATTCGTAAAAAAATAGTTGAAGGAAAAATTATTATCAATGAGACCGCCGTTCGATAATAAGCTGGTTGCAATACCAAAATCAGGAACCACAAGGTACTGATCTTGCGGTAAGCGGAAATAGTAATAACTTGTTAATTGATTGAAGTACAATACTGGTGAATAAAAAAATCCTTGTAACCGGAGCGACTGGTTTTATTGGTTCGAGTCTTGTAAGAAAATTGGCAGCTACCCCCGATGAAGTCTACATTCTTGTCCGTAAAAGCTCAGATTTAACATCACTGTCCGATGTTATCGACAAGGTACATCTTGTCTATGGCGATATAACCGACAGAGCCTCCGTTGAATCCGCAATGAAGGGCATTGATCTGGTCTATCATTCCGCCGGCCTGACCTACATGGGCGACAAAAAAAATGAACTCCTCTATAAAATCAATGTCGATGGAACCCGGAACATACTCGAATCCGCTTTAGCTGCCGGAGTCAAAAGAGTTGTACACGTCAGTTCCATTACAGCAATAGGTATAGCCTTCGACAAAAAACCCGTAAGCGAATCCGTTATATGGAACTTCCACTCCATCAGTCTCGAATACGCCAGAACAAAGCATCTTTCAGAGCTTGAGGTCGCAAAAGCAGTAAAAAAAGGTCTTGATTGCGTTATTGTCAATCCAGCTTTTGTATTTGGTGCAGGAGACATTAATTTTAATGCAGGAAGAATAATCAAGGACATATATAACAGACGCCTGCCCTTTTATCCCCTTGGTGGTATCTGTGTAGTCGATGTGGAAATTGTTGCAGAGACAATTATGACCGCAATGCAGAAAGGCAAAACAGGAGAACGCTACATTTTAGGCGGCGAAAATGTATCCTACAAGCAGCTCGCCGACACAATTTCCCGTATTACCGGGGCCCCTAAAGTACTGTTTCCATTACCCTTCTGGATGGCAAAAATATTAAGGGCACTCCTCGATCTTTATAAAAACAAGAACCGGATATCAAAACTCTTCAACATGTCAATGTTCCGGGTAGCCTCCGAGTTCCTCTACTTCGATTCCAGCAAGGCCATCCGCGAGCTGAACATGAAAGTCGAAACCCACGAACACAGCATTCGAAATGCCTACGAATGGTACCGCGAACGCAACATGCTCGTCTGACCTCCTCCCTCACCGGAACCTCTGGCGCAACCTCAAGCACATCCTGTAACCCCAGTTACACCAATGCTTGAGGTTTCAGCAAGACATCACTTTCGGCAGAAAATCATCATTCTCGGAGACTCAACCTCCATAAAAGGATTTCCGTGATAATCACCGACAAGACCCGAAACCCTGAACCCCTCCTCAACGAGCATTGCTAAAATCTGCTCCTTGTCATACAGCCTCACCGACTCGCTGAACATAAGCTTTTCACCCGAAGAAGGGGTAATAGTAATGGTTTTGGTAATCTTGTCCCCATCAAAAACACGTTCCTCATCCACCTTGAGCTCACCTGCACTTCGCACACTCTTACTGGCAAAGTTCTGCCTGAGATACACCGGATTGATAAGATCCAGAACATACCACCCACCGACCTTAAGCGCCCCATACACCTTGCTGATCACCACCTGATCATCCGTTTTCCGATCGAAATAACCAAAACTGGTAAAAAGCTGCACCACAAGATCATAACTCCCGTCAGTCGGAATATGCCTCATGTCACAGCAAGTCAACGCAAGCTCCACCCGACACTTCACAGCCTCTTTTCGAGCCTCCTCAAGAAGAAAGCGGGAAAGATCATTTCCCGTAACAGAGTACCCCCTCCGTGCAAGTTCAACAGCATGCCGTCCAGCGCCACAGGCAATATCCAGAACCGAAAGAGAGCGAGGATCCACCTTCCCAAGCCCCGACACCTCAAGAATAGTCTGAATGCAGCGCGCCGCTTCATCCTGATCCCTATGGCTGTAAACTTCAAGATAAAGAGGGTTATTAAACCACGATTCAAACCACTGCAACGATTCATCCGTTACTGATCCATCGGTACTCACAGCCATGTTGATCTAGAAAAAAAGGAGTGAAATAAAGAAAGGGGAGAATCAGGGCACCATTACTTAATGCCCTGAAAGAAGTATCTGAAAAAAAATTACTTGGCGTAATCAGTGATAGCTTTAGCCAGAATTACCTGATCATTCTCACCATTAGGGATTCTGACGTTTTTCTCGACAAATTTCCATGCCTGTGTCTTCTCTGATTTAACAGAAAAAATCAGCTTGGCACATTTGAAATCACTGGTACCGGTTTTTTTGCCTTTATCTGCAAACGATTGTTTCTTTGCCATGACTCGTAAGGGTAGTTCTTTTTGTTAAGACGCTATAAAATGTTTTTTACTAAAATGAACACGAAAGTAATAAAAATATCACCGATAACCAAGAGCCACCGAAAAGGAATCACTCCTGCACATAATCCGCCAGAAGCAGTCTTCCCTTATGGAAAATACCATAAGCCCTACCCGTCAAAGAACGGTTAAGAAACGGAGTATTAGCCGACTTGGATTTCAACCGCTCAGCAGTCACAGTCCACTCAGCATGCAAGTCAATAATCGAAAAATTCGCCTGCGAACCCACAGCAAACAAAATCGGTTTAAGATTAAGAATTTTTCTTGGATTAACCGACAGCAGCTCAATAGCCCGCGAAAGAGTGATCACCCCTTTGTTCACCAGCTCCGTAATAGTAAGTCCAACAGAGGTTTCCAATCCAATTATTCCAAAAGCCGCATGATCCGCAGGGCATTCTTTTTCATGCAAAGCATGAGGCGCATGGTCAGTAGCAATAGCATCCACCGTCCCGTCCCCAAGAGCCTCCAGCAGAGCCTCACGATTATCAGCCGACGACAAAGGCGGCTTCATAATATAATTTCCCTTCTGCTCAGCATTAAACAAATCCTCATCACAAAGGGTAAAATGGTGAGGCGTTACCTCACAGGTTACCTGCAGCCCGTCACGCTTCGCCGCACGAACAAGATCAAGCGCAGCCCTCGTACTGATATGGGCAACATGGTACCTCGGCCTGATAAGAGGATCATGCAGCTTATGTTCCTCAAGATACCGCATCAGTAAAAGATCTCTGCCAAGCGTTATCGCCTCCGACACATCAGGAATACCTTTAAGCCCGAGTTTAGTCGAAAACAGGCCCTCATTCATCAGCGCCCCCACAGTAAGCGAGCGATCTTCACAATGCTGAATAATCAAAAGATCAAAGTTCGATGCATACTCAAAAGCCAAACGCATAATCTGGCTGTTTTGAATCGCCGATCCATCATCCGAAACCGCCGTTACACCATAAGAACAGAACTTGCCAAACGGAGCAAGATGTTCCCCCTGGCTGCCGACAGTCATAGCCCCGATCACTTCAAGATCAACCGGAAGCAAAGCCGCATGATGACGTATATAAGCAACACCCAGCGGACTGTCAATAACCGGCTTTGTGTTCGGCATAAGAGCCACACCCGTAAACCCGCCAGCCGCCGCAGCATTCGACCCGCTTTCAAGAGACTCCTTGTATTCCTGTCCGGGATCCCTGAAATGGCAGTGCATATCAAAAAGACCCGGAGCCACAATCATCCCCTCAAGATCAACAATCCTGTCATCCGCCGACCGGGCAACCGCTTCACTGCCAAAAACAACAGCCTCAATAACACCCTCATCCGACACCTTGATCGAACCCCTGCAATCAAGACCTTCAAGCGGATTAAGAAGTCGCGCCTGCTCAAAAATATAGCCCATAGGATAAAGATGTAAAGTTAATCAACCCGATCATCCAGGAGTCTTAGCCTTCCGGCTAAAATCTCCCCAGAGTCCTCAAAGATACCACAAATAATAAAGAAGCCCCCGATGCACAAGGGAGCATTTCCAAAAAACCATCGCACAATCGTAAAAGCGATAAAAGCCCTGACACCGCAATACTTCAAATATTAAAAGTGTATCGCTTAAATGTAAGCTCCAAACCCGTTTTTGTTTTATTTTTTTACATAAATTAAAAATATGTAAAGGAGCGATACCAATCAGGTATTCGCAGCACTGATCTTTCATAACGTTTTTTCATAAACTCAGTAAAACCAAAATTTCCTATGCCAGAGAGGCCTGTTCATCTTCACATCAAAGAACTCTCTCACGTTCTGGTCGACATATCCGACAAAGTCATTGGTAACCTCTTCGACGCCCTGCGCGCAGTAAAATATCAGGACGACGGCGTACCCAAACTCAAACTTGCAGAACAAGAGCTCGATCTCGAAGAAATCGACCTCGAGGAACGCTGCATCGCATTCCTCGCCATGCACCACCCGGTAGCAAAAGACCTTCGCACCATAGTAACCATACTCATGATCAACGACGATCTGGAGCGAATCAGGGAAATTGCGTTACATCTGATAGATTTAATGCTCCAGATAAGTCCCCGACATCTCGAATCACTCGACCTCGAAAAAATGGTGATGCACACCGGCGGCATAGTTAAAAAATCAATAGACTCATTTGTAATGCACGACCGTGCCCTCGCCGACCAGGTATGTGCTCGCGACAAAGAAATTGACGCTATGCATCGCACAGTACTCAACAAAGTGACTGTACTCATGAAAAGCCAGGACGCCGATGTCGAAGAACTTACCGACATCTTAAGCTTTTCAAGGTACATCGAACGAATGGCCGAACACGCGTCAAAAATTGCCCAGGAAGTCATCTATCTATTAACCGGAGAAATTATCCACCACAAGGATACGTACGACAATCCCATACCCTAGTCACAAGTCCAAAAAGAGTGACAGGCCGCCGGGAAGCAACCATAGCCTGTCATGGTATGGTACATTGCACAACAAAGCGTTATTATATTGCGTTTCCAGAAGCGATCACCGACAAATATGTTTAACGTAAGGTTATCTCATGAAAAAACAGCCAATTACCCGTCGCTCTGCAAAAAAAGCTGAAGCCGAGCTGCCACTTCCTCTAATTCAGGACACCTCCTTTCCAGTTATAGGTATTGGTGCATCAGCCGGTGGGCTCGAAGCAATTGACCTGTTTCTTAAAAATGTCCCCACACCTTCAGGCTTAGCCTTTGTCATTGTTCAGCATCTCGACCCCACCCACAAAGGCATAATGGTTGAACTTCTGCAGCGAGTCACACCCATGCCGGTTATGCAAGTCACCGATCGCCTGCTGATTGAACCCGACCATGTCTACGTTATTCCACCAAACCAGGACATGACCCTGCTCCACGGAAAACTGCATCTGCTCGATATGGTCAAGCCCCGCGGATTACGACTTCCCATCGACTTCTTTTTCCGATCATTAGCCGACGACCTGCAGGAACACTCCGTAGGCGTCATTCTCTCCGGAATGGGTTCCGATGGTACCCTTGGTCTCCGTGCAATCAAAGAAAAAGGCGGCGGCGTATTTGTGCAGGATCCCTCATCAGCAAAATTTGACGGCATGCCCCGTAGCGCAATAGACGAAGGGCTTGCAGATATTATTGCACCAGTCGAGGCCCTGCCCCTCAAGATCATGAACTATCTTAAGAATGTTCCCGTAGTGACCAAGTCACCCATTGTGCTCGCCGAAAAAGCACTGAGTGCCATGGAAAAAGTAATAATACTCTTGCGTACCCATACCGGTCACGATTTTTCACTCTACAAAAAAAACACAATATACCGCCGTATCGAAAGGCGCATGGGTATTCATCAGATCCAGAAAATTTCCGACTATGTCCGTTACCTGCAGGATAACGCCCAGGAAGTTGTACTCCTTTTCAAGGAACTGCTTATCGGTGTAACCAGTTTTTTTCGCGATCCCGCCGCATGGGATGCTCTTAAAACAAAAGGTTTTCCAACTATTTTTGCCTCCATGCCATCCGGCGGTATACTCCGGGCATGGGTGGCAGGTTGTTCAACAGGAGAAGAAGCGTATACACTTGCCATTACCTTCAGAGAAGCCCTTGCCTCATCCAAGCCTCTCGGCAATTTCAGACTCCAGATATTTGCAACCGACCTCGACAAAGACGCCATAGATAAAGCTCGATCAGGAATATATCCCCCCAACATCACCGCAGATGTATTGCCCGATATTATCAAAAAATACTTTGAAAAAGATGACCGGGGCTACAGGATTTCACGCGAAATCCGCGAGACATTAGTCTTTGCTCCGCACAACGTCATTATGGATCCACCCTTCACCAAGCTCGATGTCCTGATATGCCGTAACCTCTTGATATACATGGAACAGGAGCTCCAGAAAAAGGTAATTCCAATTTTTAATTACAGCCTTAACCTGGGAGGAATTCTATTCCTCGGAAGTGCAGAAACCATCGGTTCACATACAAATCTGTTTGAATCCCTCGACAGCAAATCAAGGCTCTACCGGCGGCTTTTTCAAGGCAGCAGAGGAGAGTCCATGAATTTTCCTCCGGCTTTTACCCATACCGTGAAAGGGATGCCCTTTGTTACAGATAATCAGGCAGAACATCAAGTTTCCGACTTCAACCTGCAATCGATTACCGATAATTACCTGCTCCAGAACTTTGCCCCGGCAGCAGTTCTTATAAACAATAAAGGCGACATCATATACATAAGCGGACGAACCGGAAAGTACCTCGAACCTGCAGCAGGCAAAGCCAACATGAACGTACTTGCCATGGCACGCGAAGGGCTTCGCTACGAACTGAACATGCTTATCAACCATGTTATCCGCCAGACAGGAGAGATAATTAAAAAAGGGTTGACGATAGGAACAAACGGAGGAACACAGCTTATTGATGTAACAGTCAAGCTCATCGAAAAACCAGACATTCTGAAAGGTCTTATCATGATTGTCTTTACCGATGTAGCAAATCGGCTGAAAAAAAATGAGAACACCGACACCGCTGATATTGATATTCACGACATAAGATCCCAGTCGCTAGCAGAAGAACTCAAGGTTGCCAAAGATGAAAATATTGCCATTCGCGAACAGATGCAGACCTCCGAAGAGGAGCTCAAATCGACAAACGAAGAAATGCAGTCAGCCAACGAAGAGCTTCAGAGCACCAACGAAGAACTGACAACCTCAAAGGAGGAAATGCAGTCACTCAACGAAGAACTCCAGACGGTTAACCAGGAACTGCAATCAAAAGTGAGTGACCTGTCGACGACCAACAACGACATGAAAAACCTTCTCAACAGCACGGATATAGCAACCCTGTTTCTCGACGACGAACTCAACATCCGTCGTTTTACCACCAGAACAGCCAGCCTAATCAAGCTTATCGGCACCGACGTAGGCCGTCCGGTAACCGACATCGTCTCCGATCTCAAATATCCCGCACTTGCAGAAGATGCCCGAGAGGTGCTGCGTACGCTTGTGTTCAAAGAAAAGGAGGTATTAGCAAGCGAAAATCGCTGGTTCACCGTAAGAATCATGCCATACCGAACCCTCGAAAATCGCATCGACGGTCTTGTGATAACGTTTACAGACATCACCCTGTCTAAAAAATTAGAGCAAAAGCTTCGAGATAGTGAAGAACGTTTCCACTTTTTGTTCGAAACAATGCCGGTCGGGTCGATGTTTCAGGATGCAGACGAAAAAATTGTAATGGGCAATCAGGAAGCAGAGCGCATCACAGGCATACGCATGGAAGACATGCAAGGCAGAACACTTTCGGAACTCAAGTTGCACTATGTCAGAGAGGATGGAACAGACATGCCGATACACGAACACCCTGTCATGGTTGCGTTACGCACCGGTCAGCCGGTAATCGGGTTCGTTATGGGTATAGCCCAACCCAACAAGCGCAACACCACCCGATGGATAAGAGTCAGCGCATCACCACGAAGAAAAGAAGAAACCACAAAATCGTACGAGGTATACTTAATTTTTTACGAAATCACAAAATCGGCTTGATCCATCAAGAACGCCATTAGTCACCTTCGGATTTAACAATAGTTATGCCGAATTTTTTAATTTTTCTTATCAGCGCATGGCGACTGATTCCAAGAAAATCCGCAGCGAGAGACTGATTGTATTTGGCTTCCTCAAGGGCCTTCCGGATATACTCAATCTCATGTGCAATTAGCTTTACCCCGTTCGAGTCCTTTTCAGGAACCCGAACAGCGGGATTATTATAATAAGCCGCCGGCAAGGTAAAATCATCAGCCGAAAGCGAGTGCCCATTGCACAGAATAATAGCCCGTTCAGTCATATTCTTCAACTCCCGGATATTTCCCGGAAACCTGTACCCCATAAGCTTGTCAAACACACCTTCAGAAATACGTTCAATAGGTTTATTGACCTTTTTAGCAAAATCCTCAGTAAAATCAATCAGTAACGGAGCAATATCCTCAGTTCTGTCTCTCAAGGGAGGGATGTGAATATACAGTGTATTAAGCCGGTGCAAAAGATCAAGCCTGAACTTCTTTTCTTCAACCAGACTGTCAAGTTCAACATTAGTTGCCGAAATTACCCTGAAAATAGTGCTGATCAGCTTTGTGTCACCCACCCGCGTAATAACCTTCTCTTCAATAGCACGCAAAATTTTTGATTGCAGCACATAAGGCATATCAGCAATTTCATCAAGAAAAAGAGTTCCCTCATTACAGAGTTCAAACAACCCCTTTTTATCACACACAGCACCCGTAAACGCTCCCTTCTTATGCCCGAAAAACTCACTTTCCATTAACGACTCAGTAATGGAACTGCAATTTATTGCACCAAAATAATTATCACTGTGAGGTCCCATATAATGAATTATTCTTGCAATAATCTCCTTGCCCGTACCACTCTCACCCGTAACCAGCACATTGACATCAGTATATTGAGCAGCAGTTTTAGCAAGCTCAAACACCTTTTGTATCTGCGAACTTTTACCCACAAAATGGCGCCCGATAGAATCCTGGATATTTTTATTGATCAAAGAATTTTTCTCTTCAACACGCGCCAGCTTTTGCTGCATAAAAAGAAACTTCCTCGTACGTTCAATAGCTATCTGCAGATCAATAAACCTCAAAGGTTTCCGCATATAATCAAAAGCCCCAAGCCGGATCGCCTCAATCACCGTATCCATATCCCCGTGAGCCGACACCATAATAACCTCAATCCCGCTATAAAGAGACTTCACTTTTTTCAGAACATCAAGTCCATTCGCCCCCGGCAGCCTGATATCCAGAATAAGCAGATCAATATCATATTGGCTTAAAAGCCGATACCCATCCTCAACGGTATTAGCCGCATAAGAGACAAAGCCCGAATTATTAAAATAATCTTTCAGCTCCTCAGTAAAGTCAACCTCATCATCAAGAATCAAAACATTCAATATGCTGCGACTATTCACGGCCCAAAAAGTTTAAAATTTCTTTATCTGCCGAACAGGCTTCGCTATAACCCCAATTCATGAAAAACCGCAAGCAACTCTTTTTTGCTGACAGGTTTTGTAACAAAAGCATCACACCCGGCCTCTTTAGCTTTTTCCCGATCAACCTTCGAAGTAAAAGCGGTCTGCGCGATAACCGGCAAATCAGCCCTTATCAGTTTGATCTTTTTAGTAGCCTCAAACCCATTCATCACAGGCATTTTAATATCCATAAGAACCAGATTTATTTCCGGATGGTTATTCGCCAACGCAACAGCTTCCAACCCGTTAACAGCAAAAAGAAGTGAAATATTTTCATTCTCAAGGGTCTTTTTAAGCAGATAACTGCTGACCTCATCATCCTCAGCAACAAGAATGGTAAGACAGGGTAGACTTCTGGCAGGCTCTTGAACGAGAGAAAAAGAGTGCTGCGAAGGTAAAGCCGTAACATGCCTGTAAGGAAGTGAAAACAAAAAGGTGCTGCCCGTGCCCGTTTCCGATTCAACACCGAGCGTTCCACCCAGCATTTCAACAAACGCCCTCGAAATGCTCAAACCAAGTCCAGCCCCCTCATAAGGCCTCGTTAAAGAATTATCAATCTGGTGGAACCTCTCAAAAATTATATCCTTCATCTCAACTGGTATGCCAATACCCGAATCCGCCACATAAAACTCCAGCATCTCATTCTTCCGGGTATACCCAAAATCAATTTTTCCCTTCTTCGTAAACTTCAGAGCATTCTGCAACAGGTTCGTCAACACCTGATTCAGCTTCAAACTGTCAGTTTCCACAATACTTTCACTATCCACAAGCCCCTTCACCAGTTGCAGTTGCAACCCCTTTGCCTCAGCCTGAACCTTGAAAAAAGCGAAAAGATCATCCAGCAGCTCATTAACCGATGTTTCAGTTACATGAAGCTTTGTCTCACGGGCATCAATACGCGATATATCCATCAGATCAGTAATCAAATTCAGCATACGCATACCGCTTTGCTGAATAAGACCTATATATTCACTCTGTTCCTCACCCGAAAGATGAGGCTCCTTCAACAGCTCCGAAAACCCCATAATCCCATTCATAGGCGTACGGATTTCATGGCTGATATTAGCCAGAAACGCCGACTTTAACCGGTCACTCTCCTCCGCCTTTTCTTTAGCAGCAACAAGTTCCCGCAAAATTTCCTTTTGTTCAGTTATGTCCTCATTAACCGCCACAAAATTCGTTAACACACCCGCTTCATTCCGGATACTTGAAATAGCAGCACTTTGCCAAAAAAGATCACCGTTTTTCTTTTTGTTCTGCATCTCCCCCCGCCACACCCTGCCCGAAAGAATCGTCTCCCAAAGCTCCCGGTAAATCTCAATTGGCATCAGGCCCGACTTAAGTATTCGGGGATTAAAGCCGAGAACCTCTTCAAGAGCATACCCTGTAAGTTGCGTAAACTTCGGATTAACGTATTCAATACTACCCTCAACATTGGTAATAATAACAACCGCCGGACTTTGCTCAACAGCAGCACTCAGTTTACGAAGCTGGCTCTCAGTAACCTTGCGCTCCGTGACATCATTAATAATGCAGTAAAACACCACTTTCCTGTTAATATCAATAGTATTGCTCACAACCTCAACAAAACGCACGGAGCCATCCGCCCTCCGATGCACACTCATAAACTGATTGACCGCCCTCGTCTTAAACTTCTGCAAATCACTTTGTACCACCTCAGACGACTTTGTCGAAATCTGGTCGATTCTCATCCCGCAAAGTTCATGACTCGACCAACCGTAAAAATCCTCAGCAGCCAGATTCGCATCAACAATATTACCCGACTCATCAATAACAAGCATCACCGAAGAGTGATTATCAAACAGCTTCCTGAACCGGCTATCGCTGCTCTGCAAAGCAGCCATCTCAAATTCCTTTCGATCATTAATATCGATAGCAACGCCGATGACAAACGGATTGCCATCAAGGAATATTCTTTTACCGGAAAGCTGAAACCATCGAAAAAGAGGACCACCATGCAGAAGAACCCTGAACTCACTCGAATCCTCAACACCCGACTGCATAACATGCAGCAATTTTTCCTCTGCCGCCTTTCTGTCATCCGGATGAATGGTATCAAGTGGCGAAACTTGCCTCATTTCACCTTCAGACCTCCCCACAATAACATCCCGCTCGTAAGCATTCCACCAGACAAACTTATTATTCCGGTCAATCATATAAAAAGCACCCGGAATCAACTCAATAATCGTACTGCTGAAAATCTCATGTTTCACCGAACCTGCATTCATACAGTCCGATTCCGCAACATCCCGTATGGTAAAGCCACTCTTGTCCTCACCGTTCTCACCCCTCTTGCTGTTATCAATGGTCATAAAACTGTTACAAAATAGTTATAAGCTGGGGGAGAGGGGGAGCTCCCCGAACAAAATGTACTGAACCAGTATCCGAACCACAGTACAAGTACAAATCTTACAAATGTGGCTTAAGATCCAGTATGTTGGTTGTATAAGATATTTTAATATCTATACCCTCAAACTTACATAATCGTAGCGTAAAAAAAAGCAGAATCAATCCAATTATTTTGTGGCTAAACCCCGCCGCTGTTTAGCGAGTAAGGCAAACACGGCTTTTCAGAAGTTCCTTCATCATGCTATGCAACTCATTTCTGCAGACCGGCTTATTGATAAAACCGTCAAATCCAGTTGCTATGGCTCTATTCCTCTCCTCATTCGACGTAAACCCCGTCTGAGCAATAACAGGTAAATCAGGTCGCACCTCCTTGATAATCCTCGCAGCCTCAAACCCATTCATAACCGGCATCTTGATATCCATAATCACAAGATTTACCTCAGGATGTTGTTTAACCAGTTCCACCGCCTCAATACCGTTACCAGCCGTAAAAACAGTAACCTTATCGTCACCAAGCATCCTTAAAAGAAGTAACCTGCTCACATTATCATCCTCCGCAACAACAAAAGTCATCTGCGGTAAAGGTTCGACCCGCTCAACAACAGAGAGTTCCTGCAACCTGACTTCCGATACATCACAAGCAGCATAAGGCACCGTAAAAGAAAAAGTACTTCCTCTTCCAACAACCGATGCAACCCTCATACTTCCACCCATCATTTCAACGTATGCCTTCGTAATACTCAATCCAAGCCCCGCACCCTCTTGTGTATGCGACAAAGCATTATCAACCTGACGAAACCGGTCAAAAATCTTCTCTATATAGTCAGCGGCAATACCAATACCCGAATCCTCAACATAAAACTCAAGCATTGCACCTTTCCTCGAATACCCCACATCAATCACGCCCTGTTCAGTAAACTTAAGAGCATTCTGAATAAGGTTCGTCAAAATCTGCGTCAGTTTTCCACCGTCCGTCTCAATGGTACTTTCACAGTCAGGAAGTCCTATTGTACAGGATAACCTCAAACCTTTCTCATCAAATTTTGGCTTAAAAAACTGAGCGAGCTCCCTCATCAACTGATTCACGGAAGTTTTATGGATATGCAACGTTGTCTCCCCAGCCTCAATACGCGAAATATCAATGAGATCATTAATAAGCGACAACATCCGCTTACCGCTTTTGTGAATAAGGTCCACATACTCTGAATGTTCCTCACCCGAAAGGTCAGGCTTTTTCAACAGTTCCGAAAAGCCCAGAATACCATTCATAGGCGTACGAATCTCATGACTGATATTAGCAAGAAACGCCGATTTTAATCGGTCACTCTCCTCAGCCTGCGCTTTAGCCGCCAAAAGCTCCTCTTCAGCCAGTTTAGAGGCCGTAATATCAGTCAGCACCGCCCTGCATTCAAGCCTGTCAGGGCTCAAAACCGCATCAATACGAACGATGGTGTTACTCTCAAAAAGCATAACCTCGCAATAATCCGTCATGTTCCCACCAAAAATCCTGTCCAACAGAGCATTAAAAACCCCGACATCCCGAGGAGTGATAAAATTTTTCAACCGGTTACCCTCAAGCAGAGATCGATCAATCCCAAGGATTTTGGTCGCAGTCATGTTTGCCTCAATAATAGTACTCTGACAGGAAAGTGTGAGGTACCCGACAGGTGCAAAGTCATAAAGCTCAGCATACCGCTCAATACTTTTTTCAAGAATATTCCTCGACCGAATCAGCTCCTCCTGTTGTACTTCAAGCTCAAACCGGGAAACCTCTAATTCATGAATCAGCTTTATCATTTCCTCCGGCGACGATACAAAATCCTGTCGCTTCCCATTGTAGTTATCCAGGCGTTTTTCAGCGATAGACCTCAGATCAGACAAGGCATCCGATCGTTTGATATACTTGATTTTTTGCATGGGGGGTAAAGTCAAATTAAGTATTCCAGCGAAACTTAAAGAGATGTACAGATAATGACATCCATTACATACATAATATATATCTAAAATAGCAAAAAAACCATGCAAAAAATATACGCAGTATACGCTAACATGCATGCCCGCACAGCTCAATGCAAAGAGAGATGCGGAACTTTTCAACAGGGAAAAATTTTTATAAGAGAAAGGCGAAATAGAAGGGAAACGAGGCAGAGGGGGAGAGAGGAAGCTATGCTTACCTACAGCAAATCCTTCATAATTTCAAGAAGCTCCCGAACCTGTAGAGGTTTATTGACAAAATGGTTACAGCCAGCTTCTCTGGCTTTTTCCCGATCCTCTTTCGAGGTAAATGCAGTCTGGGCAATAACCGGCAAATCCGGTCGCAGCTCTTTAATTCGCACCGTCGCCTCAAACCCATTCATCACCGGCATCCTGAGATCCATAAGTACAAGATTGATTTCCGAATGGTGTCGAACCATTTCAACTGCCTCCCAGCCGTTTTCAGCCAGAAGAAGAATAACATTGTTATCCTTCAGATTCCTTTTAAGCAGGATAGTACTCACCTCATCATCCTCAGCAATAAGAATGGTCAGCCGAGGTGCACAATCTATAGCATCCGGTATATTTTGGTGTTCCAATCCAGCCGCGACAGAACTCGAAGGACAACGAGTATAAGGCAAAGTAAACGAAAAAGTACTGCCCGCACCCTCTAAAGAATCCAGCATGATACAGCCTCCCATCATCTCAACAAAAGATTTTGTGATGCTCAACCCGAGCCCCGCACCCTCATGGTTACGGGTAATCGAAATATCAGCCTGATGGAAGCGGTTAAAAATCATATCCTCCATGCCCGGAGGAATCCCTATACCCGAATCGATAACATAAAACCGAAGCATTGAACCGGCTAGCGTATAGCCAAAATCAATACTTCCCACCCTTGTAAATTTCAGGGCATTCTGCAGCAGGTTTGTCAAAATCTGGGTCAGTTTACCGCTGTCAGTTTCAATCATGCTTTCCTGGTCCGAAAGACCCAGTGTACAGCGTAACGATAACTTGCTCTCCTTAGCCTGCAGCTTAAAAATCCTCTCCAAATCCCGCAAAAGCCGGTTGAGCGATGTTTCCGTTACCTGCAGACTCATCTCCCTTGCATCAATGCGGGAAATATCCATCAGATCATTAATCAAATTCAGCATACGCTCCCCGCTTCGGTGAATCAGATCAATATATTCAGCTTGTTCCTCCCCCGACAATTGAGATTCCTTCAAAAGCTCTGAAAACCCGAGAATACCATTCATAGGAGTTCGGATTTCATGGCTTATATTCGCAAGAAACGCAGTTTTCAGCCGGTCACTCTCCTCAGCTGCCAGTATTCGCTCCGTAATATCATGAATAATTGCATACAGAATTTCCTTTTCATCAATCACAATATTATTGCTGTACACCTCAACATCACGCCACGACCCATTCGCTCTCTGATGTTTAAACAAAAACAGGTTTTGTTCAGAGGTTCTTATTTTTTCCATATTCATCAGCGCCTCTTCGTGCGAAACATTGGTGACCTGATGGATACTCATTTTCCGTAAATCCTCAATTGACCATCCGTAAAAAAGAGAAGCAGAACGATTAGCATCAATAAAATTGCCCGTTACAGGGTCAATAAGCAGCATAATGGCAGAGTGTTCTTCAAAAAGCATTCTGAACCTCTCCTCACTCTGCCTCAGTTCGTTCTCAGCATGTTTTTTTGCCTCACGGCTCCTCAACATGGTTATTCCATATCCAAGATTATCCGCAAGCGACGTAAGCAGATCGGTTTCAATCTCATTAAAAGCCTCAGGCAAATCAGCATAAACAGTTATAGCGCCAAACACCTCATCACCCGCCTTAAGCGGCAAACTCTGAACCGAAGCATATCCACGACAGAGAGCCTCAGCTCGCCATGGCTCAAACACAGGATCATGAAAAATATCACGAATACACGACGGTTTCCCGGTCCGGATAGCCATACCTAAAGGCCCCTGTCCCAGGGGAGCATCCGCCCAGGTAATTTTTGAAGTATTAATGTACCCATCCTCAAAGCCGGCATGAGCAACCGACCGTATGCTTTTATCCTGGTTATTTTCCGCATACCCCACCCACGCCATACGGTACCCCCCGATCTCAACCATGATACCGCAAACCTTCTCCAGCAGCTCAACCTCATCCGTAATATGAACAAGCGCACTATTACATGAATTTGTTGCCTTCAACGCACGAGTCAAGCGGTGAAGTTCATCCTCAACCTGTTTCCTTTCGGTTATTTTATCAAATATGGCAACGAAATACCCCTTTTTTGGAGAGTACGTGTAAATATCATACCACTGTTTTAAAGGAGTAAGATAAAACTCAAACCGCTCCTCAACACCGCTCTCAGCAACAGCTAAAAAATGCTCAATAAACTCCGGATTACTCTCCCCGATACCAGGCATAAGTTCCGTAACTCGAAACCCGACAGGGTCTTTAATCCCGCTGAGTTCCAAAAAGGCAGGATTCACAAATTCGTAGACAAAGTCAACCGGCACCTCATTCAGGTAAACCACCCTGCAGCAGGCACAACCATTCAACATATTGTTGAACATCTGGCCCAGCTCTACCTGATTCAAAAAAGGCTCCGCACCATGCAGGCTGAAATCACCACCTGCAGGTTTACTTATATCAGTATAGTTCACAAATCAAAAAAATTTTCAGGAGTACAAAAGGAGGGCATTCGTATACCGTTAAACCATTTTTTTATGGGGTAATATGAATTAATGCCAAATTTCAATATAACAGATGTTTTCAATAAAAAAGTAAACTCATCCCTACACCCGAGGCTTCTTGTTCAGCATCTCCACAATCAATTCAAGCAACTCACTTTTATAAATAGGTTTACTGATAAATCGGTCACAACCCGCATCCCTGGCTTTTTTCCTGTCAGTCGGCGAAGTAAATGCCGTCTGGGCAATCACCGGCAAATCCGGCCGCAGCTCCTTTATCAGCTTTGTAGCTTCAAACCCGTTCATCACCGGCATTTTAATATCCATAAGCACCAGGCTGATCTCCGGATGGTGACCAACAAGCTCCACAGCTTCCCAGCCGTTTTCAGCCCTGAGAATGGTAACGTCCTCACCCTTAAGGTTTTTTCTAAGCAAAAGAGTACTCAGTTCATCATCCTCAGCAATCAGAATGGTCACAGCAGGAGGCGAGTCATCCGTTTTTTTTGCAACAGGAGCTCGCAAAGCATATTTCGAAACATAAGGCAGCGTAAAAGAAAAAGTACTTCCGGCACCAACCGCCGACTAACACGCAGTGATCCGCCCAGCATTTCAACAAACGCCTTGGAAATACTTAATCCCAGACCAGCACCCTCATGCGCACGTGTTAAAGAATTGTTCACCTGATGGAATCGATCAAAAATAATCTCTTTTTTCTCATCAGGAATACCGATCCCCGAATCAATCACAAAAAACTCAAGCATATCACCAATTCGAGTATAGCCAAAATCAATCCCCCCCTTCGTGGTAAATTTCAAGGCATTCTGCAACAGGTTGGTCAAAATCTGCGCCAGTTTTCCACCGTCAGTTTCAATCACACTTTCATCGTCCCCTAACCCGGCCGTAAAGCGTAACCGCAAATCTTTTTTATAAACAGCAAGCTTGAAAAATTGAGCCAGCTCAAGCAAAAGCTTATTCACCGAAGTTTCACCTATCTCCAGCTTGGTCTCATTGGCATCAATACGCGACACATCCATAAGATCATTAATCAGGTTAAGCATTCGCTGACCGCTCCTATGAATCAGGTCCACATACTCCCTCTGATCCTCACCCGAAAGCAGAGGCTCCTTCAGCAGCTCCGAAAACCCCAGAATTCCATTCATAGGAGTACGGATTTCATGGCTGATATTAGCCAGAAACGCAGTTTTCAACCGATCGCTCTCTTCAGCCGCAAGTTTTCGATCAGTTATATCATGAATAATCGCATACAGAATCCCTTTACCATCAATCTCAATAATATTACTGAACACCTCAACCTCACGCAGCGATCCATCAGCCCTCACATGGCTGAACAGAAACTGCTTTTGCTGCCGCGTTCTTATCTTTTCGGCATCACTCCTTAAAACCTCAGCCGAAGAATTTGTAATATCCTGTAAACGCATCTCCCTGAGCTCATCAATGGTCCATCCATAAAAGTTAGCTGCCGCATTATTGGCATCAATAATCCGGCCACTTTCAGGATCAAGAAGCAACATCACCGCAGAATGGCGTTCAAACATTTTCCTGAACCTCTCCTCACTCTGTTTCAAAGCACTCTCTACCCGCTTGCGCTCGGTGATATCATGAATGATATCATAGATCAGGTCCTGGCCCATCGTCTCAATTTTATTGCCGAATATCTCAACATCACGCACAGAACCGTCTGCCCTCCGGTGCTTGAACGTAAAACTTCTCTGATCCACTCCTTTCCATTTATCAAGTTCCTGCTGAACTTCTAAAGGTGAGAGCGTATTGATTTGATTGATATTCATCTTCTTAAGCACAGAAATCGGCCACCCGTAAAATTTTTCAGCCGCCCTGTTTGCATCCATCAGCATGCCCGTTTTCGGCTCAACCACAATCATAACCGCCGAATGTCCCTCAAACATTTTCCTGAACCGCTCTTCACTTTGTTGTAACGCACTCTCTATCAGTTTACGCTCAGTGATATCATTGATAATCGAATAAAAAAGCTCTTTACCCTCAACAGAAATAAGGTTGCTGATAACCTCAACATCACGGATTGATCCATCCGCCCTCCGGTGCTGGAACAAAAATATTTTCTGTCCCAGTTGTCTTGCCTTGTCCATATTGCTATTCACCATTTCAGGTGAATGCATGTTAATCTCATGAATACGCATCATCTTAAGCTCATCAATCGACCATCCATAAAATTTTTCAGCCGCTAAATTAGCATCAATAATGTGATGATTCTGAGGATCAATCACCAGCATCACAGAGGTATGGCCTTCAAAAAGTCTCCTGAACCGCTCCTGACTTCGCATCAGACTTCTTTCAGAATTCTTTTGCGCAGTAATATCAGTAAGAATAGCCCTGCACTCAAAAGCACTGTTGCTGACCGCCACATCAATCCGCAGCGTATTTCCAGCACAACTTTCAGCCCCAAGCACAACCTCACAGCACCCCGCCTCTCTTTTATCGAACACAACAGCAAGCAGCGTATCCACAACCACACGGTCTTCAGCAGTCAACAATGCTGCAAACCGGGTATTCACCAGTTGCTCTCGATCAATCCCAAGAATTTTTGTTGCCGTCAGGTTTGACTCAAGTATGCTACTGTCCCTTGCAAGAGTTAGGTATCCAACCGGCGAAAAGTCATAAAGTTCAGTGAACTTTTCAAGACTTTTTTCCAGCTCATCCCTCGACTGTATAAGCTCCTCCTGCTGTATTTCAAGTTCGATCTGCTGAACCGAAAGCTCATGGATCAGCTTTAACAATCCATCCTCTGAAGTTGGAAAATTAGAAACCGGAATATGGCTTTCCCCTAGGCGTTCTTCAGCAAGAGCCCTTAAGTTCGGCGGCAAGGGATTGATATCTTCTCTGTTCAGCATTGTATACAGCACCACGTCATTAAAAAAAAAATAGCCACAACAGCCAATGCTCAAAAGAGAGCGTATATTTCAGTTACAATAATCCAGCAATATATGTTATTTAAGAATCATCTAATGTTGGATCTTAAATTATCTCAATTTTTTTTAATGCAGAAGAAAGCCTTCACTATTGCCGTATTCCACTAAAAATTGTTTAGTACAAACGCCTAAAATAGCCTAACTTCAATAAAGAGGTGATATGCAGTATATATTGCTCCAAATTTTTACCGTAGCACACGTTCCAATAACCATAAAACCATACAAACCATGGCAAACGAAGCAAACACCGATCTTTCAGCAGCAGTCACCAATTTTGTGAATGCATCAGTAAATCTTGTAAAACAGTCAACCGAACTCTTGAGCTCTGGAATCCAGACTGTCGTAGGCGCAATCGAACCCCTCGGCAAAACAGCAATTGACCTTCTGGGCAGCGCCACCAACACCCTTGGTCAGGCAGTACAGAGCGTAACATCAGCAATTGCTCCTAAAAAGTAATTCCGACCCATCGTTATCAAAAAAAACACTCCGCAACCTCGAGTAGCGGGGTGTTTTTTTTCGACGTTATGTACGGCGTAACAAGTATGTAAAAAATGTCGGAAAATAAGCACTATATTTACTAGTTATTATACTAACCTGGTTGTAAGGACAGGCGCTTGACTGACCTTTTACCTTTTACTGCTGGAGGTTACACGTAAAAGCCCTAATTCCTCAAGCTATGCCAAAGAAGCATATCAAAAATCCCCCCTATACATCAAGTGAGTTAAGGGCACGGGCTGAAAAGCATCTGCAGCAAAAAAACCTCAGCACAGGCTCCTCAGCCCTCAGCACTTCTTCCACACCAGAAGAAATGCAGCGGTTCATCCACGAGCTCACGGTACACCAGATTGAACTCGAAATGCAGCGGGAGGAACTGTGTCAATCGCAGATTGAGTTAGAACATAGCATCGATCTTTACACAGAGCTCTACGATTATGCTCCTCTGGGTTATCTGACACTCGATAAAAGCAGTAAAATTCTTGCAACAAACCTCACTGCAACAAAAATGTTGGGTGTCGTCCGATCACGATTACTGGGGCAAAATTTAAAATCATTTGTTGTACCTGCAGACTATCGTGTTGTAGATGCAATGCTTGAAAAGGTATTCAGGGACAGAGTAACTGGATCCTGTGAGGTGACGTTTGTGCCCGATACTTCCGACCTTTGTCAGGGACCTAATCTACTCGCAGGTCATACGCTGAGATTTGATGCGTCAATGAGTGTGACTGAGTATGTGTGTAGAGTTATGATATCGGACATCACCGAGCAAAAGCAGTCTGCAGAGCGTTTCAGGGCACTGTTTGAGGGGCATTCATTCATAATGCTGGTTATCGATCCCGATACTGGCAATATTGTGGACGCTAATCCGGCGGCTGAGGACTTTTACGGGTGGTCGGTGAAGAAACTCAAGCAAATGCGTGTACAGGATATCAACACACTGCCATCTGCGACAACAATACAAAATCTCTCTAAACTCAAAACAACCAAACGCAAGAAATATTTATTCACTCATCGCTTGGCAGACAGTTCTATTCGGGAAGTGGAGGTCGTATCCAACGTCATCTCCATAGCTGGAAAAGATCTGATTTATTCCATCATTAACGACATCACTGAACAACTGCAGGCTGAAGAAGCACTGAAGAAGAGTGAAGAAAAATTCAGAAGGATGTTTGAGGGGCATGCTGCAGTAAAGTTAGTTCTTGATCCCCAAACAGGCAGCATCATTGATGCTAATGCTGCTGCTGCAGACTTTTACGGCTGGTCTGTTGAAGAACTCCGAAACATGAGTATCCAGCAAATCAACACCCTCCACCCCGAAGAAGTTCGGCTTGAGCTGGATAAATGGAAGACGCGAGACAAGCTTAATTTTTTATTCACTCACAGACGGGCTGATGGATCAGTACGAGATATAGAAGCATTCGGCTGCAAAATTATCATAGGAGGCAAACCGGTTGTCGATCTTATTATCCACGACATAACCGAGCGCAAGATGAAGGCAGAGGAGAGCGACCGTTTAAAATCTGCGTTTATTGCCAATATCAGCCACGAAATACGTACACCCATGAATGGTATTCTCGGGTTTACCGAATTACTCAAAGAACCTCATTTAACAGGAAAAGAACAGACTGAATATATTGGCCTTATTCATAAGAGCGGGCAGCGCATGCTCAGTCTTATCAATGATCTAATTGAAATTTCACGCCTTGATGCCCAAGAAACAACACTCCATATAGCTGGAACCCCTGTCAATAAACTTTTGGCGGATATTCAGGATCATTTTCAACCTGAAGCATCTATGAAAGGACTTTATTTTACCTATAAGATAGGCCTTTCCGACACGGAAAGCTTTATAAACACTGATGGTTTTAAGCTGAACCAGATCTTAAACAACCTGATCCAGAATGCCCTGAAATTCACCTCAAAGGGTGGGATTGATTTCGGGTATACCAGAAAAGGCGAAATGCTGGAGTTTTATTGTATTGATTCAGGTATCGGTGTTCCGGCTGACAAAATGGAAAGTATTTTCGATCGGTTTCACCAGGCCGATATCACCTTGACCCGCAATTATGAGGGAGCAGGTCTGGGGTTAAGCATCACCAAATCATTTGTTGAAATGCTTGGCGGCACCATAAGGGTAAAATCAGTTGATGGTGCTGGAAGCAACTTTACCTTCACGTTGCCATATAACCCTGTAAGTTTGTCTAAAACGCCGATTCCCCTTACCGACCACGCGATCGACAGGATTACAGCATTGACGATGCTTATTGTTGAAGATGATAATATAAGCACAATGCTGCTCAAAAAAACCCTGACAGACCAGAACATCACCATTCTCTGTGCCGAAAACGGCTGGGAAGCAGTCGAGCTGGTCAGCCATCATCCTGAAATCAGTCTTGTGCTGATGGATCTCAAAATGCCGGTCATGAACGGCTTTGAGGCCACCGAGCTTATTAAACAGCAGCGCCCTGACCTGCTGGTGATTGCACAATCAGCATTTACCTCAAAAGAGGATAAAGAAAAAGCTATTAAAGCCGGGTGTGACGGTTTTATAACCAAGCCCATCCACAAAACCGAGCTGCTCCAGCTGATGACGACGTTGCTGAAGCATCCAAAAGGTTAGAAAATGGCAGAAAAAAAAATGAAATTACGTTGTTAACGAAATACTGCCAAAACATGCCAGATAAAAAGCTCAGCAATGCCTCTGATGCCTCACGAGAGTTAAGGACACGGGCTGAAAAGCACCTGCAGCAAAAAAACCTCAGCACTGGCTCCTCAGCCCTCAGCACCTCTTCCACACCAGAAGAAATGCAGCGGTTCATCCACGAGCTCACGGTACACCAGATTGAACTCGAAATGCAGCGGGAGGAACTGGCTCGATCGAGGATTGAGTTAGAAGCAAGTCTCGACAGATACACCGAACTCTATGACTTTGCTCCACTTGGTTATCTGACCATTGACCAAAGCAGTAAAATCCTGGCGGCTAATCTTACAGCAACAAACATGCTGGGTGTTGCCCGTTCCCAATTACTGGGTATACCATTAAAATTATTTTTTGTACCTGAAGACTACGTTGTTGTTGATGCATTTATAGACAAGCTATTTCGTGAAAGAATGCCGGGATACTGTATAGTTTCGTTTGTGACCGATACTTCCGACCTTTGTCAGGGACCTAATCTACTCGCAGGTCATACGCTGAGAATTGATGCTTCAAAGGTTGAGACAGAGTTTACCTTTAATATTATTTTATCAGACATCACCGAGCAAAGGAAAGCTGCGGAATCTTCGTTAAAGCGGAGCGAAGATCGCTATCGTTCACTTTTTGACAACATGCTGAATGGTATTGCTTATTGCCGGATGATCTACGAAGATGACCGTCCTGTTGATTTTATCTATGAGCAAGTCAACTCAAGTTTTGAAAAGCAGATCGGACTAAAACACGTTGAGGGCAAAAAGGCTTCAGAAGTTATTCCGGGTATCCATACCGAGCATCCTGAACTTCTCGAAATCTATGGCAGGGTGGCTACATCAGGACAGCCTGAACGATTTGAGCTTTATCTGGAAGTATTGGGCATGTGGTTTGTAATATCCGCCTATAGTCTCCAGAAGGATCACTTTGTTGCTGTATTCGAAAACATCACCGACCGCAAGCTCCTGGAGAATGAGCTTAAAAAGCTCAGAGTTGCCGTAGAACAGGCACCGGCAATTGTGGTCATAACCGACCAGAAAGGCGATATCGAATACGTAAATCCGATGTTTACAACAAGCACAGGATATACTGCCGAAGAAGCAATCGGCCAGAACCCCCGCATCCTCAAATCAGGGTTGATGCCTGACTCGGTTTACCTGGATATGTGGCAGACCATTCTTTCCGGCAGGATCTGGGATGGTGAATTGCACAACAAAAAGAAAAACGGTGAACTCTACTGGGATCAGGCAGTTATTTCAGCGATAAGAAACGAAGAGGGTGTCATAACCAATTTTGTTGCGGTAAAGCTTGAGATTACCGAACAAAAGAAATTATTAAACGACCTTATCAAGGCGAGAGAAAAAGCCGAAGAAAACGACCGGCTGAAATCAGCGTTTCTTGCCAATATCAGCCACGAAATCCGCACCCCGATGAACGGTATTCTCGGATTTTCACAACTGCTCAAAGAGCCCCACTTGACAGGCGAAGAGCAAACCGAGTATATCGACCTCATCTATCGCAGTGGCGAGCGCATGTTGAATCTTATTAATGACCTGATCGATATTTCGCGCATTGAATCTGGCGAAACCATGGTGCAGATAACCGAGACACCGGTTAACGTTCTGCTTCGTGATCTCGATGCTTTTTTCAAGCCGCAGGCCGATAGTAAAAAGTTGCGCCTGCAGATAGTCACCGCGCTGCCGGATAACGAAAGCATTATTGTCACCGATGCTGCCAAGCTGAACCAGATCTTGACCAACCTCGTCCAGAATGCCCTTAAATTTACCCTGAAAGGCGGTATTGATGTTGGCTATACCAGACAGAGTGACATGCTGGAGTTTTATGTCAGCGACTCCGGTATCGGTATACCACAGGATATGCAACTCATGATTTTCGATCGATTCCGTCAGGTCAATAATACTTTGACCCGTACCCAACAAGGCTCCGGTCTGGGATTGAGCATTTCGAAGTCGTATGTTGCCATGCTCGGCGGCACCATCAAGGTAGAATCGGTAGAAGGCAAAGGCAGCAAATTCAGCTTTACCCTGCCCTATAAGCCTGCTCATGAACTGGACATAGCGCAGCAGCCACACCCCGTTGCAGAAAATCTTGCCGAAGCTGTTCGGGATATAACAGTGCTTATAGTCGAAGACGATGCCATGAGCACCATACTGCTCACAAGAAACCTTAAGTCGGCAGACATAACCATACTGACAGCCATCAATGGCGAGAAAGCCGTAGAACAGGTGCGGCAACACCCCGAAATCGATCTTGTACTGATGGATATAAAAATGCCCGTCATGAACGGCTTTGATGCCACCAGGCTCATCAAAGAGCAGCGTCCCGGCCTGCCAATTATCGTACAGTCGGCATTTACCTCAAAAGAAGACAAGATAAAAGCCACAGAAGCAGGCGCTGACTCCTTTATCACCAAACCCATCAACAAAACTGAGCTGCTCCAGCTGGTGGCGAAGCTGCTGAAACGCTAATCCACGTCCACATCTAAGCTATTGCCTCAACCCGAAGGTTGGGGTGATTCCTGAACCCCAACATTGGTCCGGAAACAGAAGGAGTTTTAAAATGGCAGAAAAAAAAACGAAATTACGGTGTTAACCATTACTGAAGCACTATGCCAAATCTCCAGCGTAGCAATCCACCTGATGCCTCAAAAGAGTTGAGAAGACGCGCCGAAAAGCGCCTGAAGCAAAAAATCCTCAGCACTTGCTCTTCAGAACACAGCACTTCTTCCTCACCCGAGGATATCCTCTGTATGATTCAGGAAATCTCAATTCACAAGATCGAACTCGAAATACAGCACGCGGAACTGGTCCAATCGAGAACTGAGCTCGAAGAGAGTCTCAACCTTTACACCGAACTATACGACTATGCGCCGGTTGGGTATTTGACCTTAGGCCGTAACAGTAAGATTCAGCGGGCA
>Ga0194037_1000423_pt1 | contig 33211 bp, 36 predicted proteins | sample JunL306m_MetaG_FD_148653 | JGI IMG/M metagenome (GOLD analysis project Ga0194037, IMG submission 148653) | Anoxic zone freshwater microbial communities from boreal shield lake in IISD Experimental Lakes Area, Ontario, Canada - Jun2016-L304-6m | ecosystem: Environmental > Aquatic > Freshwater >... | reverse complement strand
CCTCAAGCATTTTGGGCGGCAGTCAGTCCATTACCGGTTCCGGCTCTGCGCTCCGGATCGATGCGGGCAAGGTGGGCGCGTTCAACTACGCCGATGTCAAGACATCGGGCGGATGGTTCGGCAGCGACAAGACCAAGACGACCTACATCGAAAACGAAAAGATGGCGGCACTGTTCCAGACCTATGTGGATAAACTCTTCAGCTCCATCACCCGGATGGCGGTGACCCTGGGCACCACTTCCAACGTTGAGGGAACGCAGCTGGCGCCGTTCAAACTGAGTACCGCCGGCAGAACGAAAGAGGATATCAACAAGGATCTGGAAGAGTGGTTTACCAAGGCGGGGGCGGCAGCGGCTGAAACGGTGGCCGGTCTCAAAGACTTCGCTTTCTACGGGGAGACCTACTACGACACGCTTGTCCGCTTGAATGATGCCCTGGTCTCCACCAATGACATGTTTTCGCTGGTAACCGGCACGCTGGTAGACGGCAAGCTGAAGGGTACCGCAGCGATAGAATCAACGCTGAAGGGGGGCGATCAGGCCTATTGGTTGCAAGATGCCTTCGGCGGCGCCAAAGCGTTTACAAGTGCGTTTGAAGGATACTTCAGCAGCGTGTTCACAAACGCAGACCAGGAAGCCAGAAAAGCGGCTGCATCACAGCAACAGGTCACCAACGCTTTCAAAGAGATGAACATCGCCGCGCCCACAACCCGGCAAGGGTTCATCGACATCGTGAACCAGTACATTGCCATGGGCGAAGCCGGATCTGGCATGCTGGTTGATCTGATGGCCGTTGCTCCCGCCTTCGGGGCTGTCCAGGACGCCGCCGACAAAGCCAGCGAGCACTTAAAGGCCATTGCCGACGCAACCGACGACCTGAACGTCCGGATGATGAAAGCCACCGGGCAGGATACCGCCGCGATGGAGCAATCCCTGGCAGCACAGCGGGAGATCAACCAGGCGATTGCCGATGAAATGGGCGACGTCTACATTGCCAAGCTGAAGCGGGTGCTGGAGTTTGAGGCGCAGGCGGCTGCCGATGACCGGTTGAAGAACACGCTGGGGCTGCGGGCAACCGAGGCCAGCCTGACTGGCGACACCGGCGCGGCTTATGAGATTTTACAGGAACAGCGGGCGCTGGAGTTGAAGAAGCTGAGCGCGACAGACGCCGCCATCCAGAAGCATATATGGGCGCTCCAGGATCAGGCCGCCGCGACTCAGGCAGCCGCCAAAGCTGCGGCAGATGCTGCCAACTCGATGAACAACTCGGGTAATACGTTCCTCAAGCTGTACCAGAGCATCTTCAAGTACGACTACTTCGCCAACCAGACCCGTGACCAGGCTATCGCGTTCAACCAGCTGTATGCTGCTATGGGCGGGATCGAGAAGGCCGCCGCGACACTGGGCTCATACCTGAACAACTTCGCTTACCAGCTGACCGGCACATCCAGCGAGCTGGGCAAAACCTTTGCACTGGTCGTCCAGGGGCTGTGGGATGAGATGCGGGTAAAGGTGGCCGGTATCGATCCGACCAACATCGGCAACCCCGGTTCCACGTCGCTGACCTCCGGCAACAGCGCCGGTCAGACGTTTGATCTCTCCACCCGCGCCGGGTTCGTTACCTGGGTACAGGCCTTCCACGATCTGGGGCAGTATGCCAACGAAGCCGCCGCGCTTAACCTCCAGGATATCTTTGCCAAGTGGTATGACGCGATGGACAAGGCCAAGGCCAATACGCAGAACCTGCTGTTGACCGAGGCGCAGCTGATGAAGGACAAAGAGAAAGAGGCCATGATCGTTGCCGAACAGCGTGCGGCACTGCTGGAGGGGATGAGCAAATCAGATGCAGCTATCCAAAGCCACATCTGGGCACTGCAGGATGAGGCCAAGGCGGCAGAGGACGCAGCGGCAGCAATGGCAAAGCTGCGCGATGACGTGATCACCTACTACGGCGCGATGATCGAGGTGCAGCAGGCCAACCTTGCCGCCGGGGGCTACAACCTGACGTATGAGCAGCGCCGGCAGTACAACGAGGACATACTGAAGCTCCAGAAGCTCCAGCACCAGATGGAGTTGGACAAGCTTGATCAGAACTCGGACATATACCGCGCCACCGCCGAACTGTACGCCCTTCAGGAAGCGGCAGCCTACAAGGCCTACCTGATGGCAGAGGCCGACTATGCCATGCAGATTCTGCAAAAGGCGGTGGACGCCAAGAAGAAAGCGGCGCAGGAAGAGTATGACGAAGTTGTCCGGAACATCAACCTCCAGAAGGACGCGTACGAGAAGAACTACGCCAACGAAGAGAAAGCGGCGACAGACCACGTTTCGGCCATGCAGAAGGTATCAGATTCCTTCAAATCCGCTTTCGAGGGGCTGACCAAGATCGGCGATGACCCGCTTATCGGGCGCCAGGCGGCACAGTCTCTGCTGCACAGCTTCGTTGTGGCCGGCACACTGCCGATGAAGGGTGAGCTGGACGGAGCGCTGAAGACATTGCAGCAACCATCGGAGGGGATGTTCTCCACACTGGTTGATTACAAGCGCGACTTCGCCCAAACCGCCAACGACCTGAGCATCATGAACGACCGCGCCAAGGGGCAGCTGACCACCGCAGAGGAAACACTGAAAGCACTCCAGGACAACCACACATCCATGGAGACCTGGTTCAACAGCCAACTGACCGAGGCCAAGCGCAACTACGATGCGCAGATAGCCTATTACGACGCGATCATCACCTCGGCACAGGCGCAGCTGGACGCACTGAACGGTATAGCGGTGGCCGAGATGAGTATCGCGGATGCCCTGCAGAACTTCGGGAATGCGCTTGGTGCTCTGGGCTCTTACGGTTGGACACCTGGGTCATCCGGCACATACCTGATGCCCGGCACCGATCCGAGCAACCCGGCCAATTGGGCGCATTACGCCAACGGCGGGATCACCAGCGGCATGTCGATCGCCGGGGAGAATGGCCCGGAAGCAATCATCCCGCTGCCGGATGGCAGGACTGTTCCGGTACGGATCACCGGGGCGGCGGATAATAAAGAGGTGGTGGCGGAACTGAAGGCGCTGCGGTCCGAACAGCGGGCGCAGGCGGCAGAAATTGCCAAGTGGAACCAGAAGACAGCCAAGATCATTGACAAGTGGGACGGCGACGGCATGCCGGCCACGAGCGACGGTTTATCCATCCTGGCGGCATAAATGAGTGTAACCCGACTGAAAGACCTGCCGGCAAAATCGTCTGTATCTGGTACGGACTACATCGTAATGGTCAGCGCCGGTGTGGCGCATATCGCAACGTTTGAAGCTGCCGGTATTGTCGGGACAAAGCACAAAATAACTCCTGAAGGCGGCGTGGCTGTCCGGCTGACGAACAAAACCGGTGCAACGAGCGTCAAAGGGACGATAGTCACCGTATCCAGCACAACCAACAATGCTGTGGCCAAGATCACCGTAGATATTCCAACCCCGATCGGCGCTATCTACGAAGATGGAATCGCTGATGGATCTGAAGTGTGGGTCGTCGTGTCAGGCATCGCCGATGTCTATTTCATCGGGAGCACCACACGGGGAATGCTGGCACGCGGTTTTGTAACCGGGGACGCCGGGTATGTATCCGGGGAGGCCTTGGCAGAGAATGCGCCGACCTCACCCTTTGCCACCGACAAGCATTTCTACGAAATCGGGCATATTCTGGAATCACGCACAGGCGCGGGCTTGGCTAAGATCATCATGCACTTTAACTGAGGCAATATGAGAGTAATCAGACCAAACAGTATCCTTCTGCCGGACCACATCACCGCCAGCAATGTGCAGGCTGTCTGCTATCCGGCCTGGTCGGGCGCGGTATCGTATATGGTGGGCGACCGGATCGTCAGCAGCAGCGTGGTATACGAATGCCTGGTGGCAAACATCAACTGCACGCCCGCCAGCTATCTGACCGGATCAACACCCAAGTGGAAGAGCCTGGGCGCCAGCTACACAACCTACAACGCCGCCACAGCCTACACGGTCGGGCAGCGCTGCGTATCAGGAGTGGTGATTTATGAGTGCCTGGTCAACACCACCGGCAACGCACCGGAAACAAACCTGACCGGCGTGACGCCCAAGTGGCTCTACATCGGTTACGATAACCGCTACGCCATGTTTGACGCGGTGGTCGGATCACAGACCTATGGCCACAGCACCGTCAATAGCGGCAGCATCACTTTCACCATCACGCCGGGAATGGTTGATTCGGTTGCGTTTCTGGATCTGGAAGCGACATCGCTGACAATCTCGATGGTGGCTGGCTCCACGACCGTCTACAGCAACACCGTCAACCTGATCGACAACAGCTCTATCGAAGATGCGTACAAGTACTTCTTCAACCCGATCATCCTGTCGAAGGTCTGCGTGCTGAACCTGCCACCGTATGACGCAACCATCAGCGTAACGATCAACAACACCGACGCAATCGCAAAATGCGGTACTGCCGTGTTCGGGATGCAGTTTGACCTGGGGCTGACGCAGTACAACCCCACCATGAGCATCACCGATTACAGCCGCAAGGACGTTGACACGTTCGGCAACTACACCATCGTCCAGCGGGCGTTCAGCAAGCGGATGAGTTGTGAGCTGACCCTGGCGAATACCAACATCGATGCGGTGCACCAGGTTCTATCTGCCTATCGTGCGACGCCGGTTGTATGGGTAGGCTCTGACCAGGCGTATGCCGCCATGGTGATCTACGGATTTTACAAATCGTTCTCAATCGCTATCCCGTACCCCGATAACAGCACCTGTTCGCTGGAAATCGAAGGGCTTACGTAAGGAGTACATATGTCAGCAGCACAGATCACAGCCTTACCGACCGCACCGGACAGACGTTCACCGGCCGAGTTCTCCGCCCACTCTGACGCATATCTGCTGGCGCTGGAAACAGTCTTCGTCCCGGAGATTAACGCGCTGAGCACACAGGTTAACGAAGAATCAACAATAGCTGCTGCGGCTGCTATCACAGCAGCGGCAGCAGCCGCAGCGGCCACGGCGGCTTCTGGTGTGTCAATCTGGGTGTCCGGCACCACCTATGCCATCGGAGATTGCCGGTTCAGCCCGATCGACTTCGCCACCTACCGACGCAAAACATCTGGAGCCGGGACGGCAGACCCTTCGGCAGATACAACCAACTGGACCCCACTTATTCCGGTGTATGTTGAACCTATAAGTACTAAATTTTCTTTAATCAACGCCATATCTAGTATGGGAGGTCTGTAATGTCTGCAAACAATTTACCAATAAATCCAGTAACTCCGGTTTCGTGCTTCGCCAGTCTAACAGCAGCCACAGCTTTAACTTCTCGTGCACCTATACCAACAGCTAGCATTGCTGGGTTGATTGCATCTTCCAGTCTGGCTCTGTTATCTGATGTTTCAACCAATGGTCGTAGAGTTGATAAAATCACGGTTACAGCGGCATCAACATCCATGACATCTGCAACCGTGGCATTATTGGTTGGTATATGGCAGTGGGATGGATCAAACGCATATCTGATTGACGAAATTACGGTATCAGCACAAACACCATCAACAATCGTCGTAGCTTTCCAAGCGAGTAGATCTTATACAACAAAAGCGCTTCCAGCAGCACACAAACTCTATGTTTCAACTACTGTCACCACAACAGCATCAACCACAGCATTAACAGTCTGTTTAGACGGAGGAGACTACTAATGTTTTCTGGTCCTAATAACAGAGTTATGTATCCTGTTACGGTTCCGGCTATGATTTTCCCGTCTAGCACCGTATGGACGTGCGACACGACCGGCAAATATAGGGTGTCATGCGTAGGTGGTGGCGGCGCCGGTGCTGCGGGTTATGAAGCGACATGCGGGTGCACAGGTGGCGCAGGCGGTGGATTCAGTGAGATCGAGACTGTTATCCAGGTAGGGCAAAAAGTAGTAATCGCTGTTGGCGCGGGCGGCATAGGTGCATCAAATCTTGTCGGCACGGCAGGGGGCACGTCAAGTGCTGTTTCAACCGGTTTCAATATTTCTGCAACTGGCGGGGCGGCAGGAACAAAGGTTACTTCTACTGCCACAGCAGCAGCAGCAGCAGGAGGCACGGGATCAGGCGGCACGCTAAATTACAGCGGAGGCAGTAGCGGTTCCGTCCAAATGACGTACGCAAATCTTAAAGCGGGGTCCGGTGGCGGGGCCGCAGGTACCCCGTTAGGTAATGGGGGTAGCAGTGGTAACGTCGTGACAGGCGGAGGCGGTGGGAATTGTGCTTCCGGTGGCGCAGCTATTGGCGGGGTTAATTCTGGGGTGGTGATCAGCAGCCCGAACACGTTTGGAGCAGGGTCCGGAACCGGGGGGGCTTCAGCAGCAGAAAGTATCATCGCGGGCAAAAACAGGCTCGGCTTAATTGATGTTGCGTCAGCGGACGGTATCCGCAGAACGACAACAGCATCGGGGGCGGGTAACAATGCAACTACGGGGTTCGATAGCCTGATTAATCCGATGAGATCTATGACAGGTGGCGGCGGTGCGGGGACTACTGGAACCGGGACCGGTGGGGCGGCAGGCACGGGAGCGGGGTCAGGATCGTCATACGGAACGGCTGCGGATACAACATCCCCACAAGGGGGTGTGTGTGGCGGCGGCGGTGGGTGTGTTGCATCAGGTTTTATCGCTTACGGCGGCGCTGGTGGGCCTTGTGGCGGAGGTGGCGGAGGCGCGGCAAGTGCTTCGGGGGCTACAGGTGGTAATGGAGGTAACGGAATAGTAGTTATAGAGAGGATAGCGCAATGACACCAGGGATACACGTACTCCAGACTATAGCAATAAACGGACAATCATATGACTTTGCAATTAGCAAAGATTCTGAATTCCCGATGTTCGTGTTGCACTTTTCACGCGGATCAGCAACATCAGATAACCCGGAATTCATCGCCAGCCAGGGGCTTAGTTACTCGGGGAGCGGGCTTATGCCGAATTTTGTCGCCTATATTGCGAATATACTCATCGCTTTCAACTCGCAGCTCATGAAACTGTTTGGACAGACACCGGGTACAGACCCGACAACGTTTGATGAGCAGGTCGAAGCATGGGCAAAAGGTTTACATGTTGTTGTTGACGCCAATGGCGTACCGCAGATTATATCGGCATAGAGGGAATATCATGAGATATGAAATTTTGGACGGCACGACCGTTATCAACACCATACTGGCCGGATCTGAATACATGGCGGAACATTATCCCCTTGGCACTTATCGAGAAGTGGCAGAGTCAGCCCCAGTACAGCCAAAAGCACAGCTCACCCGTTTGCAGTTTTTCAACCGCTTTACTGATACGGAACTTGTAACAATATATACAGCGGCAAAAACGGTGATCCAGATAGAAATCATGCTGGACAAGTTCAAATCGGCGGAGTTCATCGACACTTCTGACCCGCAGACAATTGGCGGTATTAACTCGCTTGAAGCGGCGGGGATAATCGTGCAGCATAGAGCAGCAGAAATCCTTGCATGAAAAGGCTCTTCTGGACAGATATTATTGCCGTAATCTCTTTTCTCTGGATATGCTCTTTCGCCTTGTATGTCTTCTTGAAATATACGGGGTACGCCAATGATTGACGTCAAACAGTACATAAAAAATCAGGTTATCGCCCTAGATATAATGGTCAACGCAGCAACCGGGGGCAGTCCTTACATGACGCTATCTGAACGAGCATGGGCGCATCAATGGCGCAAAACGATAGCTGTACTGGATTGGTTATTCGGCGCCGACCATTGCAAATACTCTACAGAGGGTGACGAGTCCCAGTATGAGGTGATTAAATGAAACCCCTCATCTATGCCATAGACGACTGTTCGGCAACTCTTGGCATGTATGTAGCCGCGCTCCGTGATCTGTACGAAGTCAAAACGTTCCGGGGTTGCAGCGAGAAAGTGATCGAGCAGTTTGTGAAAGACCAGCCTGTCTTGGTCATATGCGACCTGCTAATACCTCCTCAATCAGGCTGGGACATTGCAGATAAACTGCTGGAGCAGATACCATACACTCCGATCCTGATTGCAACCGGAGTTAAGGGCGATGAGCAACAGGCACTTGCTGAAATTTACCGATTCGGATATTGGCAGAAAAGCAGCAACATAAAAGAACTCAGGGAGATTATATGTCAGATGATAGCAACTTCCAATCCATCGTTATCAAAAGCATAGAATCCTACGCCAGAGTTGAGACCAAAGTTGCCAGCATGGAACAGGCGGTATCTATGCTACGAGGCGAGAATAAAGAGATTCTAGGCAAAATCTCAGAATCTCTCGTGATGCTTGCGACTATCCAGGCTCAGATTGTCCAAAATATCTCGGATCATAAAATTATTCACAAACGGGTAGACGACCTGAAAGACGAAGTGGAGGCTATCGAGGCACTGACACTCACGATGCAGAAAAACTGCCAATCCACGAACTATCAAGACATTATCACCAGGCTACGGCGCCTTGAGTCAGACATGCACCGGCTTTGTGATTCACTGAAGCTGGTCAACTATAAAATAAAAGGATTCCCCGTATGGCTGGTAATTGTATTAGTAGTATTCTTCGGACTGGTCTCCGATCTTTACAATCATCTGGATTGGATAAAGAGGATTCTAACGATATGGAAATGAACATTGAAAAAGAGCGGTACCTTGAGCGGATGATTGCAAATGAAATCCAGCTTGAAAACTTTCGGCAGGTACTCAAGGATTTGACCAGGCGAGTCAGATACCTGGAATGCAGGAATGATGAGGATGATTTAAAATGAGACGTATCTATTGCCCGATTGACGGGCATTTGTGTAAGAACAGAGTTCATGACTACTGCCAGTACTGTAAAGAGGTTTGCGAATGATTGCCATACCCGTTTGTCATATGTGCCGGACTCCGTATCGAGTCTATTATGACCAGTTCCATCATCAGCAGTGTTTCAGCCCGGATTGCAAATGCCTTGAAGTAAAATGGGAGAATATAAATGAGTGACTATTTCTACAGAGCAATTCCGGCAGTTCTGAAACATGAGGGCGGATACGTGAATAACCCGGCTGACCCCGGCGGCGAGACGAACTTCGGTATCTGTAAAAGAAACTATCCCGCCCTTGACATCAAAAACCTCGCCGTGGGAGATGCAATAGACATCTACCAAAAGGATTATTGGAAACACTACATGGACAAGATCGCGTCCTATCCGGTAGCGGCCAAGCTGTTCGACATGAGTGTGAACATGGGGCACAAACAGGCTAATAAGCTGCTGCAACGGGCATTAGGTATAACTGCTGATGGCATATTCGGCCCTGCTACGCTCTGGGCTGTGAACGAGTACACAGGGGATTTGGTTCAGCAGATGGTTGACGAGCAGATACATTTTTATGCGGATCTGGCAGCAAGTAAACCGTCAATGTCGCAGTTTCTAAAGGGCTGGATGAGCAGAGCGAGATGGGTACCGGAGGGGTGATGAAATCGGTAAAAAATAAACATATCAGACGAACATGTTTAAAAAACGGTAAAAAATAAACATATCGGGTACCCGATAGGGGACGTAGTGGGCATAGCGTGTTGGTTGGTGTAGACGGGATATGTAGTCAAGAAGTACTCGTCGGAAGAGACACCGTAAAAAAGGCGCATCAGGGTGACTACGGGGCGCGGTCAACATCCGGTAAAAGTTTAATTGATGGCGAATGGAGTTAAAAATGAACATCTGTCCAAACTGTAAAACTGAAATGCCGGTTGACTGGTACATAGTCGGATGGGGCTATCATTGTAGGGTGTGTGCGGAGAAATAGCATGGCATTTTTGACCTCCATAACCTGCTCAATTTGCGGTGAGACAAAACAAGAGGTTAGGTCTACCACAGACTACTCACGGGAATGTCACGCCTGCCAAGCTGCGGCGAAGGACAGATCGGAACGAGAGTGGAGATCAGGACGGGAAGGGCTTACTCTGGAAGCGCGAATCAGGGACATCGAGCATTTCATGTACCATCACGGTACGCACTATAAAGGCCAAACGGTGCTTGGATGAACCAAACCCCTCACGCTAATCAGTTCGCCATTATCAGGGAGACTGCGGAAGTTCAGCAGACTGAATACCCGTACGATGGTCTGCAATGTCCGGCATGTGGGAAACCAACGGTGCAAAATGAGGGGCGGAGATATTGTAACTGGGACAGGTGCAATGCGATGATTGTGATGGAGGGGTTATGACATTTGAAGAGTGGTGGAAAGAACAGCCGGGAGAACACAGAGCGAATACCAGCTTCTCATACAATGCGTTAAAATCTCTGTGCAAAAATGCTTTTGAGGCTGGCGAAGAAGTAGGTAAGAAAGAATCTGCAACAGAGATTCTTGACCTCATAGAAAGCATTTCCTGGGCGGCGCTGCACGTTGCCGAATTCCAAGAAATCATACTCTCTCAGATTAGAGATAAGTACGGGGTAGATTGATGAGCGTACCTAAGACAGCACAGGACATAGCTGACAGACTCAAAATACTAGCGGGCGAAATGGAAGCGATCGGCCTTGCGATGGACTACTACGGCGGATTCTCCTGCTGGGCAAAGCACGCCAAAGAGATGCTGGGATCTGCCGACATGTGCCGGGACTGGGCGTTTGAAATCGAGGTAGGGGAGTGATGAAATGTCACTTTTGCGATGGTGAAATCCCCCAGACCAGCAAGGTCAAGGGCTATCAATATTTCTCCCTGACAATACCTATCCGCGAGAAGGGTTCTATCGTCCATTACCGGTCGTGTAAGGTGTGCCACCATAAGTATTACGAGCAGGGAGAGTAAATATCATGCCGTCACTCAGACGTATGGCGGGGTTCTGTGTTGGCCAAACAGCAAAGGTTAAGTGCTACCAGCCTGGCAAAAGCATCATCGGCGTCGGCATCGCCAGCATGACGAGAGGGGAACTAAATAATGGCTAAAGCGTGTAAGTTCTGCAAGCGGGCGAATGGTTACGTCTGCACCGATCACGACTGCGACACCTGCGGTATGTGCGGACAAATAAAAAAGGAGAGTGAACAATGACAACTGACGGACTGACAACAATTTGCGGGGTAATCCTTGCCGTGACAACAGCGGCACAAACATCATTCGCAACCGGAGTGCCGGCCACAACAGCAGACTGGCTGAAGCTCGCAATGGCGGCAGCATTCGCGGCAATCGGCTATTTCACAAATAAACAAGGCAGCATCCAGGTAACAACAGGCCCAAAGCCGACAGGGGGGACAACTCCGTGAGTACCATTCTGTTGATATTCCAGATAGGCCAGATACTTATCAAGATCGCGCCGGAACTGTACCACGCTTTCATGGATATCATGGCAGCAATCCATCCGACACAGGAGTCCGGGAACGACACCAGCACTCAGGCAGTCAAGGCAGCGGCTAAGGCTATCCTGCCGGTTCTGGATGCTCCTACGGCAGCAAAAGTTCAAGCGGTACTAACTGACTGGGAAAAATCCGAAAAGTGGTTCGTTGATAATCCTGCGGCGCTTGCCGGTGGGGCATAATCACCGTTTCAGTTCATCAAGATAATCCGCCCATAGCTGCATCATCTTCCTGCGTTCATCAAGGTGGGCGGTCCTGTTATACGCTCTGCCGTTCGGATCACGGACGGCATGGGCCAACTGATGTTCAATGTAATCAGGGCGTACCTGCAACACTTCATCAAGGATCGTTCTGGCAGTAGCCCTGAATCCATGCCCTGTCACTTCATCTTTACCGAACCCCAGTCTGCGCAAAGCGGCATTTATCGTGTTATCGCTCATGGGACGCTTTGACGTGCGCTGTGAAGGGAAAACGTATTTGCCGTGACCTGTAACATGCCTGACCTCGTTTAATACAGCCACAGCCTGCCTTGCGAGCGGCACCAAATGAGCAACCTTCATCTTCATCTTTCCTGCCGGGATATTCCATTCGTTTTTTATAAAATCGAGTTCCGACCACTCCATATGCCGCAACTCCCCAGGACGCACCATGAGCATTGGTGTGAGCATTAATGCGCAGGTTGTTATGCGTGAACCATTGAACGCATCAATCCCCTTGAGCACCACCGATAATGCGGCGGGCGTAGTCGGTGCGCCGAGGTGTTTACCCCGAACTGGGGCAAGAGCACCTTTTAAATCCATGGCCACATTACGCTGGCATCTGCCGGTTGCGATACCATATTGAAACACCTGCACGCACGTTGTGCGTATCCTATGCGACAGATCACCGGCACCACGCGACTCAACTCGCCGCAATGCCGCCAGCAGATCCGGGGCAGTGATGGCGGAAATATCGGTTGACCCTATCCATGGGAATATGTTTGATTCCATGCGCTGCAGTTTGTGGAAGCCGTGCTTATCGCACCATGTTGATTTGAATTTCTCGTGCCACTCACGGGCTACAGCCTCGAAACTGTTTTCAGTTGTTTTTACAGTATCCAAATTTTTTTTTACAGTACTGGGGTCAATACCATGTGCCACAAGCGTTCGTGCATCTTCCCTGTATTTCCGTGCTTCCACAAGCGAGATTTCAGGGTACGGACCAAACGCGAGCGTCTTACGTGTGGTTTTTGCGAAGGTATAATCGAACCGCCACAATTTTCCGCCTGACGGTGTAACAAGCAGATATAGTCCCTCTCCATCGTTCAAGCGATATGACTTGTCCTTGGGTCGGGCTTTCTGCACTTTTAACTCAGAAATAGGCGGTATCCGTTTAGGCATGGGCTTTTACCTCGTTTTTACAGTATCCAAAAAGTTTTTGCAGTATCTCGGGGGCCAAAATACTGTAAAAAATACTTTACACAGCTTTATCTCTTTTCCCTTCTATATGCAATAAAAACAAAAAAGCCCTTGGAATCCAAGAGCTTTTTTACTTAGTTTTATCTGGTTTTTTATGTTTATGGTAGCGGAGGCCGGACTCGAACCGGCATGATCTTGCAATCGGCAGATTTTGAGTCTGCTGTGTCTACCATTTCACCACTCCGCCATTTCAACTACTTAGAAGCTATCTTTACCTTTTCTTCCATTCTCGATAAAGAATGGCTAAAGTCAGTAATTGAATTGTGTGTGAATATAGAGAATATACCTGTTTCCGTCAACATACTTTTGCCTATACTTCTTGGTTGTGCTGACTGACAGCTGCTTGCACTTGCCTTTTGAAAAGGCATCCAGTCCCATTGGCCTGGCTGCTCACCTCTTAAAATGACAATCGAAGCGTCTGTTTTAACCAGACCTGCACGGATCAAACATAAACGGTATATCAGTATGTTCTGCATCCCAAACAATAACTGGCAGCTCCATCCCTACCGGTTCCTCTCATACAGAATCCGCAAACCATCCAGCGTTAGAAACTCGTCTACCTCATCGATGGTTTTGGACTCGGGAGCAATCAAAGACGCCAGCCCGCCCGTTGCGATAACCCGGAACTTCTCGTGACATTCGGCGCGGATATGCTCGACAATCCCGTCAACCAAGCCGACATAACCGTAAAAAATGCCGGCCTGCATCGAATTAACCGTGTTCTTGGCGACCACATGAGGAGGTTTCACGATATCTACTCTCGGCAGTTTGCTTGCCCTCTGGAAAAGCGCTTCCAGCGAAATGGCCAAGCCTGGCGCGATGGCACCGCCGCAGTATTCACCTCTGGCGTTGACATAATCAAACGTAGTGGCGGTGCCGAAATCGACGATCACCATCGGACATTTGTGTTTCTCAAAGCCGGCCACGGCATTGACAATCCGGTCGGCTCCGACTTCGCGGGGATTATCATAATGGATCGGCATACCGGTTTTGATGCCGGGGCCGACCACATAGGGGGTCAGGTTGAAGCAATCGCGCGATATGGCTTCCATGACACCGGTCAACGGAGGGACGACGGAGGAAATTATCGCGGCGCTCACCGATGAAAACTCAAGCCCGGCCTGTCCGAAAAGGCTGTGCAACAGGACCGCGTATTCATCGGAGGTGCGCGACTTATCGGTGGAGAGCCTCCAACTGCGGACACGTTTTTCCTTGTCGTAGACCCCCAGTACTATATTGCTGTTTCCGACATCTATTACCAGAAGCATTCAGATCACCATGACATCGCCGCTCACTATGCGTTCGGTCGTGCCTTTCCCGGTTTGTAACAGCAGCGCCCCGTCTTCATCAATACCTGCAAACATTCCGCTTGCCACTTCAGTTCCGGCTTCACAGACCACTACCCGTCTGCCATTGGCATTGCAGCGCCGTTGCCATTCCTGTCGCACGGGGGCAAATCCGAACGTCAGAAAATCTGTGTAGAGCGTATCCAGTTCCTGCAGCATGATGTCGGCAAAGCTCGTCCTGACAACTTTTGAACCGGACTCCAGCAGAAGGGATGTGGCCGGATGCCGCAGATCATCAGGGAACTGGTCGGCAGTCATGTTCAGATTGACGCCGATGCCCAGAATCACGAAGTTGATTCCATCGGTTTCTGCGCTCATCTCGTTCAGCAAGCCCGCCACTTTCCTGCCGGTAATCAGTACATCGTTAGGCCACTTGATCTCCGGCGCGAGCGTCGTTGTCTTTTCAATGGCTCGCGCGACCGCAACAGCGGAAAGAAAGGTCAGTTGCGGCGCCTCATGCGGCATTATCAGCGGGCGGAGCAGTACCGAGCAGTACAGGTTGACCCCCTCGGGTGACGACCAGACACGCCCGCGACGCCCTTTTCCGGCAGTCTGGGCATCAGCCATGACAACCGTGCCCTCAGGGGCTCCCTCTTCAGCCAGTTGAAAAGCATCAGCATTGGTGGACTGAGTCTGCGTCAGGCATACCAGGCGCTGACCGATTCTGCCGTTCCCCGATTGCGGATCCATTTCGTTTAATCCAGAAGCATGGAGATATCCATGGCACGGGGTGAATGGGTCAAAGCGCCGACAGAGATGATATCAACGCCGGTTTCGGCGATAGCACGCACCGTATCGAGATTGACTCCGCCGGAAGCCTCCACCAGGGCGCGACCGGCTATGGTTGCAACAGCCATCCGCATTTCATCAAGGTTCATGTTATCAAGCATGATAATATCGGCGCCGGCTGACAGCGCTTCATCGACCTGGGCAAGCGTTTCGGTCTCGATTTCGATTTTCAGGGTGTGTGGAATGTAGGCGCGAGCACGGCGGATCGCTTCGGTAATACCACCGGCTGCAGTGATATGATTTTCTTTAATAAGCACACCATCATACAGGCCGGTGCGGTGGTTGATGCCGCCGCCGACCCGTACGGCATATTTTTCAATCTCACGCAGTCCGGGAGTCGTCTTGCGGGTATCAACAATGCGGGCCTTCGTTCCTGAAACAGCCGCGACAAAACGGGAGGTGAGCGTGGCAATACCGCACAATCTCTGCAGAAGGTTGAGAGCCACCCGTTCACCCATCAGAAGATCGGCGGCATCCCCGTCTGCTGTAGCCAGAGCCGTGCCTTGTGCCGCTGATTCGCCATCAGAGCGGCAGGGGGCGAATATCACGTTCGGGTCAAGCCGGGCAAACACACGCCCGGCTATTGAAAGACCGGCTACCACCAGATCCTCTTTTGCAATCAGGCGGGCTTTGGCGGAACGCCGCCCGGGCACGACCGCCTTTGTGGTGATGTCGCCAGTATGAATATCTTCCAGCAGAGCCTGTTCGATCAGTCGGTCGATGGTAATCAATTAATATCCTCCGGAGTTGAAAAATGAGTATTGGTCTCTATCAAGAAAAGGCACGGTGCGCCTTTATGGGCTGTTCCCGTGCCTTCCGATGTTAATGGTAACTACCTGATTGTCAAGCTGCAATTGTCTCAGGTAGTCTGGGCATCCACCACGGCGATGGCCGCCATGTTGACGATATCATCGACGCTGTCACCCCGTTGCAGAACGTGTACCGGTTTTTTCATACCCATCAGGATCGGGCCGATTGCTTCCGCTCCCCCCAGATGATGGAGCAGCTTGTAGCAGATGTTTCCGGAATTGAGATCCGGGAAGATCAGGATGTTGGCTTTTGTTTTGAGCTTTGAGAAGGTGAAACCTTCCAGAAGTTCCTGGACAACCGCCGTGTCAGCCTGCATTTCACCTTCAACGATTAACTCGGGCGCACGCTGTTTAACGATGGCGGTCGCTTTGCGGACTTTATCGACCTGCGGATGCTTTACTGATCCGAAGTTGGCAAAGGAAAGCATGGCGACTCGCGGCTCGATATCAAGCATACGCACCTTTTCGGCCGCGAGAATGGCGGTTTCAGCAAGTTCTTCGGGTGAAGGATCAATAGTCACAGTTGTATCGGCCAGAAAGAAGACATCTTTTTTGAAAACCATCATGTAGAGACCATGGACGCTTGACAAACCGTCCTGTTTACCGACAACTTCCAGCGCAGGTCGGATTGTTTCCGGATAATGAGTATCGATGCCGCCCAGCAGGGCATCAGCATCCCCCATATGAACCATCATGGCGCCGAAATGGGTACGCGATTTACGGCGCAGGATTCGAGACGCCTCTGATTGGGTCAGTCCTTTACGTTGGCGTAACCGGTACAATTCTGCGGCATACTTTTCTGTCAGTTCTGATTCGGTAGGATCAATGATAGGCACATCAAGTTCGATGTTCAGATCTGCCATCTTCTGAGTGATTTTTTTATGATCGCCGATCAGGATCGGCCTGGCAATCCCTTCCTCAACCAGCTCCTTGGCTGCCCGGAGGATTTTATCGTTGTCCCCCTCCGGAAACGTAATAGTTTTGGGATCGCTCTTGGCCTTGTTGATGATCGCACGCATGATCTCTTTTGATTTCCCCTGCAGAGACTCAAGATGTTCGATATACTTGGCCATGTCTGCGATAGGCTGGCGAGCTACACCCGTCTCCATGGCCGCCTGGGCGATGGCCGGCGCGACATGCAGCAATACTCTTGGATCGAAAGGTTTGGGGATGATGTAGTCGCGGCCAAAGGCGAACTTGACATTGCCGTAGGCCTTGCTGACGGAGTCGGGCACTTCTTCCCGGGCCAGCTTGGCCAGAGCGTGGACGGCAGCAAGCTTCATCTCTTCGTTTATACAGGTGGCGCGAACGTCCAACGCACCACGGAAGATAAAGGGGAAACCGAGAACGTTGTTGACCTGATTGGGATAGTCGGAACGACCGGTGGCGATCATGACGTCGTCGCGGGTTGCGTGGGCATCCTCCGGGGTGATTTCCGGATCGGGATTGGCCATTGCGAAGATGATGGGGTTGGGTGCCATGCTTGCAAGCATCTCTTTTGTAAAAGCGCCTTTGGCTGACAGACCGAAAAGCACGTCTGCCCCTGCTGCTGCTTCTTCCAGAGTGCGAAAGTGCGTATCAGCAGCGAAGAGCTCCTTGTAAGGGTTCATTCCCGCAACCCGTCCCTTGTAGATGACTCCCTTGGTGTCACACATGATCATGTTATGCGGCTTTACACCCAGGGCTATGGCCAGTTTGGCGCAGGAATTTGCAGATGCTCCGGCCCCGTTTACGACGATGCGGATGTCTTCGAGCTTTTTCCCCACCAGCATCAGGGCGTTAATCAGAGCAGCCGATGAAATGATGGCAGTCCCGTGCTGGTCGTCGTGGAAAACCGGAATTTTCATGGTTTTTTTAAGCGTTTCCTCAATGTAGAAGCACTCCGGAGCCTTGATGTCCTCCAGGTTGATGCCGCCAAAGGTAGGCTCCAGAAGCTGACAGGCCTTGATGATCTCATCAGGGTTCTCTGTGTCGAGTTCGATATCAAAAACATCAATGTCGGCAAAGCGCTTGAAGAGGATACCTTTTCCCTCCATGACCGGTTTTCCGGCCAGGGCGCCCAGGTTGCCGAGTCCCAGCACGGCGGTACCATTCGATACAACCGCCACCAGATTGCCCTTGGCTGTATACTTGTAGGCGTCTTCCGGATTCTGCTGGATTGCCAGGCAGGGTTCCGCAACGCCGGGTGAGTAGGCCAGCGAAAGATCTGCGGCCGTCTGGCACGGTTTCGTTGAAATTACTTCAATCTTGCCTTTGCGGCCCATGGAATGATATTCAAGGGCGTTCCTGATTTTGGCCATACAAGCCTCCGTTTTTAGTTTAGTTTAAAAAAACTTCGTTTTACGCCACGTATATACACATTCTTTTACTGAAAATGAAAAACAATAATCTTCTTGATGTGCTGTTGTCAAGCAGTTAATCTTTATCTGAAAAAAATGTGCAATCAACATACAATTCTCGTGGGGAAATAACATGTCACACTGCGCAATCGGTATCGATATAGGTGGAACAAATCTGCGCATGGCTCTGGTAAGCTCTGCTGGCGAAATCATGAGTCGCTGCCGTATGCCCAGCATGATAGTTGAAGGGCGGGACGTCTTTTGCGGCAGAATGCTGAGGGGTATCTCCGATTTGCGGGCTGAAGCGTTGTCGCGCAATTTTGAAGTCAGCGCTGTTGGTGTGGGAGTACCCGGGCTTGTAGGGAGCAACGGGTTGATTCACGATTCGGTAAACATGCGGCCGCTGGACGGTTTCAATCTGGCCGCATTTCTGAGCGTGCAGACAGGAATCCCGGTCGAGTGCGCCAACGATGCCAACGTTATTGCCCTTGGCGAACAGGTGCATGGTGCCGGGCGGGGAAAATCATCCTTTATCGTTATTACGATCGGCACCGGTCTCGGGAGTGGCCTGATTCTTGATGGAAAGCTCTGGAAAGGTGCTGGCGGATTTGCAGCCGAATTTGGACATGTGACGGTCGACCCGCATGGCGAGTTATGTCCCTGTGGGAACCGGGGGTGTCTGGAAAGGTATGTTTCCGCGAAAGCTCTGGCGCGTTCGATGAAAGTATTGCTGCCGGATTCCGAAGTCTGCCGCACAGATGATGCAGAAGAGATTGCTTTAATGGCCCGAAGTGGAAACGCCGTCGCACAGATTGCATTCGACCAGATGGGCCGCTGGCTTGGAATTGCCTTGGCATCATTATCAAATACTCTTAATCTTGAAGCGGTTATTATCGGCGGCGGCGTGTCCGACAGCCTGAATCTCTTTGAACCCGCTCTGAAAACAGAACTGGTCAGACGCTGTTTTCCGGAAATATATACCGGGCTGGACATACGCAAGGCGGAACTTGGAGATGATGCCGGTCTGCTTGGAGCGGCGGCTCTTGCAAGCAAGCATCTTGTTTAAGAAGAATGTTTACAAAAATATATTTGCTGGTATTATTGCACTTGGATAATTCGAGAAAAGGAGAAGCGCCATGAAAAAGATTCTGGTTCTGGTTATGTTGGCAATGCTTTCCGCCTTGGCTGGTTGTGCAACTCCACCGGCGCGTTGCACCTCGCCCGAGGACAATCCCAGGCATCATTATTTGAGAGGTATGGAAGCCCTTGAAGCTCTAAAAGCAAATCTCGCCCTTGAAAAGTTTGATCGGGCTGTTTACTGTGAAGAGCACTTCTCTTCCGCCTACTCGGGGCGGGCAGTAGCTTTTGCACTCAAGGCTCATGCTCAGCGCGATGCCGGCTTCAAAGGGGTTGAAGTGGAGCGCGCGCTGGAGAATCTCGAAAAGGGTCGTAAGACGTCTGAAACGGACAATGACCGATTTGAATACCGCGTAGCTGCAGTCAGGGTCCATACTCTGATCAAGGGAAATAAATGGCTTGAAGAAGCTGAAGAAGCTTACCGTGAAGCCATGAACCAGAAGGTTGACGAGAAACTGCTTGATTACTATCAGGGCAAGGAGGCTGCCATATACTTCATGGGGCTTGCATATCTTGAAGCACTGGAATTCCGCAAGGCCGAAGACACATTCCGTGAAGCCATGGGTGTTCGCAGGGACGGCAAATGGAATGAGCCGGCAGATCGGGCCTGGAAAAAGACAACAAAAATCGTGAGAGCCATGGGTGGTATAACCATTGGAGATGTCGGCAGGAAGATTGCTGTCAAGGAAAGTGTCAGCCGTGGCGATCTGGCAGCACTATTGATCGATGAAATGAAACTGGACAAGCTCTTTGCCGGCCGTATTCCCGCCAAGTCGCAGATTGACAGGATGCAGGCTGAATTTACTCCGGCTGATGTCATGAACCATCATTTCAAGGAAGAGGTTCTTACGATCATGAAATGGAAGGTACGTGGTCTGGAGCCGAAGTTTGATGATACTACCAAGGCTTACCTCTTTAAGACCGGTGATAAAGTGCTGCGGGGCGAGATGGCTTTCATCCTGGAGGATGTGTTGATGAAGCTGACCGGAGATGAGAAGCTGGCCACCGCCTTTTTTGGCCAGGATCGCTCACCTTTCCCGGACGTCAAGCCGACTTCTCCTTTTTATAATGCCGTACTTAATATGACTACCCGCAATATCATGGAAGGTGAACTGTCCGGCGAGTTCCGCGTCAGCGAACCGGTGGATGGAGCCGAGGCCATACTGGCTGTGCGGGTATTGCAACAGAGGATAAATATTCACTGACGCGCCACATAAAAAAAGGAGGGAGTCAGCTTATGAAAAAGCAAATAGTACTGGCTGTATTGGCAATGATGGGTTTTTCCAGTTTTGCCTTCGGAAACGAAGTCGACAGTCGCTTTCAAAAAGCCCGTAAGTATCTGAGCGATAACAATGTGACCATCACAACTACGGCAGAGCAGGTTTTCACCCAGGATGCCATCCTCGTGGTGGGTGAAGGGGTACCTAAAAAAGGTACTACGGGAGGTCAGAAGCGCCTGACCGCCATTACGGCCGCGAAAGTTATTGCACAACGTCGTCTGGTTGAGTTACTTGAGGGTGTTGCCGTTGTCAGCGAGACAACGGTCAAGGATTCAGAGCTTGCTTCCGACATAATTAAAACGGCAGTTACCGGCTTCATCAAGGGAACGCAACCGGTGATTGAGGAATGGAACGCTACCGAAGAGACCGCTCTGGTTATTCTCAGAATGGGGATGAGCGGACCAAAGAGCTTTGGATCCCTGATGTATGAAAAAATTCTGAATGAGCCCAAGATCCGGCAGGAGCTCGAAAAACCTGCCTATGCGCCACCTGCTGACGTTCCACCTCCGGCTCCTGTTGCCCAGGCTTACGATGGCTTGGTTATTGACGCTACCGACTTCAACTTTCGCCCTGCATTGATTAATCGTATTTTCAACTCCAAAGGTGAAGTATTATATGATCCTGCCAAAATCAGCCAGAAAGTTCTGGTCGAACAGGGTTGCGGTGAGTACACCAACAGTGTTGACAAGGCCAGGGCTGCTCTGGGCAAGCGTGGTGTCAAGAACCCTCTGGTCGTAAGGGCTTCCGGTACTGTCAGTCCGTCTGATCTGCAGGTTTCTGATACTACGGCAGTACAGATATTTTCAGCCAATCAGGGCAACGGTTTCATGGCTGATGCGCGTGTGGCATTTGTGCTTAAATAACGAGGAAGATATTTCAATTCATTGTTTCACAGCCCCGCTGTCCTGTTGCAGGTAGGCGGGTTTTTTTTGGTTGACAGGTTTGATAAATGTGAACTTGACATAAAACTGCATGACAACTAACGTCACAGGAGGCATGGAGCATGGATCGCCGCAATTTTATCAAAGCGGTCGGGGCAGCAGCCCTGATGGCACCTGTTCTGATCAGGGAAGCGCTGGCCGCAGTGGATCAACCCCACGTGGTGGTTGCTGAGGGGACCGACTATCCTGCAATTACCCGTAAGGCCATCAACTCTGTCGGTGGGATGAAGCGTTTTGTCAAGGCGGGAGATATTGTGGTGGTAAAGCCTAACATGGGGTGGGATCGCTCTGCCGAGTTGGCCGCCAACACTCATCCGCTTGTAGTGCGGACCGTCGTCGAAGAGTGCCTGGCAGCCGGCGCCAGAAAGGTCAAGGTTTTTGATAACACCTGCAATGACGCCAGGCGCTGTTATGTCAACAGTGGAATTGAAAATGCCCTGAAGGGGATGAAAAATGTAGAGTGCAAGCATATTGAAACGGAACGTTTCAAAAAGGTGTCCCTGAACGGCCAGTTTCTAAAGGAGTGGGAGCTGTACGACGAGGTGCTTTCGGCCAACGTCTACATCAATGTACCTGTAGCCAAACATCACGGTTTGTCAAAGCTGACTCTGGGGTTGAAGAACGTGATGGGGATCATGGGTGGTAATCGTGGTTTTATTCATCGCAACCTGGACGTCGCTCTAGCGGACGTCAATGCACATGTAAAAACCCATCTGACTGTTATCGACGCCACCCGTATTTTGACGGCTCATGGGCCTCAGGGGGGGAATATCGCCGATGTGAAAATCCTCAACAAGGTGATCGCTTCGACTGATATCGTGGCCGCCGATGCCTTTGCGACGACACTGTTCGGCATGAAGCCCGCCGATATTCCGGTTACGGTAGCTGCCCACAGACGGGGATTGGGCGAGATGAATCTTGACAGGATCAAACTGGTGCGGGTGTAGCCTTTGAAGATAACGTCAGCCCGAATATCCCAGATGATTTTTCTGGCCATTTTTCTGGTTCTTTTCGTGGTGACGGAGTATCGCGGACGCGATGAAATAAACGCTGCGGTCAATTCGTTTTTCCGAGTAGATCCATTGGTGCTGCTCAGCTATCTGCTGGCGGCAAAGACGTTTACCTGGCTGTTGCTGCCTGCTGTGCTGATGGTACTGGCGACGCTTTTGCTGGGTCGGTTTTTCTGCGGCTGGATATGTCCGTTGGGCACAATCCTCGATCTGGTGACACCCGCAATTCGAAAGAGTTCTCCGATCAAAATGCTCAAGGGGAACACAAAATACTGGCTCTTATTTCCATTGTTGTCGGCATCGCTGTTTAATCTCAACCTGAGCGGCCTTCTGGACCCGATTGCAATCCTCTTGCGCGGCCTGACATTTCTGCTCTATCCGCTGTTGGGCCTGACGGCACGGGAGGGATGGGTCGAACTTTACCGACTGATCGGCGAGCATCGTGATACGCTGGCGCCGGCCTATAACCTCGTGCGTGGCAACCTGCTGCCTTTTCGAGACACCCTCTACCCGTTGGCGTTTTTTTCGGCGATGGTACTGGTGGCAGTTATCGCCCTGGAGCGCTACGAGGCACGTAACTGGTGCCGTAACCTCTGTCCTTTGGGAACTCTGATTGGATGGCTGGGTCGTTTCTCGCCTTTCAATCGTGTGCCTGTGGGAGTCTGCGGTGACTGCGGGCAGTGCCGGGAGCTCTGTCCGACAACATTTGATCAGGGTGTTCTGAACAAAGAGGAGTGTATTCTCTGTATGGAGTGCCAGCTCGGATGCCCGCACGGCAGGATTTCATTCCGCCCCTCCCGGAAGTTGAAATTAGATGGACCAATGCTTCCTGAGCGTCGGGTACTCTTGGGAGGAATGGTTTCCGGCCTGCTGCTGGCAGTACCGGCACGTTTTCGGTCGCCGGAAAAGGGGGCAAGCTTACTGAGACCGCCAGGAGTTCGAGGCGAAGACGATTTTCTGAAAAAATGTGTCCGCTGCGGCGAGTGCATGAAAGTCTGCCTGAAAAATGCTCTTTATCCGTCAGCCTGGCAGGCCGGAGTTGAGGGCATCTACACGCCACTGGTAATTCCCCGTCTGGGTTACTGCGAGTATAACTGCACCCTCTGCGGACAGGTTTGTCCGACCGGTGCGATACCCAATATCCCGGTATCGGCAAAAAAACGCGAGGTTATCGGCAAAGCGGTTTTTGACAAGAATCACTGCCTTCCTTTCGCAAAAAGGATCGATTGTATTGTCTGCGAGGAACATTGCCCGATTCCCGACAAAGCAATCCGCTCCCGTGAGGTACAGGTGATCGGATTTGATGGAGCAATGAGAAATGTCAAGGAACCTTACGTAGTAGAAGAAATCTGTAACGGCTGCGGAATATGTGAGTATGTCTGTCCCGTCGAAACGAAGGCAGGTATTGAAGTGTTCGCTGTCAAGAACCGCAGCCCTGTTTCAGAGTCTGCGGTACATACGGACCGTTTCGGCGAATCCGGACAATCAGGCTATTCTATACGATAGTTTCTTGATAATTAGATTGGCGTCATGCGGAAACGCTTAATTACGTTGACTTGCCCCCTCTTTTTCAGTAGCATTTATATCGCACTATGTTCAATTTCTCTGTTTATGAAAGGCAGGCCATGCAGAAAATACCCTTGATGCAAGCCAAAGCGGGAATGGTGCTTGCCAGAGATGTATTCCGGGGTGATTCATCAACTGTGATGCCGATCTGCGGTAAAGATACAGTGCTTACGGACGATCTGATCAAACGTCTTGACCAGATGGATGTCCAGTCAGTGAGCGTACAGGGGCACCCTGTCTGGGAGGAAGGGGAACTTTCATATGAAGATCTTCTGCGCGAGCTCGACAGGCGTTTTGAGAAAACGATGCAAGACCCGCTGAACTCCATTCTGTATGATGTCCACAAAGCGCAACTGATCAGATCGATGGAGGGCGATAGTGGAAGATAAACGGAGTGCATTAAAAAAAATCATCCTGGATACCAAAACTCTCCCGACATTGCCAGGGGTCATAAGCAAGCTTAATTCACTGTCTGATAACGATAAGGCCTCGGTGCAGGAGATGGCCAAAATAGTCTCGTCTGATCAAGTTCTTTCCGCTCGAATCCTGCGTCTGGCAAACTCGCCGTCCTATGGTTTTTATCGGGTATCAACCATATCGAACGCCTTGATTCTGTTGGGAGTCAACGTGGTCAAGAGCTTGGCGCTCTCCTCATCCATCTTTGCAATAATGGAGAAAAACAGTGTAGGTTTATGGGAACACTCACTGGGAGTAGGCGTCGCAGCCAATCTGATGTCACGTAAACTGGGACTGTCCGAGTGTGAAGAAATTGCAACCGCTGCATTGCTGCACGACATCGGCAAAGTGATTATCAGCCTTAAATGCACTGATGCGGAAATGGAAATACTGAGGATTGTGCGAGATCGCCGGATTTACATCCTGGAAGCGGAGCATGAGGTTATTGAGACCGACCATGCGGAGGTTGGTGGTTGGCTTGCCAAAAGCTGGTTTCTGCCGGATAAATTGAGTGAGCCGATTACGTTTCATCACGACGTAGCTAAATCAGAGAGCCACCGTATTAAAACCTCTGTGGTGCATATCGCCGATGTCCTCATCAAGGCCTGCGGCTTCGGCAACAGTGGTGACTGCTATGTTCCCAGGATTCAGCAGGTAGCGTGGGATACGCTTAACTTGAATGAACAGATACTGTCCGAAGTTGTGGGTGAAATTGAGGACAAGCTGGTGGATGTCAAGAACTTCAGCCTCGAAATGATTGGCGCCTGATGGACCGGTCTACCAGAGTTACCATTGTTACTTCTGATATTCGACTTGCTTCTCACATTTCATTACGCCTGCACAGTAAGGGATATCAAGCTGCCTGTTTGTCGTGCGCCGATTCTGTTCTTGGTGTTTTTTACTCTGATCCTCCTGACTTGCTGATAGTGGATTTAACCTCGCATACAAATGTTGGTGTGAATATTATCTCCACACTGCGTGGAGACAGCTTTTTCAGCGCCATACCGATAATCGGCCTGGTTGCAGATTTTGATTTTGATTCGTTTCAGTGGGACGGTTGTCCTCTGGACGATTTCCTCCATCTGCCGATAAATTTTAACGAACTCTTCGGTCGCATCTCCCTTTCTCAGGCCCGTATAAAACGCATCTTCGATAATAACCCTCTTACAAGGCTTCCGGGTAACACGTCCATCCAGCGTGCCATTGAGGATGCCATGGGCAAGCCGCTGATGGTCTGCTATCTGGATATAAATCACTTCAAACCCTATAATGATGTATATGGTTTTGCCCATGGCGATGAGGTTTTGCGAATGACTGCACGGATCATGTTCAACGCCGTTCACGATTCAGGAGGTGGGTTTTGCGGTCATATTGGAGGAGATGATTTTGTTTTTATTATTGAATCAGAGCGGGCCGAGTCGGTCTGCCAGACGATTATGTGTCATTTTGATACGATAGTGCAGGATATGTTCGATGAAGATACAAAGAAGCGGGGTTACTACTCAGGTATTAACCGTAAGGGAGAAGAAGAGCACATTCCGCTCCTGTCGGTTGCGCTAGCGGCGATTCCTATGAATGTGTCCAAGCTGCGGCACGTCGCAAAAGTAGCAGAAGTGGCTGCCGATCTGAAAAAAATGGCCAAGAGCATGGACGGGAGCCGATTTGTAGTCGATAAACGGAGTGCGTAAGGTGCCAGTCTGCCGCACACGTACATAAAAAGCGCCTTCCGAATGGAGGCGCTTTTTATGTACGTGTATGATCAAACCGGACAAAATCTACATTTTGTGACACTTTCCGCAATCGCCTTGAACCGGGAATGCGTCTTTTCCTTTATTATGACAGGCTCCACAGGATTTGCCGGCCTCCATGTCGCTCATGGTCGCTTTCAGTTTTCCCGCCTTGTAAGGAAATATTTTCGTATGGCAATCGATACATTTGTAACTCTGCAGATGGAATTCATGGCTGAACGCAGCCTCTCCAGCGTCGGTCTTGAAGGTGATTTTGCCCGGTTTCAGCCCTTTATGACACTTATCGCAATCACCGTTTGCCGCAAAGGCATCCTTGCCGTTATGGCAGATTCCGCAGGAGTTGCCCTTGTACATATCTTCCATAGACGCCTTGCCAACAATGATCCGGTAGGGGAATGTCTTGGTGTGGCAATCAGCGCACTTGTAAGCCTGGAGATGGAATGAATGGCTGAAAGCTGCCGATGCAACGTTTTTCAGGTTGAAAGTAACATCCTTCGGTTTCAGCCCTTTGTGGCACCGTTCGCAGTTTGCGGACACTGCGAAGGCGCGCTTGCCGTTATGACAGGAACCGCAGGTGCGCCCCTTTTCCATCTCCGCCATAGTCACGCCCTTGTCCTTGGCGACAGCCTTGCCGCTATGGCAACCGTTACAAGCGCCACCAGTCTTATCTACATGTTTTGAGTGACCGAACGTGGCGTTGCCCAGTCCCTTGATCACGTATGAAACATCCTTTGTCGATCCTTTGTGACAGCGGACACAATCTTTCTCACTGACCACACTAAATGCCTTGACTCCTGTGTGACATGCCCCGCAGGATTTGGTCTTCTCCATCTCGGCCATTGTAAATCGTTTATGTTTTTTCAGGTTGAAAATGGCATCATGGCAGACCCTGCAGTTATTATTATACTTGGCCAAATGCAAACTATGCTCAAAAACAACCGGATCGGCATTTTTAAAGGTAAATGATATATTCTTGGTCTCTACGGCTCCGGCCGTGAAGGCGGTCAAGAATAGTAGTGCGAAGGTTGACATTGAAATGAATTTCCGCATGGTTCCAGCTCCTTCTGTGCATTAAAATGACATGTTAACCGCCTCACTATACAGATGCAGAAAACTATCGTCAATTGATATTCTTTGATTTTTCAGGCGAATTTTGTGATACTGAACAAATTCACAAAGAATACAATAAAAAGGAGACGACATCATGAATAGCAGAAAAATATTCATGTCTTCTTTCAGGTCAGTATGCATGATTCTCCTCGGAATACTGCTCTTGTCGTATCCCAGCACCGGCGGATGTGCCGGAGAGCTTTTTATTGGCAACGATTCCTTTCGGGATCTCATGAAAAAAGGAGAGTACGAAAAGGCCATTGAACAATTGCAAGATTCGCTGAATCTGTTCCCATACAATGAAACTGTCAAAAAGTACCTGGCCGCTGCTCATGCCGCTTTGGGGAAACGGCAGCTGGAGCATAAGGAATTTGATAAGGCTGCGGAAAACTTTGATCGCGCCCTGAAGTTTTATCCCGAGAGCCAGGATTTTGCTGTAATGAGAGGAGTTTCCCTCTACTTCGGAAAGCGATACGATGAAGCTGCCATTGTGTTGGAACAGACACAGCATACCTTCGAAAACAACGCTGTTATCCTCTACTATCTCGGACTGATCCGCTACGACACGGGAAGCTTGTCTGAAGCCATTGGTATGTGGGATAAGGCTCTGATTCTTGCACCGGAAAACAAGGCTATCGCTGCATCGCTGGAAAAAGCACGTCGAGAATTACCGGCTGAATCTCACATGAAGAAGGGAGGCGGCTCTAAGTTTGTCATCTCTTATGATGAAGGGGCAAAATCTGACATTGCCGATGCAGTGCTGGAAGTTCTCGACAGAGCGTACAACCGGGTTGGTTCGGATTTGTACCACTATCCGGTCGTTGCCATCCCGGTTATTCTCTACACCAGAAAGGATTACCGGATTGCAACAGAAAGTCCGGAATGGTCAGGAGGCCAGTATGACGGGAAAATCCGTATCCCGATAGGAGGTGCGAGCTGGCTCACCCCGACTTTACGTGGTGTGTTGACACACGAATACACCCATGTTGTTGTCGGCGAACTTGCCAGGAACAAATGCCCAGGCTGGCTTAACGAAGGTCTCGCAGAGATCGAGGAACGCACGGAATACGATCCTCCGCTGTCCGTGCTTGAAACTGCTGCCCGAAACGGTACTTTTCTTCCATTCAGTGCCCTGGAGAAGTCATGGTCGTCTGTGGGCGCCAAAGATGTCATGCTTGCGTATCAGCAGAGCTACTCCATTGCCAAATTCATGGTTTCAAACTACGGATGGCACAAGGTCAGGGAGATTTTAGTGAATCTGGGGAGCGGGATGAACATTGAAGTCTCTATTGCCAAAGCGTTGAGAGATTACAGCCTTGGCTACAAGCAAATCATACAGGAGTGGCAGATGCAGGTATCTGAGGAATACAAGAGGTGAATGCAGATTGCTCCCGTCAGCAGACAAATCAAATTTAGATATATTTTCGAAATTCATTGCATCACTATTGTTTCTCGGAAACGTAGTACTCCTTCCTTCATGCGCTTCGCTTGAATATCAAAATCCGGATACTGTTGCGCGCCTTGATGAAATGATCAACCAAGCCCCGCAGGCCAGAAAATACGCCGCTCGAGTAACCATCGAAAGAATCCTGGAAGGAGTACAGAGCCTGTCAAAAAGCAGCACATCTATTCAGAATCTGCCTCATTCTCCTATACGTTTCGGGTTTTCGGCGACAGATACACTTGATGGTAAATTAGTATTTACAAATATAACGGCTGAAATCAATGAAAGTGGAAATTGCAAAGTTCTTTACCAGGGCGGATTCGGGGCATCTGCCACAGCTGCTTTTATAAAAGCGGTGGGCGTTGTAAAATCTTACCCATGCCAGGAAACACTTGTAAAGCTCTCCAGCAACGGTGGCAATATGATGGAAGGAATCCGTGTAGGGCTGATAATCAGGCAAAACAAGTGGAGTACTTTGGCATGGAAAGATAATAGTCGAAATACCAGAGCTTGCGTCTCCTCCTGCGCTATTGCCTTTCTGGGAGGCAGGAATAGATATTCACACTCGAACAATTTCATGGATTTTTCTGATGCGGGGCATCTTTTCTTTCATCAAATCGGGGCGGTGGAGGAAGGTAATAAAAAATGTATCGATAACCCACAAGAGTTGCAACCTCTTATTGTGTATGAATATTTCAAGGAGGTGCTGCCAGATGCTTCAACTTTGATGTTGGGCAAATTACTTGATGAATCCTGTAAAACAGCTGACTCCGCTGTCACATTGCATGAACTGCTGGAAAAGCACGTCAATACCTCCCGATATACCACGGAAATATACAACAGGTTTAAATAATTACCCGGTCAGAATCGCTTCGAGTCGGTACACTCCCATTCCATACGCTGCCCCCTTACCGGCATTAAAATAACTTCCCAACATCAACAGCGGCAGCATGCCGTCAGCCAGGCCTGTGAACTCTCCGACTCCAGTAATGCCAGCCATGCTCTTCCGCTGGACCCAATGCGGTTTCATAAAGCTGAAGTCGTTTTCAAGAAAAGTTACCTTTTCAGCTTCTCTCGACAAATAAACGAAATCCAATTCAAGTTCACCTTCACCATAATATGCGAAAAGGGACGAACATCTCCGCAATTGGGAGCGAAGCAAATCAACAAAATTAAAGGAATGAGAAACTGAACCACCGCACAAAAGTCTTAGAGGCGAATCCAAATGTATTTTTACTGCGTCGGAATGTTGAGGAGCCTGAAGAATTTCCAGGCCGGAGAGCAGGAGCAACTGTCCTGAGGCCTCACTGAATTCATGACGTACACCCTGATAGTCGAGACACCATGTCCCTGCTACGGCAATATCCGTTGCCATATGTTCGGAAACGGAATACAGCATCAGCTTAATTGCTCTGAGGAATAGCGACACATGCTGAATAGCGTTTCCAGCAATCACAATAGCTATTTCAATGCATGAGTCAGATTGATCCGCCAGATTAATCTTAAATGTAAATGGCAGTGGCGGTTTTTGATGACGACGCACCACATCCGGATCAGATGACAAAGACTGACTAAATACAAGCCGGTACGGGCAGAATTCAGTCAAATTGCTGCAGAAATGACATGGGTTATTGCCCTGACAACAGCTGACACTTTTGAAATAGTTTCCGAATTTGCGGACTGTATCTAGCAGGTGCGGCAGCAACAGCGCCGAGGAACCTGTGCCTGTGCATACATCAAATACGATATGAACAAGGTTCAAATCCAAAAAAAACTCCAACAAAAAGGGGCAGCCAGCTGGCCACCCCGATTGTACAAAATTGATGTATCAGTTCGTTAGAAAGTATCCGTTTTCTCGGGATTACGTAAACTGAGCCTTGATGAATTCCCTGTTCATGCGGGCTATAAACTTTACATTGATCCCTTTAGGGCAGGAGACCTGGCACTCGTAATGGTTGGTGCAATTGCCAAAGCCGCAGTCCGCCATGGCCTGAGTCATGTTCTTGACGCGGGTGCCTGCTTCCGCTTTGCCTTGTGGCAATAATGCTAATTGAGAAACTTTAGCACCGGTGAAGAGCATTGCGGCACCGTTAGGGCACCCAGCCACACATGCGCCGCACCCGATGCATTCGGCTGCATCCGTGGCTTCTTCAGCTATCGGTTTTGGAATCAGTATGGCATTACCATCCGGTACACCACCCGTATGACAGGAAGTATAGCCACCAGCCTGAATAATCGTGTCAAGTGCAGCACGATCAACAATCAGGTCGCAAACAATCGGGAATGCCCGTGCTCTCCACGGTTCAATGTAGATGGTATCACCATCCTTGAATTTACGCATATGCAGTTGGCAGACCGTAGTGCGATCCTGCCCGCCATGCGGCGCACCGTTAATAACCTGCGAACACATGCCACAGATCCCTTCACGGCAGTCGTGATCAAACACGATCGGCAATTTGCCGGCATGGATCAGGTCTTCATTGACGCAATCAAGCATCTCAAGGAAGGAATGGTGTTCAGTGATGTTCTTGGCAGTGTAAGTCTCAAATTTTCCGGGATCGGCGGCGTTCTTCTGGCGCCACACGATCAGTGTCAAGGTCATGGTCTTGTGATCGCTCATTATTTGTAGCTCCTTACCGCGAGATGAATAGTCTCGAATTTCAAAGGTTCCTTGTGCAGTTCAGGTTCCTTGTCGGTCCCCTTGAACTCCCATGCGCCAACATAGGAAAAATCGGCGTCATTACGCATGGCTTCACCGTCCGGGAGTTGATGTTCAACCCTGAAATGGCCGCCGCATGACTCTTCGCGGTGCAGGGCATCGCGCGCGAGCAGTTCGCCGAATTCCAGGAAGTCGGCAACACGCCCGGCGTTTTCCAGCTGTTGGTTGAGTTCGGCTCCGCTGCCGGTAACTTTGACATTTTTCCAGAATTCGTCACGGATTTTTGGAATAACCTTGATAGCCTCAGTAAGACTCTCTTTGGAGCGGGCCATCCCGACGTTGTTCCACATGACCTTGCCCAACTCACGGTGGAACTCGGTAACGGTCTTTTTACCATTAATTGAGAGGAGTTTATTGTTCGTCGCCTTGACATCATCAACAGATTTTTTAAATTCAGCATTATCGGTCTTGACCGCACCCGGCTTTACGGTTACCAAATACCCGCCGATGGTGTAGGGGATAACAAAATAGCCGTCCGACAGTCCTTGCATGAGGGCCGAAGCACCCAGACGGTTGGCACCGTGCACCGAGAAGTTGGCTTCGCCCAGAACAAACAGGCCGGGGATATTGCTCATCAGGTTATAGTCAACCCAGAGACCGCCCATGGCATAGTGCGGTGCGGGATAGATACGCATCGGCCGCTTGTAAGCGTTCTCGTCAGTGATCTTTTCATACATCTCGAACAGGTTGCCGTAACGCTCGCGAATGGTGTCTTCGCTGAGACGCTTGATCGAATCGGCAAAATCAAGATAGACGCCACGCCCGCCGGGGCCGACACCAAGGCCGGCATCGCATGCTTCTTTGGCAGAACGGGAGGAAATATCACGGGGAGCCAGGTTGCCGTAGGAGGGGTACTTACGCTCAAGAAAATAGTCACGATCGGCATCTGAAATCTGATCAGGCAGCTTGCCGACGTCTTCCTTCTTCTTGGGAGCCCAGATACGACCATCATTACGAAGAGACTCAGACATAAGCGTCAGCTTGGACTGGTATTCGCCAGCCTGAGGAATGCAGGTCGGGTGAATCTGGGTGTAGCATGGATTGGCGAAGAAGGCGCCTTTTTTGGCTGCTTTCCAGTTAGCTGTTACCGAGCAACCCTTGGCGTTGGTTGAGAGGTAAAACACATTGACATACCCACCCGTAGCCAGGCATACGGCATCGGCCGCGTAGCTCTCTATCTCACCGGTAACCATGTTGCGGACCGTGATGCCACGGGCAACACCGTCTACCACGACAAGGTCAAGCATTTCACGACGGGTGTACATCTGAACGGAACCGGCCTTGATCTGGCGTGAAAGTGCGGAGTAGGCGCCTAACAGCAGTTGCTGTCCTGTCAGTCCTCTTGAGTAAAATGTACGGGAAACCTGAGCACCGCCAAAGGAGCGGTTGTCAAGATAACCGGCATAGTCGCGGGCAAAGGGAACGCCTTGTGCCACACACTGGTCGATGATGTTGTTGGAAACCTGCGAAAGACGCCATACGTCTGCCTCACGGGCGCGGAAGTCGCCCCCCTTGATGGTGTCATACATCAGTCGCAGTATCGAGTCGCCGTCACTCGGGTAGTTCTTGGCTGCGTTAATTCCGCCTTGCGCCGCGATGGAGTGGGCGCGGCGAGGGCTGTCCTGATAACAGAACGCTTGTACATTATAGCCGAGTTCTCCAAGAGACGCCGCAGCAGCGCCACCGGCCAGGCCGGTACCGACCATGATAAT
>Ga0194037_1000422_pt1 | contig 33215 bp, 31 predicted proteins | sample JunL306m_MetaG_FD_148653 | JGI IMG/M metagenome (GOLD analysis project Ga0194037, IMG submission 148653) | Anoxic zone freshwater microbial communities from boreal shield lake in IISD Experimental Lakes Area, Ontario, Canada - Jun2016-L304-6m | ecosystem: Environmental > Aquatic > Freshwater >... | reverse complement strand
CGTTCAACGGTCAACAAGCATGGCGAAAAACATATCGACCTGATTGCAGGCTTTGAAGAGGATGTTGAAATCCCTGAAACCTATGTCGATTACTCCAACAAACCGAGGGAATATTCGCTGCAGGCTATCCAGACGGTCGTCCGCGTGCATACCAGAGTCTCCGACCTCTATAACGAGCCGTTCAACCAGATTGAGCAGCAAATGCGCCTTACCATCGAAGGCATCAAGGAGCGTCAGGAGTGGGAGTTTATCAATAACAGAGAGTTTGGCCTGCTCTACTCTGCCGATCCCGGTCAGCGCATCAGCACCCGGTATGGCACACCGACACCGGATGATCTTGATGATCTGCTCACGAAGGTGTGGAAAAAACCGGCCTTCTTTATAGCGCACCCCAAAGCCATCGCCGCATTTGAGCGCGAATGCACGTGGCGCGGCGTGCCTCCTGCCACCATCAACCTCTTCGGCACTCCGGTGTTGACCTGGCGTGGCGTGCCACTGATTCCGAGCGACAAACTGGAGATCAACAAAAACAGCAAGTCTGGCCACGGGACGACCAACATCATCCTTGTCCGTGTTGGCGAAAATGAGCAGGGGGTGGTTGGCCTGCATCAGGCCGGAATTCCGGGCGAAATCAGCCCAAGCCTTTCGGCACGGTTGATGGGGCTCGACAAGCTTGGTGTCGCCTCCTATCTGCTGACGCTTTACTCGTCGCTGGCGGTGTTAACCGACGATGCACTTGCAATTCTCGAAAATGTCGAAGTGGGATACTACCACGATTACGAGCATCGCAAATCGGGAACAAAAGTAAAATAGAAAAGCTTTTTGACCAACCAGCCCATTGCAGCTCATAGCCTTGACTGCAATGGGTTATCACTGTACCTTTATGCCAGAAGCATATCAACATCCGAACATCACAGGAGAGGGGAGCGACGCACTGAACCCCACGTTTATTGCGCAGCTTGCGAGCCGTCTGTTTAACGAAGCACCGGAAGCAGGAAGTGTTCCGCGAAGCGAGAGCGACGCAGCGGCAGCTCCATCAGCAGCAACCACGACACTTTTTGATGGCGTACCTTATGCTGGGGCGCAGGATGGTGCTGAGCCTCCCGCCAACGCCGCTCCGCTGTTGCCGACGCAGGATTTCTATTTTTTGCCCATGGCATCCGAAAAAGAGCCGGAACCGCTGGAGCACCACGCCAACAGGCTGACTGAGGAACAGAGCTATTCCGGGAAAAAAGAGAACACGGGAGGCTTCGACAAATTTTTGCGCCGCTCACTGCCAGCGCAGCCGGAGGGGAAGTGCTATGCGGAGAAGCTTTACAGGGAGTTCACTGAGCAACAGGGCGATCCGGTACTGGAGTTTGTCTTTCAGTCGCTTCGTGACGGAGAGTCGCCTGCAGGGTATGGATTGAACAGCCCAATCGGCACCCACCCCGAACTCCCCGGCAAGGCACCAGCGCCAGCTTGGCCGAATGGCAACACCGAAACACCCGGCGGCAGCTCTCTGCCCTTCAGCCTCCCTGACGCTTCGGCTGAGCCATACTATTTTCTGCGCGAACCACGCCTGCCTGTGCATCAGCCTGAGGGGTTTGATGTTGCCACCATCCGCAAGGATTTTCCGGTGCTGCATCAAAAAATTCACGGCAAGCCGCTGGCCTGGTTCGACAACGCCGCCACGACCCAGAAGCCGCTGAGCGTCATTAACGCGGTCGCCCACTTTTATGCTACCGACAACTCCAATATCCATCGGGGAGCGCACACGCTTGCGGCACGCGCAACCGACGCTTATGAGGGGGCTCGCGAAAAGATTCGCCAGTTTATCGGCGCCGGGTCAACCTCAGAAATTATCTATGTCCGGGGCACAACCGAGGGTATAAATCTTGTGGCCCAAACATGGGGACGCAAGTTTCTCCAGCCCGGTGACGAGATTGTGCTCTCCATCCTTGAGCATCATGCCAATATTGTGCCGTGGCAGATGGTTGCACAGGAGAAGGGTGCCCGCATCAAGGTGGCACCGGTCAACGATCGGGGTGAAATCATCCTCGAAGAGTACACCAAACTGCTTGGGCCACGGACAAAACTTGTCTCGCTGACACAGGCTTCAAACGGCCTTGGCACCATTTTGCCCATCAAGGAGATGATTCAGTTGGCCAAGCGGTACGACACACGGGTGCTGATTGATGGTGCCCAGTCGGTTGCCCATATTCCGGTCAACGTGCAGGATCTGGATGCCGACTTTTTTGTCTTTTCGGGACACAAGATTTTTGCCCCAACGGGCATCGGCGTGGTCTATGGCAAAAAGGAGTTGCTGGAGCTGATGCCCCCGTGGCAGGGTGGCGGCAACATGATCAGGGATGTGCGCTTTGAGGAGACGGTATATAACGAGGCACCGGCCAAATTTGAGGCTGGCACCCCGTCAATCGGCGATGCGATCGGCCTCGGTGCCGCGCTCGACTACGTGCGCAAAATTGGTCTTGAAAACATTGCCCAGTACGAGCACGAACTGACCGAGTACGGCACTGAAAAGCTGATTCGCATTCCGGGTCTGCGTCTGATAGGCACGGCAAGAAACAAGGTGGGCGTGCTCTCTTTTGTGCTGAACAATCTGCCGAACGAAGAGGTTGGCAAGCTGCTCGACCGCGAAGGCATTGCCGTCCGATCTGGCCACCACTGCACCCAGCCATCGTTGCGCCGCTTCGGTGTTGAGGGAACGGTTCGACCGTCACTGGCATTCTACAACACCAAAGAGGAGATCGACCGACTGGCTGATGTGATCAATCATATTCAGCGGAGATAGCACTGTGCATTTCAAAACGTGACGTTTTCCTGGCGAATGTCACGTTTTTGGGAGCATGAGAAAAATAATGGTTATCTTTGGCCTCATTTTTTCGGAAAAGTAAACCACACTCCATGCACTTTGAAACCCTTGCCATCCATGACGGACAAGCGCCTGACCCGCAGACAGGCTCCGTCACGGTTCCTGTCTATCAGACCTCAACCTTCGGACGCGACAGCCTCGACGAACGGAGTGAGTTTTTTTATTCACGAATTGGCAACCCGACGCGAAAGGCGCTTGAGTCAGCCCTTGCCCTGCTTGAAAATGGCAAGTACGGTCTCGCCTTTGCCTCCGGGGTAGCGGCAACCATGGCGGCATTACAGGTGCTGAGACCTGGCGATCATATTGTTGCGGGCAACGACATTTACGGTGGAAGCTACCGCATTTTTGAGCAGCTTCTGCGCCCTTGGGGTGTGCCCACCAGCTACACCGAAAATGAATCCATTGAGAGCTACGAAGCCTGCATCACACCGGCGACGAAGATAATCTGGATTGAGACACCAAGCAATCCGCTGCTTCAGCTTTGCGACATACGGGCACTTGCCGCGCTGGCCAAAAAGCGCGGCATTCTGCTGGCAGTAGACAACACCTTCGCCAGCCCCTATTTTCAGCGCCCTCTTGAGCTTGGGGCGGATATTGCCGTCCACAGCACCACCAAATATCTTGGCGGCCACAGCGACGTTATCGGAGGAGCTGTTGTAACCTCCAACAATGCCTTGCACACTGCTATCAAAAACTACCAGGGTGCCGCAGGAGCCGTGCCCGGCCCCTGGGATTGCTGGCTCATTTTGCGTGGACTCAAAACGCTGAAAATCCGCATGAAGGAGCATGAGGCAACCGCCATGTTCCTTGCCAAAATGCTTGAAGGCCATCCGGCGGTGGAGCAGGTTTTTTATCCCGGTCTTGCATCCCATCCGCAGCACGAACTGGCAAAAGCGCAGATGAGCGGTTTCGGCGGCATGGTAACATTCTCGCTGAAAGAGGGGCTTCCTGCGGTGAAAAAACTGCTCGCCACCATCAAGCTCTTCGTGCTTGCTGACAGCCTTGGCGGCGTCGAGTCGCTCATCTCCTCACCGGCAAAAATGACGCTCTGGGCACTTTCGCAAGCGGAGCGTGACCGGCGGAAATGCACCGACAACCTGGTGCGAATCTCTGTCGGCCTGGAAAATGCCGAGGATCTGGAGGCTGATCTGCTGAACGCCCTTGGAACCCCGTAAGAGCACGACATGTCGTGCACCTATATGCACGGCATCGCGTACCACCACGTCGTAAGCGACATGGCCGGATATGGTTAATGACATGGTTGTGGGATTTGTGGGGATGTATCACGGCTTGCACCTATGGGATACAACAAAAGAAATAATGACAATATGTCACAAATAATTACTATTGAACTGAACGGAGAACAGCAGCCTCTTCCACCCGATTCGTCGGTCAGTGATCTGCTTTCGATCCTTGGTTCCGATGGAAAAAGCGTGGCGGTGTTGGTTAATGATGCTATCATCCGCCCCGACAACCGCTCTTCCCACCAGCTTCACCAAGGAGATCGCGTTGAATTGCTTATCTTTGCCGGTGGTGGTTAACCGATTATTGTAAACTATGGACGTTTTAACGCTTGGCTCTTATACTTTCTCTTCGCGCCTGATTCTCGGAACAGGGAAATTCAGCAACTCCACGGTAATGCTTGGAGCTGTGCGGGCTTCAGGAGCCCAACTGGTGACGGTGGCGCTGCGCCGATTCAACCGCCAGCAGGCTGAAGATGACCTCTTTGGCCCCCTTTCGGCCATTGAGGGGATCACCCTCATGCCCAATACCTCTGGTGCTTCGACCGCTGCGGAGGCTGTTCGGGCCGCCCATATTGCCAGGGAACTCTCGGGGAGCCCTTTTATCAAGGTTGAAATTCATCCGAACCCGCAACACCTGATGCCCGACCCCATTGAAACATTCGAGGCTGCCCGGATTCTGGCTAAAGAGGGCTTTCTGGTGATGCCCTATATCGCCGCTGATCCGGTGCTTGCCAAGCGGCTTGAGGAGGTTGGCTGCGCATCGGTGATGCCACTCGGCTCAGCCATCGGAAGCGGGCAGGGGCTTGCCACCTCCGAAATACTGAATATTATCATCCGTGAAAGTGGCATTCCGGTCATTGTCGATGCCGGGCTGCGCTCCCCTTCCGAGGCGGCACACGCCATGGAGATGGGATGCGAAGCGGTACTGGTTAACAGTGCTGTGGCGGCAGCAGGCAACCCTGCGGTAATGGCTGAGGCATTTGCGGAAGCGGTTGCAGCAGGAAGAAAAGCATTCAGGGCCGGACTGATGGAGAAAAGCGGCTCTGCGGTGGCAACCAGTCCACTCACTTTTCTGGGGACATACTGATGAGCGCCTGGCCGGAATGGCTTAACGACAATCGTGACACTGCGGCACTTGCGGCCATGCTTTCACCAACGTCACCGCGTTCGCTTGAAGCGCTGGCTGCCGAGTCACGAGCTATTACCTTGCGCCGTTTCGGACGCACCGTGACGCTTTACGCTCCTCTCTACCTCTCTAACTACTGCTCAAGCGGCTGCGCTTACTGCGGCTTTGCCTCCGACCGCAAAACGCCGCGCCACCGTCTTGAACCGGAGAAAATACGCAGCGAACTGGCCGCCATGAAAAAGCTTGGCATCAGCGACGTTTTGCTGCTCACTGGCGAACGCACCGCTGCCGCCGATTTCGACTATCTACAGCGAAGCGTTGCCATTGCGGCAGAGGAGATGCCGCGTGTCGCGGTGGAGGCCTTTCCAATGGGTGTCAGCGAGTACCGGACACTGGCCGACTGCGGCTGCACCGGCATCACCATCTACCAGGAGACCTACAACCGGGAGCGATATGAGGAGCTGCACCGCTGGGGCCCCAAAAAAGATTTTATCGACCGCCTTGAAACTCCGGCACGCGCCCTTGAAGGGGGAATAAAAAGCGTCGGACTTGGCGTGCTGCTCGGCCTCTCCGATCCGGTTGAGGATGCTCTCTGCCTCTACCGCCACCTTCGCCACCTCGGACGGAGATACTGGAGAGCCGGCCTCTCCCTCTCCTTCCCGCGCATGAGACCCCAGACCGGTGGCTATGAGCCCCCTTTCCCGGTGGACAATCACCTGCTTGCCAGAATCATTTTTGCCTTCCGCATCGCTCTGCCCGACAGTGAGCTGGTACTCTCAACAAGGGAGAGCGCCGCTTTTCGTGACGGAATGGCCGGGCTGGGAATTACCAGAATGAGCGTTGAGAGCAAGACAACGGTTGGCGGGTATTGCGACAATGAAGAGAGCGAAGAGCAGAAAGAGAAGGGGCAGTTTGAAATTTCTGACGACCGCACGGCAAAAGAGTTCTGTGCTGCAATGCGCGCAAAGAACATTGATCCGGTCTTCAAAAACTGGGAACCCTCGTATAACGGAGCATCTGCCACCATACACCATGAAAAAGAAGCCGACAGGTCAGCCACCCCAATAACTCCTGAAGCAGAGCCATGCCACTGAACAACAACCAGCGCGAACGATATGCCCGCCACCTCTCCCTGAGCGAAATCGGCGAGGAGGGACAGGAGAAGCTGCTCGAGGCAAAAGTGCTGGTCATCGGCGCCGGTGGGCTAGGATCCCCTGTTGCTTTTTATCTTGCCGCAGCAGGCATCGGCACCATCGGCATCATGGACGGCGACAAGGTCGATCTCAGCAACCTCCAGCGTCAGCTCCTCCATACCACCGACTCTATCGGACAACACAAGGTGGCCTCTGCGAAGGAGAGACTTGTTGCCCTTGACCCTGAGATAAAGCTCAACCTCTACTCCTTTCGACTCACCGCCGACAATGCAACAGAAATTTTTGAGCCTTATGACTTTATCATCGATGCCACCGACAACTTCGACTCAAAATTTCTGATAGATACAGCCTGCCACAACACAGCAAAACCTTACTCCCATGCGGGAATCCGGGAGTTCCGGGGCCAGACCATGACTGTCCACCCCGGCGCCACCGCCTGCTACCACTGCCTCTTTCACGAAGAGGGTGCCCCCACTTCCGCCATCCCCAAAGGCCCCCTTGGCGCCGTACCCGGCATCATCGGCTCCATTCAGGCCACCGAAGCTATAAAAAATATTCTCTCCATTGGCACCCCGCTCACCAATACCCTGCTCACCTGCGACACCCTCACCATGAAAATCCGCACCATCAAAGTCCAGCGTGACAGCTTCTGCCCAACCTGCGGCACACAGTAAACTTTTTCCAGTAACTCTTTCGCTTTAACCCGCGATATAAGCAGCGTGAAGCTGCCATTGAAAAAAGGGCGCTGAACATGGAACGTTCAGCATATACGAGGCAACTGTTCCCCAAGCGGAAGATCAATAATCCGCCGACTGCCATAGAGTGTCCGCATAACAACCATATCGGGATGATCGTCAACCACCGAGCCGATAATGACGGCATCCCGGCCAAGGTCGAAGCTGTGAATCAGGTCGAGCGCCTGTTGGGCGTTATCTGCCGCCACAGCCACAACAAGTTTGCCTTCGTTTGCCACATGCAGGGGGTCAATACCGAGCAGCTCACAGGCACCCCGAACGTCGGGTTTGACAGGAATGGTGATCTCATTGATCTCAATACCAACAGAAGAGGAGCTTGCCAGTTCGTTCAGTGTGGCGGCCACCCCGCCCCTGGTCGGGTCGCGCATGGCGTGGATTGCACAAGGCAGCTCATCAAGAATGGAGCCAATCATGCCGTTGAGCGCTGCACAGTCACTCGTTATCCTCGACTGAAAGGAGAGCCCTTCGCGCGAGGTCATGATGGCCATCCCGTGATCGCCCACCGTTCCTGAAAGAATAATGCTGTCACCCGCCTTCAGGTTTCGGCACGAGAGATCGACTCCCTCCCTGATAACACCGATGCCCGATGTGTTGATAAAAATCCGGTCGCACTGCCCTTTGCCAACCACTTTGGTGTCACCGGTCACAATCATCACCCCTGCTCGCCGGGCGGCCTCTGCCATACTCCTGACAATGGTTTCGAGCTCCGCCAGCAGAAGCCCCTCTTCAAGCACAAACCCGGCACTGAGATAGAGCGGCCTGGCACCACCCACAGCCAGATCGTTAACGGTACCATTGACGGCAAGCTCCCCGATGTTACCTCCAGGGAAAAAAACCGGGCTCACCACGTAGGTATCGGTGGTAAAAGCGGTTTGTCCGGGCGGGAGATCAAGCTTTGCCTGATCGTCAAGCAGATCAAGAAAAGCGTTGGAGAGGTGCGGCATAAAGACCCTCTGCATGAGCGCCTGTGACAACCGTCCCCCCGCGCCATGGGCCATCTGGACAGTTTCGTGCTGCATAATGGGAGTTGGACAGGTCGGTGTGATTGTCATAACACAGTGGTGTGATAGTTATAATAGGCGGCGCAGGCCCCCTCGGAGGAGACCATGGTGGCACCAAGCGGATGCGCGGGTGTACACTCCTTCGCAAAGGCGGGACAGCCGTCGGGCTTCAGCATACCCTGCAACACACTCCCGCTCATACAGAGTGGTGACTCCCGGGCACAGATATTGGAAGCATGAAACTTTTTTTCGGCATCAAAACGGGCAAACGCCTCCCTGAGCCCGAGACCGCTGTCGGGAATCAACCCAATCCCGCGCCACGGACGATCAATCACCTCAAATACTTTTGCCATAATCTCCCGCGCCACAGGATTGCCTTCACGGCTGACAACACGTCCGTATCGGTTCACCACCTCTGCCCTCCCCTCTTCCAGCAGCTCCACGGTTTTCAAAATCCCGGCAAGCAGGTCAACAGGCTCGAAACCAGTCGGGACAATCGGCACATGAAACTCACGGGCTACCGGCTCATACTCTTCATAGCCCATCACCGCGCAGACGTGCCCTGCGGCAAGAAAACCCTGAACCCTGTTCCCCAGTGAAGAGAGAATAACTCGCATGGCTGGTGGCACCATCACCTGGCTCACCAGAACCGAGAAATTCTCTCTCCCTTCACGTGCGGCCTGGTAGACCGCCATGGCATTGGCGGGAGCCGTGGTTTCAAACCCGACAGCAAAAAAGACAACCTCTTTTGACGGATTATCACGGGCTATCTGCAGGGCATCGAGTGGGGAAAAAACAATGCGCACATCCCCGCCGGTGCTGCGCACCATAAAGAGATCCTTTGCATGACCGGGCACCCGAAGCATATCCCCAAAACTGGTAAAAATCACCTCTTCCCGTGCGGCTATGGCAAGAGCCCGCTCAATGGATTCCAGGGGTGTTACACAGACCGGACAGCCGGGGCCATGCACCAGTTCGATGGTGTCAGGCAGCAGTTGGTCAATACCGTTTCGAATAATGGAGTGTGTCTGGCCACCGCATATCTCCATGATTGTCCAGCGCCGGGTGGCTTTTCTGCGGATCTCATCAAGAAGCTTTCGGGCAAGCCCGGGATCACGATATTCGTCGATATATCTCATTGGTGTCGGCATCACAACGATTCTGGTGAAGGCAGCTCATCACCAGGCTGAAATGCTCCGCTCTCAATCAGCTCCTGCCAAAGCTTCAGACTCTCGGCAGCCTCCTCTTCGTCAATAATTTTCAGGGCAAAACCGGCATGAACAATGGTGTACTGCCCCACCTTGATGTCGGGCACATACTCAAGACAGACTCTTGTTTTTGAACCGTTCACGTCGATAATGCCCATTTTCAGGCCGTTTTCCGTCGTGAGTTCGATCAGTTTTCCGGGGATAGCGAGACACATGGGTTAAAAGGAAAGGTGAAATATGATATATGGGACTCATAGGACTTATTAATAATTAGCTACCCCGCAGCAGAGGTACGGGGTATACTTTCATGTTTAAGATTTTCTTCCCGAAGCAACGCTTCGAGGAATATGTCTTTATAGCGATTAAATATAAAACTACAGGACTTCTTAACGAATAGCTTTGAGATAATTGCGACCGATCATCGCCTGGCCAAGCGAAAGACCGCCATCATTGGGGGGAACATGCGCATGAGTGAGCACCTTGTAGCCTGCCTGTTGCAGTTCATGGAGCAGGGTAATAAAGAGAAGTTCGTTCTGAAAAACCCCTCCGCTCAGTACGACTGTTTTTAGACCGGCAGCTTTGGCCGCTTTGCTAATGATCTCCAGAAAGCAGGTTATCAGAGTGCGATGGAATCTTTGGCTGATTTCTGCTATAGGCATCCCTTGTTGCAATGCAGTGGCAATATCCCGAATCATTGGTGACACCTTTATGATCCAGCGACCTTCTTCTTCACACAATTCGTAGCGAAACTCTTTATCTCCCACAACCCCTGCCGCCCCATGCATCAGCGCTATGGCGGCCTCTCCTTCATAGGTGATCTCTCCCCGCAGATTGCAGAGCGCGGCGACGGCATCGAAGAGGCGGCCACAGCTTGATGATTCAACAATGTTCACCTTTTTTTCGAGCAGCTCAAGAACCTGCGCAATCCCCCTCCCTTTCATAAACGGCAGCTCAGGCATATCGACGCAGCTTCTGTGAAGATACCCAAGCGCGAGACGCCATGGCTGCATGACTGCCACATCACCACCCGGCAGTGGCATGGACTCCAGCGAGGCGAAACGCTCCACTCCGGCAGCATCGCCGATCAACAGCTCTCCCCCCCAGATTGTGCCATCGGTTCCGTAGCCGGTACCATCAAGGATAAGCCCGATGGCAGAATACTCCTCCCTGTTTTCAGCAAGGCATGCAACCAGATGAGCGTGATGGTGTTGAACGCCAAGCAGAGGGATATTCTGGCGTAACGCCCATTGTGTCGTCATGTAGCCGGGATGAAGATCATGCACCACAAGCTCCGGCGTGGCTTGAAAAAGGTGCTGCAAGTGGGCGACAACCTGTTCAAAATGGCGGTATGCCTCAAAATTTTTCAGGTCGCCGATATGCTGGCTCATCAGCGCGTGAGTGCCTTTCAACAGAGTGACAGTATTTTTAAGCTCTCCTCCGGTTCCAAGCACCGTGGCCCCACCTTTACGCAGAGTGATTGGTGCCGGCACATATCCCCTGCTCCGCCTGCTATGACGAAGTTCACCTGAGAGATGGATGGTTACCGAATCATCACATTTAAGGCAGATGGGTCGATTGTGAAGCAGAAATGCATCCGCAATTCCTGTGAGGCGAGAGAGCGCTTCGTCATTCTCACTGACAATAGGCTCTTCGCTGAAATTTGCACTGGTCATTACCAGCAGGTCGGGCCCCGATTCGAAGAGCAGGGTATGCAGTGGGGTGTAGGGAAGCATGACTCCGATTCGATCGTAGCCCGGAGCTATGGATGGTGCCAACGTGCAACCCATCTTTTTGTTGAGAAGCACAATGGGTGCCTCTGGTGAGGTCAAGGCGGCAAGCTCACCCTCGCTCACGTCGCACCAGCTCCTGACCTGAACGATATCGCGCATCATCACCGCAAAAGGCTTTGCCTCACGCCCCTTTCGCTCCCGGAGCCTTCTCACTGCAGGCTCATTGCTCGCATCAACAGCAAGATGAAAACCTCCAAGCCCCTTCAGGGCAAGGATATGCCCCTGTTCAAGCAACACAACCGCTTCTGTTACAGCATCACCTTCCAACGGATTTGGAGACTCAGTGGCACAAGTGGACGGTTGCACAGCACCTGCCATCATCGGCAAACCAGCCGCATCAAGCAGCAGAAGCGCCGGGCCGCACGCCGGGCAGGCATTGGGCTGCGCGTGAAAACGACGGTCGAGAGGATCATGATACTCCCGCTCACACTCCGGGCACATCGAGAAAGAGCGCATGGAGGTGAAAGGACGGTCGTAGGGGAGGCTCTCGACAATGGTGTAGCGGGGGCCGCAATTGGTGCAGTTGATGAAGGGATATCGAAATCGGCGATCTGCCGGATCGAGAAGTTCGCGACGACAATCGCTGCAAAGCGCAATATCCGGTGCTATCAGTGTTTCAACCGCATCACCAGCAGTTGAGTCCCCGATATGAAAGTCAGCCTCTTCACAACAATCAAGCGCACTCTCTTCGATTGCCTCAATGCGAGCCAGTGGTGGAGTGCCGTGCCGGATTGAGGAACAGAAGCTCTCCAAAAGCTGACGGGAGCCCTGCACCTCAATCAGTACCCCGGTGGGCGTATTGCGCACAAATCCTCTCAGCCCATATCCGATGGCAAGACGATAGACAAAGGGACGAAACCCCACTCCCTGCACCATGCCATGAACCAGCAGGCGGCGACGGCTTTCAGCGCTCAAGGTGTCAAAGCAGTTTCAACCGCTTCTCGAACCACTCCAGCCACTCGGCCACCCCCTCTCCGGTTTTTGCCGACAGCTCAAACCATTCGAGATGATGGTTGACGCGCATGGCATTCTCGCGGCATCTGGCCACATCAAACTCAACATAAGGGAGAAGGTCGATTTTGTTGAGAATGCAGAGATCGGCCTCATGAAACATGGTTGGATACTTGAGAGGCTTGTCATCACCCTCCGTCACACTGATAATCACCACCTTCAAGGCCTCGCCAAGGTCAAAAAGTGCCGGGCAGACCAGGTTGCCGACATTTTCGATACAGAGCAGCGAATGCTCCTGCAACTCCATCTCGTGTAATGCCCTCTGGATCATCAGTGCATCGAGGTGACAGCCGGAACCCGTATTGATCTGAATCACAGGCACGCCGAGGGCATGAATACGGTCAGCATCATTGGTGGTCTGCTGATCGCCCTCAATAACGGCAACCGGCAGGCGCTGCTGCAGGAGTGGAATGATGGTTTCAAGCAGTGACGTTTTTCCAGAGCCCGGCGAGCTGAGAAAATTGAGGGCAACAATCTTTTTTGCCTCAAAATATCCACGATTCCTTTCGGCAAGAAGATTGTTTTTCAGAAGCACATCCTCCTCCAGCAGCACATGTCGACTTCTGCTTTCATGGTGATGATGGTGTTCATGATCGTGGTCATGATCGTGATGCCCTTCGTTGTGGTGGCTCCCGTCACTCTGCTCCACTCTTCCATGAGTATGGTGCTGTCCTGCTCCACCATCATCAACATGAACGTGATAATCGCTCTCTCCCGGCTTGCGGAGCACCGCTCCGCCATCATCAGAACAACCACAGGTACTGCACATACGTTTACTCTCCCCTCTCATCGATCGTTATTGATTGAATCAGAAACTCCTCACCGGAGACAATTGTTACTCGAAGTGAGCGGCACTCCGGGCACTCTGCATAATAAAAGTTTACCGGGAATCGCACGCCGCACTCGCCGCACTCGCCAACCCCTTCCGGCTCCTCCAGAACAAGCCGTGCCTCCCCGGCAAGAGTTCCCGCTGCTGCGGCTGAAAAACAGAACTTCAAAGAGTCGGCTTCAATGCCGGCAAGTTTGCCAACAAGCAGCTCTATCTCCGAAATTCGAACGGCACCCTCATTTTGAGCATGAGCCACAACTGCTTCAACGATTGAAAGCGCAATACTCATTTCGTGCATAATGGACAACTCTGGACAATTGTTGCTCTTTCACCTCCGGCGGAGTTCTTGCCTCCTCCTGCGTGACAATATCACGTAAGGTAGTTCATGATCATCAATTTTTATTGTACATTTGAAAAAAATTTCTTCCTGCAACAGCGCAAATAAAGGCAAGAGTTGAAGCACCTTACAGGATTATGTAATGTTCCGGCCAGTGACATTGCCATGCTTCTCGACATGGCCGCCGGGTTCAAGAGAGAGTTGAGCAACGAAAACCCCTCTTTTGAACACTCTCTTCGCAACAAGCGCATTGCGCTGGTGTTTTTTGAAAATTCAACCCGCACCCGATTTTCCTTTGAGATTGCGGCTCGCAATCTTGGAGCGGGGACGCTGAACTTCAGCGCCTCTTCAAGCAGTGTCAGCAAGGGTGAGAGCTTGAGCGATACGATAAAAAACCTTGAGGCGATGCAGGTGGATGCCTTTGTACTGCGCCACCCCTCGTCGGGAGCTGCAGATATCGTCAAAGCCATTACCAGCAAGAATGTCATCAATGCAGGCGATGGATCGCATGAGCATCCAACCCAGGCGCTCCTCGACATGTTTACGCTACGTGAATATTTCGGAAAAATTGAAGGGGTGAAAATCGTCATTATCGGCGATGTGCTGCACAGCCGCGTTGCCCGCTCCAATATTTACGGGCTCCTGACGGCTGGAGCCGAGGTTGCGCTCTGCTGCCCGGTGACACTGATGCCCCCGGATGCGGACAGGCTGGGCGTCACCCTCTTCACCAACCTTGACAGGGCTATTGCCTGGGCAGACACCGCTATAGTCCTTCGTTTGCAGCTTGAACGAGCCACCGGCGGATACCTCCCATCCCTTGGAGAGTACTCTGTCCATTATGGCCTTACCGATGAACGGCTGGAACGGATGCAGAAGCATCTTCTGGTGCTCCATCCTGGACCGATCAATCGGGAAATTGAGATATCGAACCATGTTGCCGACCGAATACAGCCACCAGGCTATTCAAAAAGCGTGTTACTTGAACAGGTGACCAATGGAGTGGCAATCCGTATGGCGGTGCTGAAAACCTTGCTGATGCAGTAAACTGTTAACGTATTCGTCTTATGAAAAATATGAACACTCTCTGCAGAACGCTGGTTCTTGCCACTGCGACGCTTCTTGTCGCCAACCAGACGGCCTCTGCTGAGCAGCTCAACGCAACGACCAGCAAAACTCTCTTTGCCCCTCTTCTTGCTGACCCACTGGAACCAAGAGTGGCGGTGTTGCCATCACTGAATGAGAGGGCTCTTCAACTTGACATCGGCTCTTCATCTGACCTCTATCTAAGCGAGAACAAAGAATTCGCCGCTGGCGTTGACTTCGGAACCTGGTCGCGACTGAGACGGAGTAATGAATTCAAGTTCCCTGTTGATGCCATCGACTACCTGTTTGGTGTCAACGCAAGCTGGAAAAAAACCTACAACGGCGACTTGCTACCCTTCGACACCTTCAGCGCCAGGGTGCGACTCAGCCATATCTCAGCCCATTTTGAAGATGGGCATTACAACGCAGAGACCAACCAGTGGATGCAGCAGAGCGAGTGGTCAGGCACGATTCCCTTCACCTACAGCCGGGAATTTATTAATGTCGTGCTCGCACTCAGCTCTCCGAAACAGCGAATCTATGCTGGTTATCAGTATCTTTCTCACACGCTTCCTGAGAGCATCAATCCACACTCTTTTCAGGCTGGGGCTGAACTCTCCACTTCCGGCAATACATTTATTGCCGCGGACTTTAAACTGTTACCTCTATGGCAGCAATCACTTGAGGCAACAAGAGGAACCAGGGGATGCTGGAATCTGCAGGCTGGAATACGCCTCAAGGGAATCGGACTGGAAAAGGTGCGAGTTGTCGGCAACTATTACTCAGGCATCAGCCGGCAGGGCATGTATTTTTACCACCCCGAGAGCTATACTACAGCGGGGGTCATTCTTGATTTGTGAAAAGACTTTTGCAAAAAAAGCCTGACAGAAAGCGGTGCGTCAACATGTGAGAAGGTGAGTTATTCAGAAAAGTGCGACTTGTACAGGTTATCTATTGTGACAGAAAAAGTATCTCTAAACCTTCGTAACTCCGCTTTTTTCGGCTAAATAACGCCAAAGAGTAGAACTCAAAAAAATTTATACCAATCTTTTAATGATATTGTTATAAATTTAAACTTTTAGACGAACACAACTGTTTTTACAACAGTAGTCTTTTGTATTATGACCCGTTCTAATGTAATCGGGGCTAAAGACGTTTTTTCCTTGTACACACACATATAACACTAACGGAGAAAAAAAGATGAAGAAAATGTTATCCCTTGCTGCATTATTTGCAGTGTTGCCATACGCATCACCTGCGTCGGCTGAATTGAAATTTAGCGGTGATGCTGCGATTCGTGGAAGAGCAGAGTTTAACAGCAGTTCGACCGCTGACGACCTGAAATATCAGTATCGCGTTCGTCTGAAAGCGACTTCAGATCTTGGTGACGGATTTTTCTTTAATGCACTTGCCCAGAACGAAGAGGCTGGAGGTTCATGGTCCACAGTGAGTGGAACTGCAACTACTGTTAATACAGGCCTTACTCAGAACACAGAGAGATATCCGCTTCAAATCTCAAACTTCTACTTTGGACGCAATCAGGGTTGCTGCAACTACAAAATTGGACGTTTACCACTCGGCAGCTTCAATAATCCTATTTTAGACCTTGCCCTTTACGCTATACCGACCGCTGTTGGTGGTATTTATGCTGTTGACATTCCAGTATCGACATGGAATTTTGACCGCTTTTTTGGTGCCAACTACAACACCAAACTCGGCGATGGTGATCTGAGTACCACACTACTTGTCCTTGACAACCATTCGACGACAGCAAACAGTGCTGCAACAAGTGACGGCCTTCTCAACGATGCCTATGTGCTGCATCTCTCCTACAAAAACAAGCTTGGTGATGTAACTGTTGAGCCACAGGCTGTTATCTCCCTGACAGATGTCAACGGAGCTGTCTACCGGAAGATTTCACCAAATACCTTTGGAGCCAACGCAACAATCCCTGCAGGTGATTCTAAAATTGGAGTCAGTGCATTTTACACAATTTGCAAAGACAGCAAAGGGGAAGTTGCCGGACTACCTGTAAACGTTGATTACAACGGCTACCTCCTCAGACTCAAGGGCGAGTCTGGCCCCGCAATGGCGTGGATTGACTATAACCACACCAGCGACAAGCTGGCTGATGTCACCTATAACAATGTCTTTGTATGGGCACAGTACAACATCAAGCTTCATGAAGGGTCAAGCAACGTCAATTTGACACCAACAGTAAGATATCGGGCAAGTGGAATTGACAATAACGGAGCATCAACAACTCCAAACAACCAGCTTCGAGCTGAGCTGTATACCACGGTGACCTTCTAAGGTACCAAGCTCGTTTGAAAAAAGCCGTAGGCGACTGCGGCTTTTTTTTGTTTATATTGCCGTTATGCTTCAAGCATAACGAATGAATTTTATTCAATAACCTAAACAGAACAGCGGACTATGATTACCATCAAGAAAATCATCTGCCCGGTTGATTTCTCCGAGTTGTCGCGCAAAGCGCTGCAATACGCCAATGAGTTTGCAAGACTGTCCAATGGCCAGGTTTTTCTTGTGGGCGTTATTGAGAATGACCCCTCCATCAACTATTCACACGGACTTGAAAAGGAACGGAGTGAGGAGGAACAGAAACTCACGGCACTGATTAAGGAGGAGGATATGGCTGGCGTTGTTGCCGATTATGTCATTTATGAGGGGTTTGCAGAAGAGTGCATTCTCGATTATGCAAAACGTCAGGAGGCAGACATCATCATCATGGGCTCACACGGCCGCCGTGGCCTGAAGAGAATGATTCTTGGCAGCGTTGCTGAACATGTCATACGCCGCGCTCCATGTCCGGTGCTTGTGGTCAAGGAAAACGAACATGAGTTTATCAAGTAAACATGGTTTCAGCTAGTCGACAGTTGACCGCAGAACCATTTACAACATTTTTTTCAACAATCAAAGCTCATTTTTATGGCACGAGAGAATGCTTACCAGACCGAAGAGGTCAGCAGTACCCGTCGGGTTATTGCTGCCTCCTCGGTAGGAACACTCATCGAGTGGTATGACTTTTACATTTTCGGTACTCTTGCGAAAATCATCTCAGAACAGTTTTTTCCGAAAGATAACCCGACAGCGGCGCTGCTTGCCACACTGGCAACCTTCGCAGCCGGTTTTGTGGTTCGTCCTTTCGGTGCCCTTTTCTTTGGCCGCCTCGGTGACCTTATCGGCCGCAAATACACCTTTCTTGTGACACTGGTGATCATGGGCGGTTCCACCTTTGCTATTGGTCTTGTTCCCGGTTATAAGACGATAGGTTTTTTTGCTCCGGCTATTGTCTTTTTGCTGAGATTACTGCAGGGTCTTGCGCTTGGGGGTGAGTATGGTGGCGCAGCCACTTATGTGGCGGAACACTCCCCCGACGGACAACGCGGCTTCTGGACCAGCTTTATCCAGACAACGGCAACTCTGGGGCTCTTTCTGGCACTCGGTGTTATTCTTATTGTTCGCCAGACGCTTGGTATCGAAACCTTCAGTGAATGGGGATGGCGTATTCCCTTTATTCTCTCTGCCCTTCTTGTTGGTGTTTCGGTCTTTATCCGCATGAAGATGTCGGAATCTCCGATGTTTGCCAAGATGAAAAAAGAGGGCAAAATATCTGCCAACCCACTTGCTGAGAGCTTCAAGCAGAAAGATAACCTGAAGATGGTTCTTATTGCCCTTCTTGGTGCTACTGCTGGTCAGGGTGTGGTCTGGTATACAGGACAGTTCTATGCGCTCTCCTTCCTGCAGAATACCTGTAACGTAGAGTTTGTGCAGAGCAACATGATCATTTCGATCGCCCTGCTTATCGGCACCCCATTCTTCGTTATTTTTGGGGCCCTTTCCGACAAGATCGGACGCAAGTATATCATGATGGCAGGTATGCTTATAGCCGTACTCTCTTATGGGCCGATTTACAACAGTATGTATGACAATGCTAACCTGAAAAACAAAATTGAGGTTGTAGCGAAAACAACTGTTGAGACCAAAGAGGCCGAGAAAGGCACGGACAATATCACCACAACTGTAACGAAAAAAACCTTCGAAGATGGTACAACCTACAAAGAGACTAAAAAACTGACCGTCCCGCTTGATGAAGCAAAAAAAGCTGAACTTGCAGCAGCAGGAAAGCTGAAACCTGAAATCAAAAAAGAGACAATTCTCCCTGAGAATATCAAGTACAAGATGATTGGTCTTGTTCTCATTCAGGTGATTTTTGTTACCATGGTGTATGGTCCGATTGCAGCCTTTCTTGTTGAGATTTTCCCGACTCGTATCCGCTACACCTCGATGTCACTGCCATACCATATCGGCAATGGTGTCTTTGGTGGTCTGGTACCGCTTATCGCAACCCGTCTCGTAGAGGCATCGAAAGAACCGGGCTATTCTAACCCGCTTACGAACTTGATTAACGGTGTTACAGGACACATGGGCACACCTGCAGGCCAAGCAGATCCTCTTGCAGGACTCATGTATCCGATACTGATTGCAAGTGTAAGCTTCGTTATCGGTATGCTCTACATCTCAAATAAAACCAACAACATGGACGTTGAGTAACCAAGAACTTTTTAATTTCATTAATTATGTCAGCAATTAAAAGACTTTTCGGGATTCTGTGGTCACTCATGGGAGTAGGAATCGTGCCGCTGGTGATCATGCGGGCGTTGGAGGAGATTGGGAAAAAACCCAGTGAGGAAAACTGGATTTTCTGGTCAATCGTGATTGTTGTGCTTATGCCAATCATCTCATTCAGTCTTATTACCTTCGGAGTGTTTGCGCTGAAAGGTGAGTACGATGTCATTGCATAGGCATTAAAAACCTTATATGTTCTTTTTTTTCAACGAAAAGCCGCATCTTGAGTGCGGCTTTTCGTTTTTCTGGCAAAAAGAAAAAGCTGAACGTCAGCAGAGAATAACCAGCCCCCAATGAGCAATGGATCCCCATGATGAGTGTACCGCCCCTACAGAGAGCCGTACCGAGATAAAAAAAGCGCTTGAGGAGAAGCTGGCCACACTGCCAACCTCGCCAGGAGTCTACCAGTTCAGGAATGCGAGTGGCCGGGTGATCTATGTAGGCAAAGCCAAGAACCTCCGCAACAGGGTTCGCTCCTACTTCCGCAACAGGCAGCAACTCTTTGGAAAAACACTGGTGCTGGTGACTCACATAGAGGATTTTGAGGTCATTATCACCTCTTCGGAAGTTGAAGCGCTTATTCTTGAAAATAACCTGATCAAGGAGCTGAAGCCTCGCTACAATATCAATCTGAAGGATGACAAGAGCTATCCCTACCTTGTTATCACCAATGAACCTTTCCCGCGAATTATCTTTTCGCGCCAGAGAAGAAAGGATGGATCAACCTGGTTCGGCCCCTATACCGAAGCGCGGCAACTCCGTTCAATTCTTGATCTGATCGGCTCTATCTTTCCGGTTAGGAGCTGTAAATACCGCCTCAGCGAAGAAAATAGAGCATCCAAAAAATACAAGCTCTGCCTCGACTACCATATTCACAAGTGCAAGGGGCCATGCGAAGGGCTGCAATCGGAAGAGGAGTATCAACAGATGATTGACGAAATCATCAGGCTGCTGAAGGGAAAAACAGCCGCCACTATCCGCTCACTGAGCGACTCCATGCTGCTGTATGCCCGCGAGCTGAAGTTTGAGCAGGCGGCGGAGATTAAAGCACAGCTCGACAGCCTGAAACGTTATGCTGAGCGGCAAAAGGTGGTGGCTGGCGATGGCGCAGATCGGGATGTCTTTGCCGTGGCTGCCGGAGAGGATGATGGATGCGGTGTCATCTTCAAGATACGGGAGGGCAAGCTGCTCGGGTCACAGCGCATCTATATGAACAATACCGACGGGGAGAGTGATTCCGGCCTGCAGGCGAGAGTGGTTGAAAAATATTATATCGAGACTCTGGAAGGGGTACCTGATGAAATTCTGCTGCAAGAGCCGCTGCAAAGTGAGGAGGAGGAGATGCTGAGGGCGCTGATTGCAGAAAAACAGCAGGAGAAAAAACAGATCCGCATTGTGGTGCCGCAAATTGGTGAAAAGGCTCACCTGGTGGAGATGTGCCGTCAGAATGCGCGGCACCATCTGGAGGAGTATCTCATCCAGAAACAGAAGAGGGGGGAAGCGGCCCGCGACCATTTCGGCCTGACCGCTCTCAAGGAGCTGCTGCACCTGCCGCAGTTGCCACAACGCATTGAGTGTTTTGACAACTCCCACCTGCAGGGAACCGATTATGTCAGCTCCATGGTCTGTTTTGAGAAAGGAAAGCCTAAAAAATCGGATTACCGCAAATTTAAAATGCGCTCGTTTGAAGGATCGGACGACTATGCTGCCATGGATGAGGTGATCCGGCGGCGTTACAGCGGCTCTCTGTCAACTGAGCTACCGTTGCCGGACCTCATCGTGGTCGATGGTGGAAAGGGACAGGTGAACACCGCGTTTCACACTCTTGAGGCACTGAACCTCTCTCTTCCGGTGATTGGTCTGGCAAAACGGATTGAGGAGATCTTTACACCGCACTCTTCGGATCCGTTTAATTTACCCAAAACCTCTCCTGCTCTCAAACTTCTCCAGCAACTTCGCGATGAGGCACACCGTTTTGCCATTACCTATCATCGGCAATCAAGATCCGAAAGAACGCTTCAGACCGAGCTCACCACCATTGCCGGTATTGGTGAAAAAACGGCTTTCAAGCTGTTGCAGCAGTTTGGCTCAACGGAGGGTGTCGCGAAGGCCTCTGTGGAAGAGCTTCGGGCGGTCGCCGGGGTAAAAGTGGCCGAAGCCATCAACCATTTTTACCATCCCTGAAATTTCCCCTCCCCTGGCGGAATGTTTTTCTTACGAACAATTCTGTTATATTTGGGGATGATGCGAAAAAGTGAGGAGAGATAAAGAAATTCTTGATAGTGCGTTTATGAATATGCCCGATTTTTTCGATGATAATCGACCTGAATCAACGGGAGCATCAGGAAAAGAGCGGCCTGACCTTGATGGTCTTGATTCATTATTTGATTCTGAAGAGCTTCTTGAACGCATCTCCCAATATAATGAGGATGGTTTTCACCTTGAGGCTTTGGCGCTTGCCCGTCGTCTTGCAGATATTGCTCCCTCAAACTCGGAGAGCTGGTTTTTTCTTGGCAACTGCCTGACGCTGAACGGTTTTTTTGACGAGGCGCTTGAGTCGTTTCTCAACGCGGTGGCTTTCAGCCCCTCCGACAGTGAAATGCGTCTTAACCTTGCGTTGGGCTACTTCAACACCGGCAATTTTCTTGAGGCGCTGGAAGAGATTAATGACAGCGTGATCGATACCTCCTTTGAAAAGGAGTATTACTACTATCGCGGCATCATTCTGCAGCGGCTTGAACGATTTGATGAGGCAGAAGCTGATTTTGAGCAAGCTCTTGAGCTTGACAAAGAGTTTGCTGATGCCTGGTATGAGCTTGCCTACTGCAAGGATGTGCTTGACAAACTTGAGGAGAGCACCAGTTGCTACCGCAACACGGTGGATCATGACCCCTACAACGTCAACGCCTGGTACAATAATGGCCTTGTCCTGAGCAAAATGAAGCGTTTTGACGAGGCGCTCGACTGTTATGATATGGCGCTGGCCATCTCCGACGATTTCAGCTCTGCATGGTACAATCGCGCCAATGTGCTCGCCATCACCGGACGTATTGAAGATGCGGCTGAAAGCTATCTGAAAACGCTCGAATATGAGCCGGATGATGTCAATGCTCTCTACAATCTCGGTATTGCCTATGAAGAGCTGGAGAGATACGCTGAGGCAATACCCTGCTATCGCCACTGCATTGCTATCAGCAACGGGTTCGCAGATGCCTGGTTTGCGCTGGCCTGCTGCCATGAGGCACTTGAGGAGTATGAAGAAGCCTACCAGGCTACCCTCGAAGCGCTGAAATCAACTGCTGACAGCATAGATTTTCTTCTTCTGAAAGCGGAAATTGAGTACAATCTTGACCATCTTGACGATTCAGTCGCCACCTATCAGGAGATCATTTCGCTCGAGCCTGATAATCCGCAAATCTGGGTTGATTTTGCCATAGTGCTTCGTGAGGCTGGTCTCGTTAATGCGTCGATTGAAGCGCTGCACCAGTCACTGAAGCTTCAGCCTTTGTCGGCCGATGCTCACTTTGAGATTGCTGCCGCCTATTTTGCTGTTGGCGATAAACTCAGTACCCTTAAAGCGCTGAGCAAGGCATTCAAGATTGATCCGGAAAAGAAAGAGCTTTTCCAGAGCACCTTTCCCGAGCTCTATCAGCAGGATTCCGTCAGAAGAATGCTCGGTATTTCATGATCGGTGCGACGAAAATTTTTGCCCTTCTCGGCCGAAGCGTTGATTATTCATACTCGCCGCTCATCCATAACTGCGCGTTCCGGCTGCTTGGACTTCCGTGCCACTACACACTCTTCAACATTTCTGCCCCTGAACTGGTCGGGGATGCACTCCGGGGGGCAAAAGCGCTTGGAATGGGAGGCTTCAGCGTCACCATTCCCTATAAAAAAACGGTTGTTCCTTTTCTTGATGAACTCTCGGAGGAGGCCGCCTCTATCCAGGCGGTCAACACGATCGTCAATGAGAATGGGAGACTTGTGGGGTACAACACCGACATTGCCGGATTTGCAGCTCCCCTTCTCCCGCACCTTGAGCGAATAACAGGAAGAACTGTCTCTCTATTCGGCGCGGGTGGCGCTGCGCTTGCCGCCATCAAGGCGTTCAACCAGTGTATTGCACCAAAGAAGATTCTCCTCTTTGTTCGCGACCGTGAAAAAGCGCGCCGCCAGCTTGACGAAAGCGGTTACACCAGCGCTATTCCGGTCACCATACTTTCTCAGGAGCGGGTCGATGAGGTCAGGGAGTGTTGCCTGATTGTCAATGCAACTCCGCTTGGCACAAAAGGAAGTAACAGCTCTCCTCTCCCCCTTGACCGTGCCTTGCTCAACCAGGGGCAGATTGTGTACGACATGGTCTACAACCCTCTGGACACCCCATTGTTGCTAGCGGCAAAACGTGCTGGAGCCGCAACCATACCAGGCATTGAGATGCTGATTGGACAAGCTGAAAAGGCATTCAGGCTGTGGACCGGTATGCCGATGCCGGTAAACAGGGTAAGGGAGGAGCTTCTGCAGGAAATTCAACAAGTTTAACAAGTAACAATGCTGACCCATGAAATGGTTTTTTTCTCTCATTCTTCTGGTGATCACGGCTGATCAGTTGACAAAAAAACTGGCAGTAGCCTATCTGAAAAATAAAGGTCAAAGTATCTCAATTATTCCCGATCTCTTTTCGCTCACTTATGCTGAGAACAGGGGAATTGCTTTTGGCCTTGAATTTGCGCCACCGGCAGTACTCTTTCTTCTGACGGCACTCATTACAGCGGTTGTCCTTTTTTATGTGCTGAAATCAAAAAACCGCACTCCCCTGTTTCTTGTCCCTTTTGCCCTTATCACCGGTGGCGGCATTGGAAATATGATTGACAGAATAACTATCGGCAGGGTTGTCGACTTTCTCTACTTCGATCTTTATAATGGCCATATTTTTGGTTTTTACCTCTCACTCTGGCCTATTTTTAATGTTGCTGACTCGGCTATCTCTGTCGGCGCCTGCCTGTTGATTCTTTTTCACCATAAACTGTTTCCTGACGGAACTCTTGCCTCCACGACCGATGTTCGTTGATATTCACTGCCACCTCTCTTTCCCTGAGTTTGATCAGGATCGACCTGAGGTTATCGAGCGCCTTCAAAAGAGTATGATCAGCCTGCTGATCGACCCGGGCACTGATGTGGCAACAAGTCGAAAATCAATTGAGCTGGCCCGGCGCTTTGAGTTCATCTACGCCAATGTTGGCCTGCACCCTCATGAGGCGAAAACACCCGTCATCGAGAGTGTTTTTGAGGAGCTGGCACAACTGGCTCAGTTGCCAAAAGTAGTGGCCATTGGAGAGATCGGTCTCGACTACCACTATCCGGACTATAACTCGTCAGCCCAGCAAGAGGCCTGTCGGGAGATGCTGCGCCTGGCACGCTCGCTCGATCTGCCGGTGGTTATCCATTGCCGCGATGCCTGGGCGGATATGCTGCACCTCCTTTCCGAAGAGAACCACTCTGCCCTGCGGGGTGTTATGCACTGCTTTTCGGGGGACACAGAGATTGCCAGAGCCTGTATCCGCAAGGGGTTCAAGCTCTCAATTCCCGGCACCGTCACCTATAAACGCTCTCTTTTACCCGAAGTTATCAGAGGCGTTTCGCTTGATGATCTGCTCACGGAGACTGATGCACCGTACCTCGCGCCCGTGCCGCACCGGGGAAAACGGAACGAACCGGCCTACGTCCGCACCGTCACGGAGGCCATTGCCCGCATCAGGCAGATCCCGCTTGAAGTGGCAGCAGCCGGAATTGCCCGAAATGCTGTTGAGCTCTTCAGATTGCCTGCGCTGTAACCTCTCTCTGGAGATACTTCAGAGGGGGCAGCTCACTGTTTTACTCTTATTTTGAAAATCAAACAAACTTGCTTAGGTTGAGGGCCACTTACAACAGAAGCTAACAACCTGAAATGTTATGGAACAGAGCATCAAGCCATCAACCGAGGAGAATTTTCTTTACTTCGCCATTAAATATAAAACGGTGCTTATGGGCGCACTGGTGGTGCTGGTCGCTCTCGGCGCTGGTGCCTTCTTTTGGCTGCGCCATCAGAAAACTGATGAGCTTGAGGCTGCATTGCAACTCTCACGGATAGGGCCGCTTATGGACCAGGGTGAGTATGGAGCCGCAATCAATGGCAAAGGGCATGTTGCGGGGCTGAAAAAAATTGCTGAGGAGTACGCAGGAAGATATACAGGCACTCCCAGCGGCAACATGGCCAATCTGCTGCTGGCCAATGCCTATTACTCCAACCGGGAGTATGACCGTGCCCTGAGTGTTTTTAAATCAGTATCAATTGCAAATAATGACCTTGCGGCAGCAGCACTTGCTGGTGCAGGAGACTGTCTTGTGAACAAACAGCAGTTTGCGCTTGCAGCGCAAAGCTATGAGGAGGCCTCAAAGAAAGCCGACAACAGCTCACTCAAAGCACAGTATCTGGCTCACGCCGCCAGTTGCCTGCAGCAGTCGAGGCAGCTTGCAAAAGCATCAGAACTCTATAAAAAAATTATTGCTGACTATCCCGGTTCAACCGGAGCCGCCACGGCACAGCGATCACTCTGGCAAATTTCCGGTAACCTTTAAAAAAACGACAGATTCCATGGCTGAACAATTTACCATCAAGACAAACCTCGGCGACATCACCATCAGCCTCTATGACGACACCCCGCTGCACCGCGATAACTTTGTCAAGCTGACCGGCGAGGGTTACTACGACGGGATCCGCTTTCACCGGGTTATTCAGGGGTTCATGATCCAGACTGGCGATCCGCTCTCAAGGTTTGACGAAAAACGCGCCCTGCATGGCACTGGCGGGCCATCCACAAGGGTGCCAGCAGAGATCAAGCACCCCAATAAAAAAGGGACACTTGCTGCTGCAAGGGACAACAACCCTCAGAAGGCCTCTTCAGGAAGCCAGTTCTACATCAATCACAAGGACAATGACTTTCTTGACGGGCAGTACACCGTCTTTGGAATGGTTGATGACGGTATGGATGTGGTTGAAAAAATTGCCGCCGTCAAGACTGACCCCAATGATAATCCAATTACTCCGATCACCATTGAGACCATTGTTCCAGTAACGAAGCCCTGATTGCAACGTCATGGAGAGCATTGCGTCCAATATCGAGGCTATACGGGTACAGATCAACAGTGCCTGCATTGAGGCGGGAAGAGATCCCGCCTCGGTGCGACTGATAGCTGTTTCCAAAACCAAACCAGCAGAGCTTCTCCGTGAGGCCTTCGATGCCGGGCAGATTGAGTTCGGCGAGAGCTACGTGCAGGAGTTTCTCGACAAATACGGGGATCCCCTGCTTGAAGAGTGCCCGATTGAGTGGCATTTTATCGGCCACCTGCAATCGAACAAGGTGCGCTCGATTATCGGCAAGGTGCGCCTTGTTCACGGGATTGACAAGCTTTCAACGGCAGAGGAGCTTTCAAAACGGGCGGTTCAGCACAACCTTTTTGTCGACTATCTCCTCGAGGTCAACACTTCGGGCGAAACGTCAAAGTATGGCTTGGCACCAGACGACCTTCTTTTGGTGGCCGATGATCTCTTTCATCTCCCGAACATTACGCTTCGCGGACTGATGACCATTGCCTCTTATGACCGGGTGGCTGCAAAGGAGGAGTTTCGCCAACTGCACACCCTGCTCGAGTCGCTTCGTGAGATTGCCCCTGACCCCTCGAAGCTTACCGAACTTTCGATGGGCATGAGCGGCGATTTTGAGGATGCCATTCACGAAGGGGCAACCATGATCCGCGTTGGGTCGGCAATTTTCGGCTGGCGCTGAGATGGGGCTGACCACCTGTAAAGCTCCCTGCCGAAAGCTACGGAGCATCTGCTCTTTTTTGAAGAAACTTGACAAACGTCCCCAGTGGCAATGGGAAATTACATGAAGCTCGCCGCCGCATGCCGGGAGGTATCTGGTTATAGAAAAACTGAATGATATTCCCCGCAAACGATGGGAAACTCAACCACAAGAGATTGAATATATTCTTTATGCCTTTATTAATAAACAGTTAAACCAAGTTGATCATGATCGCACAGCAGGCAAAAATTCAGGAGGCCGTCTCCTTTATCAGAAAAAAAACATCTGCCGATTACCCCGTGGGAATCGTGCTGGGAACCGGTCTTGGCGCTCTTGTCAAGGAGATTGATATTGAGTTTTCCCTCGACTACCATGATATCCCGAATTTTCCGGTCTCCACGGTTGAGACCCACAAGGGGAAGCTGATTTTCGGAACCCTCTCGGGCAAAAATGTTGTTGCCATGCAGGGACGCTTCCACTTCTATGAAGGGTACTCCATGCACCAGATTGTCTTCCCGATACGGGTGATGAAACATCTCGGAGTCAAAACCCTCGGTATCACCAATGCCTGCGGTGGCCTGAACCCTGCCTACAAAAAGGGCGAGATCATGCTGATTGACGACCACATCAACCTGCTTGGCGGCAACCCGCTGATAGGCCCGAACGATCCTGAAATCGGCTCCCGCTTTCCTGACCTCTGTGCCCCATACTCTCCCCGCATTCTTGAACTTGCTGAAAGGGTTGCGCTCGACCACAGAATCAAGGTGCAGCGCGGTGTCTATGTCGCCCTCTCCGGCCCCTGTCTCGAAACCCGCGCAGAGTACCGCATGTTGCGCATCCTTGGTGCCGACGTGGTCGGCATGTCAACCGTGCCGGAGGTGATTGCCGCCGTGCATCAGGGAACCGAAGTCTTCGGCATGTCCATCATCACCGACGAGTGCTTCCCCGACTGCCTCAAATCGGTCAGCATCGAAGAGATCATTGAGGTCTCCGGCCATGCCGAGCCAAAAATGACCTCTATTTTCAAATCAATTGTCGCCAACCTTTAAACCTTCTGATAGAGTATGATAGATGCCATATCGTTCAAAGAGAACACCCTTCACTACCTCGACCAGCGTTATCTGCCGCTCAAGGAAAATTATGTTGCCACAAAAGAGTACAAGGAGGCCATTGAGGCCATCAAGACGCTTGCTGTGCGTGGTGCTCCGCTGATTGGGGTGGCCGCTGCCTACACCATTATTCTCGGCATCAACAGCTTCAAGGGAACGAAAGAGGAGTTTCCCCCCTTTTTTAAGTCACTTGTGGCTGAAGTTGAAGCGTCGCGCCCGACCGCTGTCAACCTCTTTTTTGCGGCTGCACGGCTGAAAAAGGTCTATGCTGAAAACTTTGAAGCCGACACCATCGAAGCGCTTTTTGCCAAGATGAATGAGGCCGCGCTTAAAATCCATGCTGATGAAATCGCCAATTGCGATCTCATGTCGCGCCACGGTGTCGATCAGATCAAAATTGACCTTGCCCATATCCTGAAAACCCGCAAGCTCAACGTGCTGACCCACTGCAACACTGGCACGCTTGCCTGCTGCGGCACCGGCTCCGCGCTTGGGGTCATCCGGCTTGCCTGGCAGGAGGGGCTGATTGAGCGCGTCATCACCGCCGAGAGCCGTCCGCTGCTGCAGGGGCTGCGCCTCACCGCCTGGGAGCTTCAGCATGATGGCATCCCGTTTGTCTCCATCTCCGACTCCTCATCGGCCTTCCTGATGCAGAGAGGAATGATTGATTTCGGTATTGTCGGCGCAGACCGCATTGCCGCCAACGGCGACACCGCCAACAAGATCGGCACCTGCGCCCACGCCATCAGCGCGTACCACCACAAGCTGCCCTTCTACATCGCAGCGCCGGTCTCAACCATCGATATCACCATTCCCGATGGCAGCTACATCCCGATTGAAGAGCGCAACGCCGACGAACTGCGCACCATCTTCGGCACCCAGGTTGCCTCGCCAAACACACCGGTGCTTAATTATGCCTTTGACGTGACACCCGCCCAATTTCTGAGGGGTATCATCACGGATAAGAAAGCTGTCGTTGGTAATTATGTCGAGGGGCTTGCTGCTTTGATGGTGGAGTAAGTGGGGCTTGTTCTGAATGTTCAAACGCTCACCGTCAAAAGTGAGCGTTTTTAGTCCTGCCAACTTTCCATATTTCTCCTTACATTCCCCTGTCATCACATAACGACCTGGAAGGAATAGAACACCGATTTATGGATACCCTTTTTCTTGCGCGAACGCAGTTTGCCTTCACCTCCATCTTCCACTTCTTCTTTATACCGCTGACGCTTGGTCTCTCTATCTTTACGGCTCTGCTTGAGACTGCTTATGTGAAAACCGGCAAGGAGAAGTACAAGCAACTGACCAAATTCTGGGGCCATCTTTTCCTGATCAACTTTGCCGTCGGGGTGGTCACCGGCATTGTGATGGAGTTCCAGTTCGGGATGAGCTGGTCGGAGTATGCCAGGTTTGTCGGCGATATTTTTGGCGTTCCACTCGCCATTGAGACACTGCTTGCCTTTTTTGTAGAATCGACCTTTCTCGGGATCTGGATCTTCGGGTGGGAAAAGCTTCCCAAGGTGCTCCACGCCGCCTCAATCTGGCTTGTTGCCTTTGGCTCAACCATGTCGGCCTTCTGGATTCTGGTCGCCAACTCTTTTATGCAATCCCCCACGGGCTACACCATGCCAGCAGGAGCCTCGCGACCTGAGCTGACCGATATTATGGCGCTCATCTTTAATCCCCACGTCTGGCAACAGTTTCCCCATGTGCTTGCCGGAGGAATTGTCACCGCCGGATTTTTTGTGATCGGCATCAGCGCCTGGCATCTGATGAGAAAGAGTGCAAACCGCAACGGGTATGAAACATCGCTGAAGTTTGGCGCCATCTTTGCCTTTATCGGAACCGTCGTGGTGATTCTTGCCGGCCACTCCCAGATGCAGCATCTTCTCAAAACCCAGCCGATGAAAGTTGCTGCGGCAGAGGCGCTTTGGGAGAGCGAAAACCCCGCCAGCTTCTCCCTTCTCACCATTGGCGATGAAGAGGGGCTCAAAGATGTTTTTTCGGTACGAGTGCCAAAACTGCTCTCCTTTCTTGCCTACAACTCCTTTGAGGGTGAGGTAAGAGGAATCAAGAACCTGCAGAAAGAGTATGAAGTGCGCTATGGACCCGGCAACTACATCCCCTCTATTACCACCTCATACTGGAGCTTCAGGGTTATGGCGGGATCGGGCACGCTGATGCTCCTCATCGCGCTGCTTGCTCTCTACAAGGTGATCAGGGAGAGCTACACTTTTTCGCCAGTGACGGGTGCCCTGCTCTTCTGGTCGATACTGCTCCCCTGGCTTGCCAACTCATCGGGGTGGCTTCTTGCGGAGATGGGTCGCCAGCCCTGGCTGGTCTTTGGGCTGCTGAAAACGGAAAATGGTCTGTCACCGGTATCGGTGGTGAGCCGTGGCGAGATGATGATCTCTTTTGCAGTCTTTGTCATGCTCTATGCCGCGCTTGCCGTCACTGACTTTCTGCTGATGAAAAAGTATGCGGTGGCTGGCATTGAGAGTGGGGAGTAACGTGTAGCCCCTGAATAACCTGAAAAAACGATGAGCAATGGATTTGCAAACACTCTGGTTTATCATCATCACCTTTCTTTTTATAGGGTTTTTTGTTTTCGAAGGGTTTGACTTCGGCGTGGGTATTCTACTCCCCTTCATGAGCCATAATGATCGAGAGCGACGCACCATCATCAACACCATCGGCCCCTTCTGGGATGGCAATGAGGTGTGGCTGATCACCGCCACCAGCGGGATGTTCGCTGCATTTCCGGAGTGGTACGCCACGCTCTTCAGCGCCCTCTATCTGCCGGTGATGATCATGCTTGTCGCCCTGATTTTTCGTGGTGTCGCTTTCGAGTTCCGCAGCAAGCGCGACAACCCGGCATGGCGCAGCTTCTGGGACTGGAGCATTTTCGGGGGAAGCGTTGTGCCTGCCCTCCTCTGGGGCATCGCCCTCGCCAATTTCATCCGGGGAGTACCGGTGGATGGCTCCATGCACTATACCGGCGGTCTGCTGAATCTGCTGAACCCCTACGCCCTGCTCTGCGGAATCACGGCAACACTGATTTTTACCCTCCACGGTGCCATATTTCTCACCCTTAAAACCACCGGCGTGCTTCAGGAGAGAGCGATGAACTCTGCCAAAAAGCTCTGGGCTCCGGCAACACTCCTCTGCATCCTCTTCATGGCCTGCACCACCATCGAGACTGACCTCTTCCGCCATCTTGGCATAAATCCCGGCATTATTCCGGTCTTCAGTGTGCTGGCCCTCATCTCGGTGATCTTCCTGCTGCAAAAAAACGCTGCCGGATGGGCATTTACCATGACCACTGTTGCCATTGCCTTCTCCACCATCACCATCTTCATGGGCCTCTACCCTCGATTGCTTGTTTCAAGCCTTAACCCGGCATGGAGCCTCACCATCTACAACAGCTCATCATCGGCCTACTCCCTCGGCATCGTGTCACAGGTCGCACTGATTTTTGTGCCGATCATCTTGATCTATCAAGGGTGGAGCTACTGGGTGTTCAGGCAGCGCGTGACAGGAGATTCGGATCTGGAGTACTGAGGGGAACACAGGTAATAGATGCAAAACTCATGCAAAAGATTTTTGGATTTTTACTTTATCTGAAATTTTAGCATCTTTTGCATCGTTACTTTCGCAAGTATACAGATAAGGCGAAACGCGAGCTATTGTCGAGTGGCAAGCTAAATTATCCGGGAAAATTTTTTAGATAACAATTTTTTGGTCGAAAGGAGATGCAAAATGGAAACTGAAGTCGCGACACAATCTGCAGAACAAGAATTTGTGAGTAATTCGTTTGGCACCGTAACAAATAAACGTGTAGTTTATTTCCGTAAAAAAGGGTGGTTTAGTGGTGGCACGAGGGAAGATGTCCCTTTGAAGCACGTAACGTCTGTAAGTTTTACAACTTCTCGCGCAATAGGTGCGGGAATTATTTTGTTATTGATCGGCCTTGGCCTTTTAGCCGCAGATGGAGTTGTTAAAATTATTGGTATAGTCATTATCGCTTTTGGTGCTGTGAATCTGATTGGTTCTCCAACTGTAGTAGTCAACACCGCAGGAAACGATCGCAGTGAGAGTTCGGGTTTTCCTTGGAATATGGAAGATGCGAAGGCTTTCGTTGACGTACTCCGCAAGCAATTATTTCAGGCATAATCCCACCTCCTTCAATCCACTGGCGCGCTATAGCACGCCAGTGAGTTTAACATTCTGCTAAAAATCCGATCGTTCCTCTTTGTCTTGAACCATAATGGGCATGATTATCGGATGTACCGTGATGTTTTGATCACAACAATCATACCCATCATGAGATCAAGTGAATTACACGATACATGACAATAGTTTTTTAGCTTGGTCGAGAGGGAAAGTTGTTGTAACATTTCCTCTGTAATCAAAAAAACTATCGGGAGGAAGAGATGAGCGAAGCAGGGTACAATTACAAAATAGTGCGCGGTTTTGCGTTTTCGGCGTTATTCTGGCTTATTGTCGGGTTGACCGTAGGCCTGTGGATCGCCTTTGAAATGTTCTATCCTGCACTGAATATTGCCCCATGGCTCAGCTTCGGACGTCTTCGGGTGGTTCATACCAACGGAATGGGACTTGGTTTTGCACTTGCCGGTATTTTTGCTGCAACCTATTACATGCTGCAACGGCTGACCAGATCCCCGATTGCCTTTCCACGGCTTGCCCAGGCACATCTCTACCTCTTCAATGCGGTCATTGCTCTTGGTGCCCTGAGCCTTTTTGCCGGAATGAACACCACCAAAGAGTATGCAGAGCTTGAGTGGCCCATTGATATTGGTGTGGTTATCTTTTGGGTGATGTTTGCCATCAACGTTTTTGGAACGCTGATCAAACGGCAGGAGAAGCAGATGTACATCTCTCTCTGGTACATCATTGCCATGACCGTTGCCATTGCCATTCTCTACATCGTCAACAACCTCGAAATTCCCGTCTCTCTCTTCAAGTCGTACACCATCTATTCAGGAGCAAACGATGCCAACGTGGAGTGGTGGTATGGCCATAACGTCGTAGGATTTATCTTTACGGTTCCCATCCTTGCGATGTTCTACTATTTTCTTCCCAAAGTCTCAAACCTGCCGATCTACAGCCATCGCCTCTCCATCGTCTCATTCTGGTCGTTGAACTTTGCCTATCTCTGGACTGGCGCCCACCATCTCATGCTCAGCC
>Ga0194037_1000421_pt1 | contig 33314 bp, 32 predicted proteins | sample JunL306m_MetaG_FD_148653 | JGI IMG/M metagenome (GOLD analysis project Ga0194037, IMG submission 148653) | Anoxic zone freshwater microbial communities from boreal shield lake in IISD Experimental Lakes Area, Ontario, Canada - Jun2016-L304-6m | ecosystem: Environmental > Aquatic > Freshwater >... | reverse complement strand
GTCGGGACTGGTTCTTACAATAGGAAGTCCTGCAGTGAAATTCACACCCTCTCCGAAGGCCAATGACTTAAAAGGAATTAAACCTTGGTCATGGTACATGGCAAGTACGCCATCAAATTTTTCATGCGCACCTCTTGCAAAAAATGCATCTGCAGAGTAAGGCCCGTAAACCAACATTTGTTGTTTACATTCTTTAATCGCAGGTTTAATAATTTCAATTTCTTCTTTGCCAATTAAGCCTTCATCGCCTGCATGTGGGTTCAAGGCTAATACTGCAATGCGAGGGGCATCAATACCAAAATCCTTTTTCAAGCTGCTATTTAATATAGCTAATTTTTGTTTTATTTTATCCTTGGTAATATGCTTGCCTACTTCTTGTATTGTTATATGTTCAGTAACAAGTGCCATTCTTAAATTATCTGCAACTAGTAGCATTAAGTTTTCAGTATTCCCAAAGGCAGCTTGTAAGTAGGGAGTATGTCCGCTAAAATTAAAATTAGGAGATTGAATACTTTTTTTATGAATAGGGGCGGTTACTAGTCCATTGATTTGTTTGTTTTTTAAAGCAGCTACTGCAGCCTCTAAAGAAATCAATGCATATTTACCTCCTAGCGCTGACATTTCACCTGGTGTAATTTCTACTTCTTCTTCCCAGCAGTTCACTAAGTTTACTTGCTTGGTATTTAGTTTAGAAAGGTCGGTAGCGGCAGCAAAATTGATAGCGTATTCAGGTAGTCCTTTTCTATAGAAATTAATGGATTTATTATTAGCAAAAATCACAGGCACTATGAAATCTAGGATACGGCTATCGGATAGCGATTTAATGATTAATTCAATGCCAATACCGTTTAAATCGCCGCAAGTAAAGCCTATAATTGGTTTTCTGATGTCTGGGTTCATATCCATTTGATTAGGCTGTAAAAGTACGCACAAAAACCTAACTTTGCCTCATGCAGTACACGCTAAAAAAATCATTGGGGCAGCATTTTCTGAATGATGCTCAAGTTTGTAAGGATATTCAGGCGGTATTGCTAGAGCAGCCCATTGAGCAGTTATTAGAGGTAGGCCCAGGGGCAGGGGCTTTAACGAAGTATATCCAAGACATTGCCACGCAGTCATTTAAAGCCATCGAATTAGACCGAGAAAAAGTGGCTTTTTTAAGTACTGAATATCCCGAACTAAAAGACAAATTAATACTGGCCGATATTTTAGAAGCGGCTATTCCATTTGACAATGATTTTGTGGTGGTGGGTAATTTCCCCTATAATATTTCTACCCAAATTGTTTTTAAAATAATAGAATGGAAAGAGCAAGTGCCCATGATGGTAGGTATGTTTCAAAAAGAAGTAGCAGAAAGAATTGCAGCTAAACCTAATTCAAAAGCCTACGGTATATTAAGCGTGTTGACCCAAGCTTTTTATGATGTGACTTATTTATTTGATGTGCCGCCTACTGCCTTTACCCCTCCACCTAAAGTAGTGAGTGGTGTGATTAAATTAACGCGAAAAGATAATTTTCCGAAATTTGTTTCTGAAAAATTATTTTTCCATATAGTGAAAATGGCATTTGGACAAAGGCGAAAAATGTTAAGAAATCCATTAAAACCTTATTTTAGTGCAGCGCAATTACAGGATCCTCTTTTTACCAAAAGAGCAGAGAACCTTACCTTTGAAGACTATGCGGCCTTAACTTTTAAAATGCATATTGAATAAGATGGCTTTGAAAATAATAATTACAGCACCTGTTCATCCTTTTTTACTGGATACCTTTCAGCAAAAAGGCTATACGGTTCAATATGAGCCAGCAATGAGTTATGAGCAATTGATGAAACAAATTAATACAGCGCATGGTTTAATTGTAACTACGCGTTTAAAAATAGATGCCTCTATTTTAGAAAAAGCCCATCAACTAAAATGGATAGGACGCATTGGAAGTGGTATGGAATTAATAGATACCGAATTGGCGGCTAGTAAAAATATTGTATGTGTAAGTAGTCCGGAAGGTAATAGAACCACCGTGGGGGAACATACACTAGGTTTATTATTAAGTTTAATGAACCGTATTCAAAGTTCTTATAAAGAAGTAAGAGAGGGTAAATGGATTCGCGATACCAATAGGGCAGATGAACTTACTGGAAAAACGGTGGGCATCATTGGTTTTGGAAATACTGGATCTGCTTTTGCAAAACTACTTTCAGGCTTTGATGTAGAAATATTAGTACACGATATTTATAAAACCGGATTTGAGACAGCGCAAATAAAAGCGGCAACACTTGAAATGATTCAAGCACATGCCGATGTAGTTAGTTTGCATTTACCTCTTACTAGTTTAACCCATCATTATGCCAATGCCTCTTTTTTTAATGCACTTAAAAAGAAGCCTTATTTTATAAGTACTTGTAGAGGGTCGGTTACGGAAACTGCTGCTGTATTAGCGGCCATTCAAAATAAGCAAATTAGGGGGGTGGGCCTGGATGTACTAGAAAAAGAGCCCATTAGCCTTCATACAGGCCAAGAAATGGCTGTTTTAGAAGCACTTATGATGCATCCGAATTGTATTATAACGCCTCATATTGCAGGCTATAGTCACGAGGCCTACTATAAAATGTCTAAGGTGGTATTGGAAAAATTAGGCATCATTTAAGCAATATTTTATATCTTTGTACCATGCAACGCCTCACTTATGTGGCGTTGTATTTTTTTTATAACTAAACTAAGCATATGAGCGATACTACTGTATATGTCACCCAAGATACTTTTGATAAAATGCGTGAGCAATTACAAAAGATGAAGTCGGTTGAGCGTCCGGCTGCTTCAAGAGCTATTGGAGAGGCGAGAGAAAAAGGAGACTTGAAAGAAAATGCTGAATATGATTCTGCTAAAGAAGCACAAGGAATGTTAGAAGCAAAAATTAAGCAATTAGAAGCGGCTATTTCCAATGCTAAGATTGTAGATACAAGTACCATTGATACAAGTAAGGTAACCATACTTACCAAGGTCACTATTACCAACCAGGCGACTAAAAAAACAATGACTTATCAATTGGTAGGAGAAAAAGAAGCCGATTTAAAAGCGGGTAAAATTTCTGCATCTTCACCTATTGGAAAAGGATTAATTGGTAAAAAAGTAGGAGAGCTAGCAGAAATTCAAGCGCCTAATGGTGTGATGAAATTTATGGTAGATAATATTACAGTCTAATTATCTTCTAATTATTTTCTTACATAAATAAAAGCCATGACCCTTTTTACAAAAATCATCAATGGCGATATTCCTTCTTATACAATTGCGGAGTCGGAAAAGTTTTATGCATTTTTAGATATTTTCCCTTTACAAAAAGGACATACTTTAATTGTGCCTAAAATAGAGGTAGATAAAATATTTGATGTGCCCGATACTTATTTAAGTGAGTTGCTGGTATTTGCCAAGCCCATTGCAGTTGCTATTGAAAAAAGCTTTGCTTGTAATAGAGTAGGTATGGTCACAGTAGGTTTAGAAGTGCCTCATGCGCATTTGCATTTAATACCTATTAATAAGGCATCTGATATGGAATTCTCTCAGCCTAAACTTTCTTTAAGTACAGAAGAATTTAAAGCCATTCAAGCATTAATTCAAAGTAAATTATAAATTAATACTGATTAATTTATTTACATATTAAGTACGTCTTCCAAAACTAAGTATGTACATCTTCCAATTTAAATATTTATATACTAGTTGCTGTATTACTATGTATACTATTTTTTTAATCTGCCCGGATTTTTAGTAAGAAAGGCCTCCCAGCTATTTGCTTTTTTGGAAGACGTTTTTCCTTTGACAATTTTTGCTGCAGGAACTTGTAAGCCAGTAATTTGATAATGATGACAGAGCGCTACGCCTAAGGCATCGGTGGCATCGTAATATTTAGGTTGTTTTTTGATAGATAAAATACGCTCTAGCATTTTCCAAATCATCTCTTTATCGGCATTGCCATTACCTGTAATGGATTGCTTTACTTTTTTAGGTGCATATTCAGTGACAGGTATTTTAAAATGCATGGCCGCTGCAATAGCCACCCCTTGAGCACGACCAAGTTTCAGCATGCTTTGTATATTCTTGCCAAAGAAGGGCGCTTCAATAGCAAAATGGCTGGGCTCGTAAGTTTCTATTAATTCGATAATTTTTGCATATATCATTTGAAGCCTTGCATAAATATCTTTTTCCTTGGTCATTTTTAAAACATCCATTGTGATTAAGGCAGGCTTGGGTCCTCCCGATAGTACAGCAAAGCCTAGTATTTGTGTACCAGGATCAATTCCTAAAATAATGGGTGTTTTTGACATGTACAATAAAGTTACATATATCATTGCAAATTCCGAACTTTGACCCCAATGAATAAAGAGCTATTTAAAAAACTAAGAACTTACGGTAATAATTCTGTAGGTTTTATTTTATTTCTTGTTTGTGCAGTGGCTATTTATAATAAAGTGGCTGGCAATGAAAATTTGAATCAATTTGGCGCAGTAATTAAACAACAGTTCTATACCATTAGCTTTACGCAATGGTTTATTTTAATTCTATTATTTATTTTCAATTATTTAATGGAAGCCATTAAGTGGAAATTGGTACTAGCTGAATTAAGTCCTATTACAATTTTAAAATCTTTTAAATCGGTATTAGTAGGCCAGGCTTTTGCATTTTTTACGCCAGTAAGAACAGGCGATTATGTAGGAAGAATTTTATTCTTAGCCCCAGGCGCTAAGTTAAAGGGAGTGGCTCAAATGGCTTGGGCATCCTATGCTCAATTATTAATTACTTTATTTTTTGGAAGTATTGGTGTATTTTATAATCTCCCATTTTTTCCTTGGTTAAAATGGGTAGCACCTATTATTGCGGCCGCCGCCTTCTTTATATATTTTCATCCTGGTAATTTTACAGGTTGGTTAAAAAAATTAACCATACTACAAATACACAGTAAGCTCAAGGCGCAGTTGGTTTTGTTTTCTTTTTTAAAGTATTGCATTTTTATGCTTCAATATACCTGGGTAGTGAGCATTTTTAATATACCCATTCCTAGTTTGGAGCTTTGGATAGCTTTATCGGTACTATTTTTTTGTTTGAGTCTTATACCTGCTATTGCTTTAACCGATTTAGTCATTAGGGGTCAACTTATTATACTATTATTAAGCCCTATTTATGCGAATAGCCTAATGCTTATTTGTATAAGTACCGTTATATGGGCTGTTAATTTTTTACTACCAGCTATAATAGGGTCCTTACTATTATTAAATTACAGGATAAAGCAATAATTTTGCATTGCCCCTAAAAGGTAAATAAGCACTATGCATTTTTTATCGCTTTTCATCTCCTTTTTCTCATTATTGCCTCATCAGGATAAAGGTTTATGTAATTTAAATAATACTGCATTTTATGCCGGTGAAAAAATTACTTATAACATTTACTATAATGTAATTGGCCTTTATGTTAATGCAGGCAAAACCGATTTTACTATTCAAGCCACTAACTGGAATGATAACGATGCTTTTACTTTTACTGCATTGGGCAAATCAAATGTTAAATATGATTGGATATTTAAAGTAAGAGATAAGTATGAGTCGGTGGTAGATGCTAAAACCTTATTGCCTTATCAGTTTATGCGTCAAATTAATGAAGGCTCTTTTCATAAAAAAGAATTGATAAAATTCAATCAAAAATCGAAAATAGCTACTAGTGCTGAGGAGGTATTTAAAACAGCTGATTGCACTTACGATGTAGTAAGTGCTATTTATGCAGCCAGAAACTATAATTATGCCAATGCGGTCATTAATGATAAAATTTATCTTAATTTTTTTCTAGATAAAACTTTATACCCTTCTTATTTTAAATTTTTGGGAAGAGAAGTCATTACCACGAAGTATGGTAAGTTTAAAGTTATTAAATTAGCGCCCTTATTGTTAAAGGGTAGTATGTTTGAAGGAGGTGAGAAAATGACTATATGGGTGACTGACGATGAGAATCATATACCTGTTCGTATTGAAACACCCATTATTGTGGGTAGTATTAAAGTAGATATGGTAGGCTATGAAAATATTAGGTATCCTCTAAGTTCTTTAATAGAACTAGTTAAGAATTAACAAGCCTATTTGCAATCAATGAGTAAACTGCATAAGTACATTTTATAATTATTGTGAAAGCCTGCCATTAATAATTATTTATAAAGTTTATAGAATTTCTTTTAAAGTAAAGCTTGCACCCGCTCTAATGCCTTTCTCCGTTTCTATTAAACGGCAGCATTCGTTCACTGCATCGTGTTCGAAAAATAATATATAATTTTCTTTAAGAGCGTTTGTTAAAAACTTTTCTTTTTCTTCTAAGGTAACAAGGGGCTGCATATCATAACCCATTACATAGGGTAGAGGTATATGACCGGTGGAAGGAAGTAAGTCTGCCATGTATACAATGGTTTCATTACCCATTTTTATTTTAGGTAGCAACATGCCTTGAGTATGTCCATTCACCACTAAGCAGCTAATAGCCTCTGTAAATTTAATTTCTTGCAAACTAGTAGTACTTTGAAAAGCAGGCAGGGTAATTAATTTAAGTTGCCCACTTTCTTTAAGAGGCATAATATTTTCATTTAGAAAAGAAGCTTTCTCTCTTTTATTAGGATGCATGGCTAAATTCCATTGTATTTCACTTACCCAATAAGTAGCATTGGGAAAACTGGTAATTAATGTATCATTATTTTTAGTGATTGCCCCGCCCACATGATCAAAATGTAAATGCGTTAATAATACATCCGTAATATCTTCTACCCCTATATTTATTTTTTGAAGTGCATCAGCTAAAGCAACTGTCTCATGAGGATGATAATGGCTGAAAAATTTAGCATCTTGTTTATCACCCATTCCTGTATCTATTAAAATAATGCGATTATCTTCTTTAATGACTAAGCACCTTAATGCCCAAGTACATAAATTATTTTCATCGGCTGGGTTGGACTTATTCCATATTGATTTAGGTACCACGCCAAACATAGCACCGCCATCTAATTTAAATTTTCCTGTCTCTACGCTAAATGCCTGCATGACCTTTCAATTTTGAAGTACGATACATCAAGACTAGCCCGATGATAAAAAATATACATAAGGCCAATACCGAATTTCTTTGTGAACCAGTAATTTCATTAATAAAACCAAAACTAAACATACCTATTACTATGGCAATTTTTTCAGTAACATCAAAGAAGCTAAAATAACTGGTGGTGTCATCTGTCTCTGGCATTAATTTGGAATAGGTACTTCTACTTACCGATTGAATACCTCCCATTACAAAGCCCACTACAATGGCTAAGGTATAAAAAGGAACCACCGCATTTCTAGGTAAATAATAGCCCATGATACAACCCCCAATCCAAATAACAATGGCCATCATAATAGTATTAAAATTACCCCACTTGCTAGCAAGCTTGGCCATTAAGTGCGCGCCCGGTATAGCTACAATTTGTATAATTAATATTGCTAAAATTAAATTAGTGGTAGGAATATTTAATTCACTTTTTCCATACAAGGTGGCGGCTAACATTACAGTTTGCACACCCATATTATAAAAGAAAAAAGAAAGAAGAAACCTTTTGAGTACGGGTAGTTCTTTTAATTCAATCCATACTTTATGCAATTCTTTATACCCTTGGGTAATTAAGTTTTTTGTATGTACGCCTTTGACACCTCTTCCTTCAGGTAGTTTTGAAATAGACAACCAACCAAATCCCATCCACCAAATACCTACTAGTAAAAATGATATTTGAGAAGCCTTGCCCACGGTAATACCAAATAGTTCAGGTTTCAATACAAAAACAAAACATATAAGTTGTAAGAGTACTGATCCAATATAGCCCATCATAAAACCTTTGGCACTAATACGGTCGCGGTCCTCTGGTGCTGCAATTTCTGGTAAATAAGAATTGTAGAATACTAAACTGGCCCAAAAACCAACACAGGCAATAATGACCGAGAATAAACCACCTATAATATGATTGCTATCAAAAAAGTATAAGGAGGCGCAGGCTAAAGATCCCATGGTACAAAAGAAACGTAGAAATTGTTTTTTATTACCTCTATAATCGGCAATGGAAGAAAGAATAGGAGAGAGAATAGCTACAATGACAAAGGCAATGGCTAATATATAATTATAAAGCGCCGTATTTGAAAATTCATAATTGCCAATTTTAATTTTATCAATTAAAGTATTTTCATTGCCATCGCCAGTGACTGCTTCGTAATAAGCAGGAAATATAGTTGAAGTAATAACAAGGTTATATACACTATTGGCCCAGTCATACATGGCCCAACCGTTCACTACTTTTTTAGAAGCTGTTTGCATAAGCAATTGTTTAGTATTTTAAAAATACTAATAATTGCTCAACTCTCCTATAGGGGACGCTTAGTTTAAATATTGGGTATACAATAGTACTAAGATGCTCAGGCCTAGCACAATACGGTACCAGCCAAAGGGCGCGAAGCCTCTTTTTTGTACGATGCGCATAAAAAATTGAACACTTAATAGTGCTACTACAAAGGCAACAACAGCGCCAATGAGAAGTAATATTAGATTCTCTTTTCCGAAAACTTCCGGATTGGTTTTATAAACATCTAAAGTACTTTTAGCAGAAGCAGCTAGCATGGTAGGTACCGCTAAGAAAAAAGAAAATTCTAAAGCTGTTTTTTTATTTAATTGTTGGCTCATACCACCAATGATGGTTGCAGCACTTCTGCTGAGTCCAGGAAATAAGATAGATAACACTTGAAAGCAACCAATGATAAAAGATTTTTTATAGGTGACATCTTCTTGATCGGAGGTTTGATCTGAGACTTGGCTTTTGGAAGCCTCTGCTTTTGCAAAAAACCTATCAATGAATAGTAGTAATACACCTCCCACTACCATGATAATAGCAATTACCCATAAATTACCTAAAGCAGCATCGATATGCTTTTTCAAGGCAGCTCCGAAAATTAAAGCAGGGATAACGGCTATGATTAATTTTACGTAGAAGCTATAATGCTTAAAATCGAAAAACTTTTTTCTATAAATAACCACCACGGATGCAATAGCCGCTAATTGAATGACTATTTCAAATAAGTCTACAAAAGGAGTCTTGGCAATGCCCAAAAATGGGTTGGCAAATTTCATGTGTGCCGTACTTGATATTGGTAAGAATTCCGTGATACCCTCAATAATGGCTATGATAATGGATTGTAAAGTGTTCATTCTTATGATTTTTTGAAGATCGCGTAAATTTCTACAATAAAGCCTGCGATAATCACAATAGGCGCTAAGGTAATTCTTCTAAAGCTATACACTTCATTTTCATTAAACACATTAGGGTCGGTGCTTTTGCCTCCAGACATTAAGAACATGCCCAATACAATAAGTGCTGCTCCAATAAGCATCCATGTATAATTGGATTTACCGAAAAAATCAAGTGATTTAGTTTTTTCTTTCTGACTCATGGTTTCAAATTTTATTTTGAATAATTTTTTATAATGGGTGTTCCGTTTATTAATATAACTCGTCCAATTTCATTTTTAAATATTTTAAGACGCTTCTGTAAGTGCTTAATACCGATATACCTACTCCAAGTAAAATAAGGCCACCAAATAAAATTAAACTATTGCTAATGCCTTGTAGCATGCCTATTTGAGGAAACTGGGTGGTGGCCCATTCTATTAGTCCGAATAGAAGAAATATAGCAATAAAGGCGCTGATTAAACCATTGAGTAAAGCGCGAACTAACAAAGGCTTAGAAATAAAATTACGTGTAGCCCCTACCATTTGCATGGTCTTAATTAAAAAGCGATTGCTATACATAGCTAGTCTTATGGTAGTATCAATGCTAATAATTACAATTAAACATAGAACAATAGACATGACTAAAAAGATAACTCCAATTTTGGTAGCTCTTTCATTTAAGTTGGTCACTAAACTTTTCGGATATTGAATGTCGGCAATATCTTTGTTGAATGTATTTTCAATCGCTGCTGTAATTTTTGTTAAGCTGTCTGTATTAACATAGTCGGCTTTTGCAAAAAAATCGACACTTTCAGGAAGTGGGTTAGCCTCTAAAATTTTAGCCCAGTCTTCGTTATTTTCTTTATTCCAAATTGCCTTCGCCTTTTCTTTATTAATATACTCTACATTTTTTGCATAGGGTTGGCTGGCAATAAATTGCTGAATGGCGCCCACTGTATTTTTATCAGAAGTTCTTACATAAACGCTAATTCGAATATCCTCTTTAAAGCTGTCCCCAATAGACTGAAGGTTTAAAAATAACCAGCCCATAATGCCCATAATAAACAAAACAATGGCCACCCCTACAATACTATAAATATAGTTGGGTTTGCTGCGTTTCAGCGCTGAAGTTCCAGTAGAAGACATAGCATTAAATTTTTACTTGTTCGCATTGCAAATGTAGGGTTTTGAACGCTAATGGCTTACATTTGCAGAGGGTGAATTCGGACATTTTTTACTCAAATTGGAGCCTACTCAAAATTTGGTTAAAGAATTGTTAGTTTTTCTGCCTTTTTAAAGAAAATTAAGAAATGGAGTATCAATTTAGAGCCATTGAAAAGAAGTGGCAAACTATTTGGCAGGAAAAAAAGGCGTATAAGGTAAGTAATGAATCTACGAAACCTAAGGCTTATGTTTTGGATATGTTTCCTTATCCTAGTGGCGCAGGTTTGCATGTAGGCCATCCATTAGGCTATATTGCTTCTGATATTTATAGCAGGTATAAAAGACTAAAAGGTTTTAATGTTTTACATCCCATGGGTTATGATGCATTTGGTTTACCCGCAGAACAGTATGCTATTGAACATGGCGTGCATCCTACTAAAAGCACTTATGATAATATTAATAATTTCAGAAAACAATTAGACAATATTGGATTTTGTTTTGATTGGGATAGAGAAGTGAAAACTTGTGATGCTAGTTATTATAAATGGACACAGTGGATTTTTTTACAATTATTCAATAGCTACTTTGATAAACAACAATCAAAAGCTAGGCCCATTGATATACTAGAAGCTGCTTTTGAAAAGCAAGGCAATGCAAATCATATTTGCCCAGCCGACGCTAGTCTTTCCTTTACAGCTAATGATTGGAAAGCGTATTCAGAAAAAGAAAAGCAAACTATTTTAATGAATTATCGTTTGGCATTCTGTGGTTATGGCGAAGTGAACTGGTGTGCAGCCTTGGGCACAGTGCTTGCCAATGATGAAGTGATTAACGGATTTAGTGAAAGAGGAGGCCATCCTGTAGAGAAAAAGAAATTACGTCAATGGTATTTAAGAATTACAGAATATGCAGATAGGCTTTTATTGGGACTCGATACTATTCAGTTTAGTGAGGCCATGAAAGAAATGCAATCCAATTGGATTGGAAGAAGTGAAGGCGCTGAAATAGATTTTGCGATTCAAGGACATACAGGTAGTTTAAAAGTATACACCACAAGACCAGATACTATTTTTGGGGTGGACTTTATGGTGGTAGCTCCTGAACATGCGCTAATTGAAAGCATTACGCCAACTACACATAAGGCAGCCGTTGCTGAATATATTGGGTATGTAAAAAGCAGAAGTGAGAGAGAGCGTATTTCGGAGAAAAAAATTACCGGATGTTTTACAGGTGCTTATGTAACCAACCCTTTTAATAATGCTTTAATTCCTGTTTGGATTTCTGAATATGTATTAGCGGGTTATGGTACAGGGGCCATTATGGCTGTGCCTTGTGGAGATGATCGTGATTTTAAATTTGCGCAACATTTTAATATTCCTATTACCAATATTATTGGAGCCGCGTTTAATGGAGAGGAAGCCAACCCTACTAAAGAAGCTATTTTATCTAATAGCGATTTTCTAAATGGAATGGTTCAAAAAAAGGCCATTGCTATTGTGACTCAAAAATTAGAGGCCATGGGTATTGGGAAGTCTAAGATTAACTATAGAATGCGTGATGCTGCTTTTAGTAGACAACGTTATTGGGGAGAGCCATTTCCTATTAAATGGAAAGACGGAATTGCGTATCCTTTATCAGAAAAAGAACTTCCTTTATTATTACCTACCGTTGATAATTATTCACCAGGTCCAGAAGGAGAAGGCCCCTTGGCGAATATTGCTGCTTGGAAAGCAGAGCATTATGAAACCAATACCATGCCTGGCTTTGCGGGCAGTAGCTGGTATTTTTTAAGGTACATGGATACTGCCAATGAGACCGAGTTCTGTAGTAGAAAAGCAAGTGATTATTGGGGACAGGTAGACCTTTACATTGGAGGAACAGAACATGCAGTAGGACATTTATTATATAGTAGAATGTGGACCAAGGTTTTATTTGACTTAGGCCATATAGGTTTTGATGAACCCTTTAAGAAATTATTAAATCAGGGAATGATACAAGGTAGTTCTCGATTTGTATATAGAATAAGAGGCACGCAAAAATTTGTATCAAGTGGATTAAAGCAAGGGCATGAGGTAGACGCCTTGCACGTGGATGTAAATATTGTAGATGGCGTTGAATTAAATACGGCAGCGTTTACAAAATGGAAACCCGATTATGCAAAAGCTGAATTTATTTTAGAAGACGGAAAATATATATGCGGGGTGGAGGTAGAAAAAATGTCTAAGTCGAAATTTAATACCGTGAACCCAGATGACTTAGTAGAGAAATACGGGGCCGATACTTTTAGAATGTATGAAATGTTTTTAGGTCCGGTGGAGCAAAGTAAACCATGGGATACAAAAGGTATTGAAGGGGTGCACCGATTTTTAAAAAAATGCTGGCGTTTATTTTTTGATGAAATTAAAGGAAAGGTATGGGTAGACGAGGCGCCAACAGCTGCTGAATTAAAAGTACTACATAAGGCGATTAAAAAAATTGAAGAAGATACAGAGCGTTTTAGTTTTAATACAGCTGTTAGTAGCTTTATGATTTGCGTGAACGAACTAGCCGATTTAAATTGTCATAAAAAAGAAATTCTCTCTCCATTAGTTATTTTGTTAACACCTTATGCGCCGCATTTTGCAGAAGAGTTATGGCAGGTATTGGGTATGGAAGGTTTAGTGGTAGACGCTACTTACCCGGTTTTTGATGCACAGTATGTAACTGAAACAGAGAAAGAGTACCCTATTAGTATTAACGGAAAATTAAGAGCCAATATACTTATTGCCCTAGATGCTAGTGAGGATGAAGTGCGCGCTATAGTACTAGACAACGAAGTGGTTAAAAAATGGGTAGAGGATAAACCTATTAAAAAGCTCATATTTGTAAAAGGCAAGATGGTCAATATTGTAATTTAATATTTAATAATAAGCATGTCAAATTCACCTTTAGATAATACGAATAATGAAATCAACTCTTTAGACAAAGAGTTTGAAAATAGTATTCGTCCCAAAGAGATGGATGCATTTGCAGGACAGCCGCAGCTTATTGAAAACATTAGCATTTTTATTAAGGCCGCTAAAATGCGCGGTGAAGCCTTGGATCATATTTTATTTCATGGCCCTCCAGGTTTAGGAAAAACTACTTTAAGTAGAATTGTGGCCAATGAAATGGGTGTACAAATAAAAGAGACTTCAGGTCCTGTGATTGAAAAGCCAAGCGACTTAGCAGGCTTATTAACGAGTCTAGAACCCAATGATGTTTTATTTATAGATGAGATACACCGCTTAAGTACGGTGGTGGAAGAATACTTATATGCGGCCATGGAGGACTATAAGATAGATATCATGATTGATAGTGGTCCTAATGCAAGAAGTATTCAAATTAATTTAAATCCCTTCACATTAGTGGGTGCCACTACAAGAAGTGGTTTATTAACGGCACCTTTACTTTCAAGATTTGGTATTAAGTCTCGTTTGGAATATTATCCCGCCTCTGTAATTGAAAAAATAATTCTAAGAAGTGCAGGTATTTTAAATGTGAATATAAATTCCGCTGCTGCTGGAGAAATTTCAAGAAGAAGTAGGGGTACACCCAGAATTGCGAATGGATTACTTAGACGTGTGCGCGATTTTGCACAAGTATTAAACGATGGCATTGTAGATATAGGCATTACACAACATGCTTTAAAAGCATTGAATGTAGATGAACATGGATTAGATGAAATGGACAATAGAATATTACTTGCCATTATTGAAAAATTCAAAGGAGGGCCTGTAGGTATTAGCACTATTGCTACTGCAGTAGGTGAGGAGTCGGGTACTATTGAAGAAGTATACGAGCCTTTCTTAATTCAAGAAGGTTTTTTACAAAGAACCCCAAGAGGTAGAGAAGTTACACAGAAGGCCTATAAACACTTAGGAAAAAAGCCACCTTCAGGACATGCTACTAATAATCCTGAATTATTTAGATAATTTTAAGCGACTACTAATCTAAATCCGTTACCATGAATGTTAACGATTTCAATTTGATCATCCTCTCTTAAGTATTTTCTTAGTTTGGCAATATACACGTCCATACTTCTTCCGTTGAAATAAGTATCGCTACCCCAAATTTTCTTTAATGCTTTTTCACGGGTAAGTAAATCATTAATATTTTCAGCTAACATTTTTAATAATTCATTTTCTTTAGGCGAAAGTACATGGGTAATTTCTCCCATCTTTAATTCTCTTAATCTTGGATTAAAATGGTATTTACCTAATTGAAATTCAATATTATCACTTACTTTATTGTCTTCTTCATTTCTTTTGATAATGGCTTTAATTTTTAACATTAATACTTCGCTATCAAAAGGCTTTGTAATATAATCGTCGGCTCCTAATTTATAGCCATGTATAATATCTTCTTTTAAAGTTTTAGCACTTAAAAAGAATAAAGGTACTTCAGGGTCTATGTCTCTAATTTCTTCTGCCAAGGTAAAACCATCTACATGGGGCATCATCACATCTAGTAAGCATAGGTCAAATTTTTCTCTTTGAAAAGCAGCAAGTCCTAAACGGCCATCTCTTTCAAGGGTCACATCATATTCGTCTAGTTCTAAATAGTTTTTTAAGACTAAACCTAAATTGCTATCATCCTCACATAATAAAATCTTATACTTTTTCTTGTCTTCCATTTGATTAATTTTTCTTTTATACTTTTAATTCTTTTATATAATTGCTATATGATTGCTTCTTTTACTATTGTTTCTCTGGCTTCTGTGTAAAGAAACGATGATTCAATGCCTGGTTCAAAATATTAATTTCCAATCTTTTGTTAAAAACAAGCTGTTTAATGAACCTGTTATAATGTATTGTTAAAATGTATTATTTTGACTACCAGTACAAAGGTCGCATATTTTACATTTACTTGGATTTTTTTCTCCAAAATAAGCGGCTAAATAAGTACTTCTGCAATCCATATCATGGGCCCAGATATAGTCTGTAAACTGTTTAATGCGTAGCTGAAATGCCTTTTTTCTGAGCTGGTAATTATCGAGGTCTATTTTCATAAAGGCTGCGGCAGTTCTATTCCATAAGAATTGCACCACGGGTTGACTCTCTTTTTGTTCAAAGCTTATTTGACCTACCTGCGCTAAAAACAATAAGTTTTTTTGGACAAATTCAATGTCTCTTTGTAGTAAAGAAGCAAGTAATTTTTCATTAATAAACTGAGGGCTATCAAATATACCTCCGTATGTTCTTAAAATTAATTGAAGTACAGCACCTGCCATAGCATTAGCCTGCTCAAATTCTTCAATGGTATTTCTATCGGCAATGACTTGCACTAGGGAGGGTTTAAAAGAACTTGCTGAAAATTTCACATGGCCTTCTTGTTCTATCCACTTCAGTGCATTACGCGCAATTATTTTATCCCATTTAAAAATGCTACAAAAACTTTCAAAGTCAAAAGGATATTCTTGTTTTTCTCCTATGCCAATGGGCACTTGAATAAAATCGGCTAAGTCTTGGTATACTTTTTTAATAATCTCAATGGGTGGATATTTTTTCTCTTGAAGCATTTGCCAATAGTCCCAATCGTTTTGCTGAAAAAGCAAAATGGCTTCAGCCGGCTTTCCGTCTCTTCCTGCACGACCTGCTTCTTGGTAATACTGCTCAATGCTATTGGGTAAATCATAATGAATAACGGCGCGCACATCGGGTTTATTAATGCCCATGCCAAAAGCGCTGGTGCACACCACTATACGCAAGCTATTATTCATCCAATTTTCTTGCACTTTTTGTCTTGTAATATAAGGCATACCTGCATGGTACTCACCTGCTGCATAGCCATAGTCTTGTAATAGCCTTGCTAATTGACTTACATTATTACGCGTGCTAGCATAAATAATAATAGTGCCTTTTATATTTTCTAAGAGTTTTCGAAGGCTATGTATTTTAGTAGCTACTTTATGAACGCTGTAACTTAGGTTAGGTCTTAAAAAAGAACTACTAATAACGTTAGCGTTCTTTAATAATAATTGTTTGATAATATCTTCTTGCACTAGTGGGATGGCTGACGCCGTCATGGCTAAAATAGGAATGGAAGGAAATATTTTTTTTAAGGTATCCAGCTTTCGGTAGGAGGGTCTAAAATCATAACCCCATTGTGAAATACAATGTGCTTCATCAATTGCAAATAAGCTAATAGGTAGGGCTTGTAAAAAATTTTGAAAAGATTTCTGTGCTAATTTTTCAGGTGAAAGATAAATAAATTGATACTTACCTGCCAGTGCATCATTTAAAATAGCTTCTTGTTGTTCGTAATTAATTTCACCTCCTAAATTAACCGCGCTTATATTTTTAGCTTTTAAATCCTTTACTTGGTCTTGCATAAGCGCAATTAAAGGACTTATAATTACGCAAATACCATTTTGATAAAGGGTAGGCACTTGAAAACACAAAGACTTACCAGCACCAGTAGGTAGTAAGGTAAGTACATCCTTACCTTCTAAGACAGCTTCTATGACTTCTAATTGTTGAGGTCTGAACTGAGTATAGCCCCAATACTGTTTTAATATTTCTTGTACAGTTTTCAAAAGTGCTAGACCAATTTTTTCTTAAATAACCTTAATGAATTAATGGCTAGTACTACATCGCTTAGTCCCATTATAAGCGCTCCGTAAGTGGGCCCCCAAGTACCAAGTAGGCCAAGGGCTGCCACTGGAATGGCAATAATATTATATGAAAATGCCCAGGCTAAATTCTCTTTAATGGTTTCATAAGTTCTTCTACCTAGTCCTAAGGCCATAGGTAAATTCTTAAGTCCTTGGTTCATTAAAATAACTTGAGCACTTTGTATGGCTATATGAGAAGCGTTGCTTAAAGAAATACCAATAGTAGCTTTCGCCAAGGCAGGAGCGTCGTTAATACCATCGCCTACCATGGCAGTGGGACTTATTTTTGTAAGCGCTTCTAATTTATTTAATTTATCGGAAGGGCTTTGTTCGCTAATAATTTCTTGAATGCCTAAGGCCTTGCCCACTTGTTCGCATTTTATTTTTCGATCACCACTTAATAATATAGTATGAATACCTTGTTTATGTAAAGTGGCAATAATTTCTTTTGCTTCCATTCTAATTTCATCTGCCACATCAATCCAACCTAAGAGGATATTATTTTTTTGAATATAAATATTATGGCCATCCTCCGCTTTAATTTCTTTTAGTGTAGCAAAAGAACCAGCAAAATAAGTATTGCCTTCTTTGTCTGTCGCTTGAATACCCATTCCTTTTACTTCTTCAATGGTTTTCCATTTTATATCTTCTTTATTCTTCCATTGACTGCTAATACATTTTGCAATGGGGTGGTTAGAATATTTTTCTAAAGAATACGCAATTTGTTTAAAATCATTTTCTGTGATGCCTTCTTCCTTTTTAAAATTCGTAATGGCAAAATGGCCTGTAGTTAAAGTGCCCGTTTTATCAAATACGACCTGCTTGATATCCTTAAAAGTTTCTAAACTTTTTGCATTTTTAAATAAAACTCCATTACGCGCACCCCTGCCAAGCCCTACTGCAATAGCTGCAGGAGTAGCCAAGCCCATGGCGCAGGGGCAAGAAATTACAAGTACAGCAATGGCTCTTAGCATACTTGCCCCAAAACCTATATCGGTGATAACTAAGTTGCCTATAAGTGTAAGTAGGGCAATGCCTAAAACTAAGGGAACAAAGACGGCACTAATTTTATCGGCTAAAATTTGCACCGGTGGTTTTTCACCTTGCGCCGCTTTTACCATTTTTAAAATATTGGCAAGCACTGTATCGTCGCCCACTGCAGTGACATAGGCTTTAATGGTTCCATTTTCAATAGTGCTGCCTCCTAATAATATATCGTGCATTTTTCTAAACACAGGTACACTTTCTCCAGTCACAATGCTTTCATTCACACTGGCCTCTCCCCATAAAATTTTACTATCCATGGGAATAGTTTCACCTGCATTCACTAAAATAATATCGCCTACTTTTAAACTAGTACTCTCTACATTAAAAATTATTTCTTTATGATTTTCATCAAAGACAATCATATTGGCCATTACTTTTTGTGCTTTTACTAAATCTTTTAAAGCGCGTTGTGTAGATTGTACTGAAGCATCTTCTAAATAATTGCCAAAAAACACTAATGTAATAATGGTGGCCGTGGTTTCATAATAAGCGAATAAAACGCCTTGTCCAATAATAGTCCCATATAAACTATAACCAAAAGAAGCGAGTGCGCCAATGGCTACCAGCACATTCATATTAGGAATGCCCTGCGTAATACTATACCAAGTACTTTTTCCAAAATAAGACATGCCTACAATAAAAACCGGTAAGGTAAAAGCAAGTTGAACATAGGGGTTCATTAGAAAATGAATATGCACACCTGGAAGCATATGCGCAACTATTGGTGCTGTAAACAAAAAAGAAAAAAGCGCGCGGTATCTATTATTATCCAACCATTTTTTAGTTTGCTTTTCTTCCTGCCCCCTCACTTTGTAGCCTAGTTTTTGTATGCCCTTAATTAATGTTTCTTTTTTTATTTCTGAAGGCATTTCAAACTGCACTTCTCCTTCCATAAAACTTACCTTTGGTTCTGTGATGCCACTCGCTTGTAAATATTTATGTATCGATAAAGCGCAATTGGTGCAACTCATTCCGTCTACCTTCCACTGAACTGATTCCATATCCTTAAATTTTCACCCTAAAGGTACGAAGACATTTTAGCTTATTTTAAAGCATTAATACGCTAGTAGAGATTCTATTCTTGCCTATCTTTGCCCCATGGAAATGAGCTATTCTTTAACTGAGCTAAGTCATGTGGCAGGGGCCCTCTTAAAGGCTTATGGTCAAAAGCCTATCTGGGCTTTTCAAGCGCCCATGGGTGCGGGAAAGACTACCCTGATAGCTGCCATTTGTAAAGAAATGGGCATTACCGACCATGTTACCAGTCCTACTTTTGCCATTATGAACCAGTATGATGCGGCTGGAAAATTAGTCTATCACATGGATTGGTATCGTATCCAAGACGAGAAGGAGGCCCTCAGAACGGGCATAGAAGCTGCTTTAGAAGAAGCTGACCAATGTTTTATAGAGTGGCCAGAAAACGCCAAAGGTCTACTTCCAGAAGATACCCAAGTCTTTCAAATTGAAATTTTAGATCCTGAACATAGAAGGATTTTTATACCTTCATAAAAATATTTTTTACAATGAGTAGTATCAAACCACAAATACATAGTGCTTTTTCCTATGAAACACAGGAAGAGGTATTAGATATTCCTCAAAAAAGTAAGCCCTTATTAATAGGTATTCCTAAAGAAACTGCTTTTCAAGAAAATAGAATTGGATTGATTCCAGAAGCAGTAAGTGTGCTTGTGGCTAATGGGCATGAAGTACTTATGCAATCCAATGCAGCAGAGGGCAGCAGGTATTCAGACAATGATTATTCAGAAGCAGGCGCACAAATTGTAGTAGATAAAGAAGCAGTATATAAATGCCCCATACTCGTAAAAACAGCACCACCCGTTGAAGCCGACCTGCCTTATTTACAAATGCATCAAACCATTATTTCTCCCTTGCATTTAACAGCGGTGAAAAAAGAATTGATGGAGCAATTGATGGCTAAAAAAATTACCGCACTGGCGCTTGAAAATATAAAAGATGAAAATCAAAACTATCCTATTCTAAGAAGTATGGGAGAGATTACAGGAAGCGCTGTGATGTTAATTGCAGGTCAGTACTTAAGTAATTTTAATCAGGGCAAGGGTATATTATTAGGAGGCGTTAGTGGTGTGCCACCCACCAAGGTGGTTATTATTGGCGCCGATATTATTGGAGAATTTGCCACAAGAAATGCATTAGCCTTAGGAGCCAGTGTGAAAGTGTTTGATAATAATGTTTCAAGATTACAAAGGCTTCAAAATAATTTAGGACAAAGAGTTTGGACAAGTGTATTAGAGCCAAAAATTTTAGCCAAGCAACTTAAAACTTGTGAAGTAGCAGTAGGGGCTTTAAGGAATGATTTTGGAAGAGCGCCCATTGTAGTAACAGAAGAAATGGTAGCAGCGATGCGCCCAGGTAGTATTATTATAGATGTAGCCATTGACAGAGGCGGATGTTTTGAAACCAGTGAGTTAACCAATCATGAAAATCCAATTGTTATTAAACATAATGTACTTCATTATGGTGTGCCGAATATTCCTAGTGGCTTTGCGCGTACCGCTAGTCAGGCCATTAGCAATGTACTTATGCCTTTATTAGTACAAATAGGGGATCAAGGAGGCCTTGCTGAAATTATTTGGCAACAAGCACATTTAAGAGAAGGCATTTATTTATACAAAGGGGCTTTAACCGACTTGTATATTAGTGCAAAATTTGATTTGAAATTTACCGATCTAAATTTGATCATTGCTAGCAGAAGCTAAGCTAGCTTATAGTCCATTAGATTTACTTGCGCTTTACAGAAATGATATTCTGCTGGATCATTACTACCTACAATTATTAATTTATGCATAGCATACTCTTTAATCAAGGTATCATATAAGGCATAGCCTTCTTTATCTAAATTACTGCAAGGCTCGTCTAATAATAAAATAGGGCAGTCGGAAAAAATAGCAAGTGCTAATTTTAATCGCTGTTTCATACCACTACTATAATAACGAATTTGTTTATGCGCTGCATTTTTTAAACCAATGAGCTCCAGTATTTTTTCATAACTCAACTGTTTTTGAATAGATTTAAATTGAGCTTGAAATTCAAATTGTTCTGTGGCGGTAAATTCTTCTACTAATTCTAAATAGGGGGCTGCAAAACTTATTTGCTGGTATATATTAACGGCGTCAAAAGGACTCCATGATATCTTACCCTTAGTAAGACTGCTATAACCCGCAATAATTTGTAGTAAAGTACTTTTTCCAGAACCATTGTTGCCTACTAGTGCATAATGCTTGCCTGCTTCAAATTGAAAATCAAGATTTTTAAAAATCCATTCTTTATTGAATCGTTTGCAGGCTTGTTCTAGGCTTATTTGCATAAATGATTAATCTTCTTCCACCACTCCTTTGCCAAATCTTTTAATAACGCCTCTGCCGCTATCGCGAATAAAGGTTACAATTTCATCACGCTCGTCGGTCGCTGGAATTTCTTCTTCAATAAATTCAAGCGCTTGCGTGGTATTCATTCCTTTATTAAATATATAACGGTATATATCAAGTATGTGGTTAATTTTTTCTAAATCAAAACCTCTTCTTTTTAAACCCACACTATTCACGCCACCATAACTTAATGGATTTCTTACTGCTTTAATATAAGGAGGTACATCTTTACTTACCAAGCTACCTCCAGCGATATAAGCATGTTGTCCAATGTTTACAAACTGATGCACGGCACTCACACCTGCAATCCAAGCATAGTCACCTAAGGTAACATGGCCTGCAATTTGTACGCTATTACTTAATATACAATGGTTGCCAATAATACAATCGTGTGCAATATGACTATAGGCCATGATTAAACAATTATTGCCCACTTTCGTAATCCATCTGTCTGAAGTACCTCTATTAATGGTAACAAATTCACGAATAGTAGTGTTGTCTCCAATTTCTACTGTTGTTTTTTCTCCATTAAATTTTAAATCTTGTGGATCGGCGCCAATAACCGCGCCAGGGAAAATGCGACAATTTTTTCCAATTTTTGTACCATTCATAATGGTCACTGAACTTCCAATCCAAGTACCTTCTCCAATAGTTACCTCACCGTGAATAACGGTAAAAGGATCAATCTTAACATTGGATGCAATTTGTGCATTCGGATCAATATAGGTAAACGGATGTGTCATAGTTATGCTAGGGGGTTCAATTATTTATCAACTCTTTTTATTACTTGTGCGACTAGGTCTGCTTCGGTAGTTACTTTTCCACCTACATATACCGTACCACGCATTTCACAAATACCTCTTCTAATAGGACTGGTTAATTCCATTTTTAATAGCATGGTATCACCTGGTCTTACCATTTGCTTAAACTTGCAATTATCAATCTTTAAAAAATAAGTATCGTATTCTCCTTTTGGCATGGCGTTAATACAAAGTATTCCACCTGTTTGTGCAAGCGCTTCAATTTGTAATACACCTGGCATAACAGGATTGCCTGGAAAATGTCCAGGGAAAAACCATTCGTTAAAGGTTACATTTTTTACACCTACAATAACGGTGTCGGTTAATTCAATGATTTTATCTACAAATAAAAACGGATGACGATGGGGTAAAGTTTTTTCTATTTGCTCTAAACAAAATACAGGCGTAGCCGTTGGATCATAAACAGGTACATCTTTTACGTGCTTATTTTTTTTGATGTACTGCTTAATTTTTTTAGCAAACTCAACATTGCTGCTATGTCCTGGTCTATTAGCAATAATGCGGGCTTTAATAGGATAACCAGTTAAAGCTAAGTCTCCCACTACATCTAATAGTTTATGTCTTGCAGGTTCGTTAGGGAATCTTAATTCTAAATTATTTAAATAGCCTTCGCTTTTTACTTCAATCTTATCTCTTTTAAAAACTTTGGCTAAACGGCTCATCTCTTGTTCAGAAACAGGCTGGTCCACCACCACAATGGCGTTGTTGATATCGCCACCTTTAATTAAATCATTTTTTAATAAAGCTTCTAGTTCATGTAAAAAACAAAATGTTCTGCAAGGCGCAATCTCAGATTTAAATTCTTTAATAGTTCTTAATGCAGCATGTTGTGTTCCTAAAACCGGACTATTGAAATCTATTAAAGTAGTAATTTGATAATCGAGTGCAGGAAGTGCTACCATCTCCACGCGCTTCGCATCGTCGTAGTGAAAAATATTTTCATCAATACTATACCATGCTTTTGCGGCATCTTGTTCTACTACTCCTGCGTTTTCTATAATTTCTATAAAAGGAGAGGAGCTACCATCGATAATAGGAATTTCAGGTCCGTTCACTTGTATTAAGCAGTTGTCAATTCCTAAACCTACTAAAGCAGCTAGAATATGTTCTACGGTACTTACTTTGGCATCACCCAATTGTAAAGTGGTACCTCTACTTGTATCGGTGACTAAATCGCAGTCAGCTTTAATAATAGGTTGGTTGGGTAAATCGGTTCTTTGAAATTGATAACCAAAACCTGGATTGGCCGGATTCAAAGTCATTTCTACTAAAACCCCAGTATGTAATCCAGTTCCACTAATACTAATACTCTTTTGTATAGTATGTTGTTTGTCGGGATTAAAATGTTGATCCATGCGTATATTGTTTAATGCATCACCTACTTAAAGTGGTGATATTCAGCAAAATTAGCTGATTTAACCTTTTTGAGACAGTTGTTGGACCATTATTTCCAATTCTTTAACTCTTTTTTCAAGCGCAGGCAGGTTTTTCTGGTGTACTTGAGCCCTTAAAGCGGCCGATTGTTCGCCTGCAGGGTAGCCCGAAAGGGTAATACCAGCTTCTTTGAAGTCCTTGGTAATGCCTGCTCTAGCGGCTACTTTAATTCCATCGGCGATGGTTAAGTGCCCAATGGTACCTGCCTGTCCACCCATCATAATACCTTTCCCAAGCTTAGTGCTACCGCTAATGCCCACTTGAGCAGCAATGACTGTATTTTCTCCTATTTCAACATTATGTGCAATTTGAATTAAGTTGTCAAGCTTCACTCCTTTTTTAATGATGGTTGATCCAATGGTTGCTCTATCCACTGTAGTATTCGAACCTATTTCAACATCGTCTTCAATTATCACATTGCCTAGCTGAGGAATTTTTTGATAAGAACCATCTGCTTTAGGAGCGAATCCAAAACCATCGCTACCAATAATAGAACCTGAATGTATCGTAATATTATTACCCAGCACACAGTCAGAATAAATAATAACACCAGCATGTACAGTGACGTTGTTACCTATTTGTACATTTTCACCAATGACTGCACCAGGAAATATTTTTACATTCTTTCCAGTTTGTACATTTTCACCAATGTAGGCGAAGGCAGCTACAAAATTTTGTTCACCTAGCTTGGCTGAAGCTGCTATATAGGAAGGCGTTTGAATGCCTACTAAATTTTCATTTTTCATTTCTTGATACTTCGTTAATAAAGTAGCAAAAGCGGCATAGGCATCAGGTACTCTAATTAAAGTAGCGGCTATCTTCTTTTTTAAGACCAGTGATTCATTAATGATAATAATAGAAGCCTTCGTGCTGTAAATAAAGTCCTCGTATTTTGGATTGGCTAAAAAAGAAATTTCCCCAGGCATGGCCGACTCAATTTTACCAAACTGTGTTACCACAGCTGCCGCGTCTCCTTCAATTTTTCCTTGAATGAGTAAAGCAATCTGTTGGGCGGTAAATGAAAGCATAGGGTATTATTTAAATGAGGGGGTTATGCCTTTAATAAGCAAATGTAAAATTTTTTAACGGGTGCCGAAAGACTTTCATTAATGATAGCGTCTTGAATTTTAGAAATACTACTTACCTCTCCGTTTTTAAGCAATATTTTAATGGTTTCTACATCTTCTTTATATAAGGTATTGGAAGCGGTTCCTTTGAAGCATAAATAAGATAAGTCTTCATCACTGAAAGGAAAGGCGGCCTTTGTTTGGGCAAAAGCAGTTTCCCATTGTTCTGGAGAAATAGCATTCGATTGTAAGCTGCATTTGAATCCTTTTCTAATTAATAGCCTTTGACATAATAAAGATAAAACAGGGTCACTATGGTGTTGCCACTTTTTGATAGCATATAAAATATCGGTATCGTCTAATTGGCAATAGTAGGATAAATTTATCTCCGCCAACTTTCCTGAAAACTCACCTAAAAAATAATTCAGCACTTCTGAAGTTTTTACAGCTTGGTCATTTTGTTGGTATAAATATTGGGCGCGTTCTACAATTTTGACCAACATCTTTTCCGAAGCAATTACTGTTTTGTGTTGGTATACTTGCCAGTACATTAAGCGTCTTGATAAAAGAAATTTCTCTACGCTATTAATACCTTTTTCTTCCACTACTAATTCATTGTTGTGAACAGTAAGCATTTTTAAAATTCTTTCATAACCTACTACACCTTCACTCACGCCTGTGAAAAAACTATCACGAGAAAGATAATCTAAGCGGTCCACGTCCAACTGACCGCTAATTAATTGGTGTAAAAACTTTTTAGGATATTGATTGGTAAAAATTTGAATGGCTAGATCTAATTTGCCTTTTAATTTTTCTTCAGGGCCTTCATTTATTTTATGCATGATTAATAAAGAGAGGTCCTCGTGACTTACGCCTTTTAATAAAACATTTTCAAGCGCATGTGAAAAAGGACCATGTCCAATATCGTGAAGTAAGATGGCTGCTTTGGCTGCTTGTGCTTCTTCGTTGGTAATCTCAATGCCTTTATCTTTTAATTCAGCAATCGCAATACACATTAAATGGTAAGCGCCTAAAGAATGATGCAATCGGGTATGCACTGCACCAGGATACACTAACTGCGCCAAAGCCATTTGTTGAATTCTTCTTAGCCTTTGATAATAAGGGTGCGCAATAAGATCAAATATGAATGGGTCGTTGATGGTAATAAAACCATGTACGGGGTCATTAATAATTTTTCGGTGTGTAAAAGCCATAGTTAAATTGTGTTCACAAAGGTACGAAATGTGAATAACTCCTAGCGCTTATTTAAAACAGTAATTATACAAAAAACTACCTTTGTTAGCGACGTATTATCCTATAAATCAATACTTACTATGAAATTGACCCAAACTACTTTAGACAAATTAGAAGACATTTTAGGTGAATCAGAATTCGTGGTTCGATACGAAAGAGGCAATTTTCAAAGTGGCTGGTGTTTATTAGAAGCTAAAAGAATTGTGGTCTTGAATAAGTTCTTAAACTTAGAAGCAAGAATTAATACTTTATTGGAGTTAATTCCTGTTTTAGATATTCAATTTGATAAATTAACGCATGAGTCTCAAAAGCTTTATACAGAAGTGCAAAAGCTATCCTTAACAGAAGCTAACAGAGAAGTCACAACGGCTTAAATTATTTACTTTGTTTGATATTACTATTTTAGGGTCAGGAACAAGTACAGGCGTTCCTTTAATAGGATGTGATTGTGAGGTATGTACTTCCACCAATCCTAAAAATAAACGATTAAGAACCAGTATTAAGATAAGCTCTTCCACTACGACAGTAGTAATAGATACCACACCCGATTTCAGGTATCAAATGCTCAGAACAAACACTACCCATATTGATGCAGTGGTGTTTACGCATCCTCATCGCGATCATTATGCTGGCTTAGATGATATAAGGCCCTTTAATTTCTTTTCTCAAAAGTCAATGAATATTTACGCCAATGAATTAACGCAAGTGGCTATCAAAAGAGACTTCTATTATGCTTTTGAAAAAGATAAAGATGCAGGACTGCCTGAAATGATTTTACACACTATTGATAAAGAACCTTTCCTTATCGGAGATATTCCTTTTACACCTATTCATGTTATGCACAGAGATATGCCTGTACTAGGTTTTCGAATAGGTGATTTTACCTATATCACCGATGCAAATTTTATTCCAGCCACAGAAATGGAAAAAATAAAGGGATCGAAGGTTTTATTTTTAAATGCTTTAAGAAAACAAACACATCCCACTCATTATAATTTAGAGCAGGCCTTAGCCGTAGTGGCTAGTTTAGATATACCTAAAGTATATTTCACTCATTTCAGTCATCAAATTGGATTACATGATGAGGTGGAAGCTAGTTTACCAGCGGGTATTAGGCTTGCCTATGACGGTCTGCAGCTATCTATTTAAAAGATGCTCTTGTTTACATAGTGATGCTGGTTTTTCTATTGCGGGTTTCTTTATTTAGCCTCTTTTTATTTCTAATCCAAGTATTTATACGCTAATACTACTTTGTTTAAATGCCTATCTATGTAAAAAATAGGTATGGAAAATAGTTGGAAGGCTTATTTTATATTTTCTAAAAAAGAACAAAGGGGAATCATGGTAGTTGGCTGCATGCTTCTTGCCAGTATGGCCATTGGTTATTTATTTCCTGCAAAAAAGAGCGAAGAGAAAACGATTACAGCCATTAAGGAAAACCTATTTTATTTCGACCCCAATACCATTGATAGTATCAATGCTCTTCGTTTAGGCATTCCCCTTAAACAAGTAACTACATTAATACGCTATAGAAATAAGGGAGGAAGGTTTTATCAAAAAGAGGATATCTCCAAATTGTATGGGCTCCCCAAAGAACTTATTGAAAAATTAATTCCTTATATAGTTATTAATAATGAAATCAGGAATAAAGAAAACTATAGTAATAGGGAAACTAAGGCTAATAACTATTATAGTCATAAAGGGCCTTATGCTAATTATTTAACAACCAATAACCATAAGCAAGTAGAAGCAGGTAGAACGAATCAATCGAATGAATGGGCAATTGATATTAATACAGCAAATGAAAAGCAGTGGATGAGTCTTTCCAATGTAAGTTCCAAGCTTGCGAGCAATATTATTAGCTATAGGAATTATTTGGGTGGCTTTAGCCAAATCAATCAATTAAAAAAAGTATATGGTTTAACGCAGGCCAATTTTTTTGCATTAAAACCTCATTTAAAAATAGGACACATAAAAAATATACAACCTAATGCGAATACAATGAGCTTTGAGCAATGGAAATTAGTTGGCTTATTTAATGAGAAAGAAATTGCCATTATTTTGCATACTAGAAAAGAAAATGGGGGTCGTATTGGCTGGAAGCAGTTGGTCATTTTATTTGACTTGACGCAGCATCAGGCCGAAATACTACAAAAAACAATTATTATAAGTGAATAATAATCAACAAATTATATAACTATTATGGAAAAAATTATAATCTCTTTTTATTGCTTCTAAATATTTTTCAATATTTTATTTGGCTGCTTTGAAAATTTGATTGACAGCGCCTCCTAGCATAGGAAATTTTTCTTTCACAAAAGCCGCAATAGTTTCAATAGACTGCTTGGCTTGTTCTGGTGTAACGTTGGCTTCTTTTACTAGACGATCAATTAATTCTTGCATGATAATTATAATTATGGGTGTTTTATAAAATCTAAAATTTTGTTTTAGGCAACTTTTAAAGCGCTTAACTTACTCTTGTTAAACATTTTTTTTGCGTAGTCAATAGTTACATTGAATTCAGTAGCAGCTGTGCCTGGCATTTCAAACATGGCTTGGGTAAATAAGCTTTCACAAATACTTCTTAAACCTCTAGCACCTAATTTATATTCCATGGCTTTTTCAACAATAAAATCATACACTTCATTCTCAATGGTTAATTTTATTTTTTCAATCGCAAATAGCTGAGTGTATTGTTTGATTAAAGCGTTTTTAGGCTCTGTTAAAATGCTTCTTAAAGTGACAGCATCCAAAGGCTCTAAATGTGTAATGATAGGAAGTCTTCCTAATAACTCTGGAATTAATCCAAAGGATTTAATATCCTGTGCGTTCACAAAGCGAAGTAAATTCTTTCTTTGTAATTCTTGCTCCTCTTTATTCACGCTAAATCCAATGGCGTTCGTGTTAATTCTTCTAGCAATAATTTTATCAATACCATCAAAAGCACCACCGCAGATAAATAATATATTCTTCGTGTCTACCTTGATCATTTTTTGTTCAGGATGCTTGCGTCCTCCTTGAGGGGGTACTAATACATCCGTCCCTTCTAGCATTTTTAATAAACCTTGTTGAACCCCTTCTCCGCTTACATCTCTAGTAATAGAGGCGTTGTCTCCTTTGCGTGCAATTTTATCTATTTCATCAATGTATACAATGCCTCTTTCAGCAGCTTCTACATCGTAATCACAGTTTTGTAATAAACGAGTTAACATACTTTCAACGTCTTCTCCTACATAGCCTGCTTCTGTAAATACAGTAGCGTCAACGATAGCAAAGGGAACATTTAATAATTTTGCAATGGTTTTAGCTAATAAGGTTTTACCTGTTCCTGTTTCGCCAATCATAATCACATTACTTTTCTCAATCTCTACTTCATTTTTGGTAGTAGTAGGTAAATTGATTCTTTTAAAGTGATTGTATACAGCTACACATAATATTTTCTTGGCCTCGTCTTGGCCAATAATATATTGGTCCATAAATGCTTTAATGGCCATTGGCTTTTGTACTTTTAAAGAACCTGCCTTACCATCTGCTTTTTTCTGATGAAATTCTTTGGCAATAATTTCGTGCGCATGCTCAATACAGTTTTCGCAGATATGTCCGTCTTGACCAGCGATTAGAATTTTTACTTCGTCGCGGTTGCGGCCACAAAATGAACAATGTATAGCGGGAGATTTTGCCATTTTCATAATTTAGAGTTGTTTGGCGATTTTATCTACGATACCATAGGCAACTGCCTCTTTAGCATCCATCCAATAATCTCTATCAAAATCGCTCATAATTTGAGCAACTGTTTTGCCACAATTCTCAGCTAATATTTTAGCACCTAATTCTTTTGTCTTACGAATTTGTTCTGCGTGAATTTCAATGTCGGTACTATTGGCTTGAAAATAACCACCAATACTAGGTTGATGTATCATGACTTCTCCATGTGGGAATATAGTACGCTTTCCTTTTTCACCAGCACTTAGCAAAATAGAGCCCATACTAGCCGCTAGTCCCATACAAATAGTATGCACAGGGCTTTTTATTAATTTTATAGTATCGTACATTACCATACCGCTGGTGACTACACCACCTGGGCTATTAATGTAAAATTTAATTTCTGTACCAGGCTTATCGGCTTCTAATAAAATAAGTTTGTTCACGATATCCTTAGCCGACTTATCGTCTACAGGACCCCATAAATAAATAGCTCTTTTCTCAAAAAAAAGATGCTCCATTTTTTTATTTAAAAAACTAGGCGCTGCCTCTTCTTTTTTATCTTCTTTAGGTTCTTCTTCCTCCTCCATTAAATATCTCTTATTAACTATCATAAAATGTATTTGAACAGTTTTATTATTTTTTTAATTTTCTTGGGTTGGTCAATAATACTTCATCTACCAATCCATATTCTTTGCCTTCAGCAGCAGTCATCCAAAAATCTCGATCACAATCCTTGGCTACTGTTTCTAAATCTTTATGGGTATGATGTGCAATCACTTCATACAATTCATTTTTTAACTTCTTAATTTCTCTAGCAGTAATTTCTATATCAGAGGCTTGTCCTCCAATGGCACCGCTAGGTTGGTGCAACATAATTCTACTATGTTTTAAAGCAGTTCTTTTACCTTCTACTCCAGCACATAATAAAATAGCACCCATACTTGCCGCCATGCCTGTGCAAATAGTAGCTACATCGGGACTAATAAATTGCATGGTATCATAAATACCTAAGCCTGCATAAACGCTTCCGCCTGGGCTATTGATATACATTTGAATATCCTTGGTACGATCGGTGCTTTCTAAAAAAAGTAATTGAGCGGTTACAATATTGGCTACATAGTCGTTGATGCCCTCGCCTAAAAATATAATACGGTCCATCATTAACCTGCTGAATACATCCATACTGGCCACATTCATAGGGCGCTCCTCAATAATATAAGGAGTAAGGTTGGTTACACTTTTTTTGTACTGGTGTAAACTATTGCTACTGATACCCTTATGCTTGATGGCATACTGCTCAAATTCTTGTCCTAAATTCATAATTGCTATTTTCTGTAAGTAAAGGTAAATCCTTGTATTCAAAGCAAGTGCAAAAAGGGTGCCAAACTTTGGCAAATGGGAGCTCCATTATAGCCAAATTATATTGACAATCAATAAGATAGCCTTCCCCTGATGGACTAATGTTTATGATTATTCAGCATATCGGCGAATTTCTCCGCTTCTATGGCTTCATCCTTAGCTTCCACTTCAGACTCGATGGCAGTGAATAATTTGTCGGTGCTTATTCTTTGATAGCTATCTTCTACAAATTTTCTGTCCTGCATCATTCTCACTGCATAGTCTTCTAACCATTTATCATTGTCACCTAAGGCGCCCATTTGAGGTCCCATATAACTCATTAATTGTTGCTTCGCGAAGTTCTTTAAGTCTTCAGCGACTACTTCAATTTTATGATCTAAGGTTAATTGACTATTAATTAAAGTCCATTTTAATTGGTCTTGGAATACTGGATATTCTTTTTCTGTTTCTTCTTCTGTTCTTTGCTTCTCTCCACCTTTTTGTAACCAACGTTTTAAGAAAGCTACTGGGAATTCCATTTTAGTTTGATCAATTAAGCCATGATAGATTTGGTCATGAATTTGATTTTTGGCTTGTTGCTCATAGTAGCCTTCAATATCTTTTTTAATTGCGGCTCTAAATTCTTCTTCTGTTTTAATAGCATCATTAGGGTAGGTTGCTAAAAATAATGTTTCATCTAAGGCAGCTTTTTCTACTAAACCAACCTTGGTAATAAGTATTTTAAAATATTTATCGGTATCGGTTTTGGAAATACCTAAATCACCTACTATAATCTCTAATTCCTTGTCCTCAAAGGCTTTGCTCAATTGGATCACTACTGTGTCCTCCTTCTTCTTGCCCATGAATTGCTTTCTTGCTTTTTCTGCAAAATATTTTACTAATAAAGAATTGTCTTTTGATATACCGCCTTCTACTTCATTGCCCTCTTTATCTGTTTCAGTAAAAGTGATGTTTATAACATTCTCGTCTGACTCCACCATTTCAGGATCGGTCATTTTGCCATTACGTGTTTGAATTCTTTCCACTTCATTTTGAATCATTTCATCGGTTACTTTTACTTTGTAACGTTTTACTTTAATTCCTTTTACATTTAATGAAAAGGCAGGCTTTAATCCTACTTCAAAAGCAAAATCATAATTAGTAGGTGCATTCACATCTAAAGGAAGTAATTGCGTATCCATAGGAAGTGGTTGCGCAAAAATTTCTAATTTTTCGTTGCTGATATAATTATTTAATTCTGCTTCTACTTTTTTAAGTACTTCGTCAGAAAAAACAGATTGTCCATACATTTTCTTTATTAAGCCAGCAGGTACCATGCCCTTTCTAAAACCAGGGATATTTGCTGTTTTGGCATGCTTCTTTAAACTTGTTTCAAAACTAGGGTAGTAGTCCTCTTTGGTAAGGGTTACCGTTAATTTGTCATTTAAAAGGCCAATGTTCTCTCTTTTTATACTTGCCATATTCTTATTTTTTCTAGTAAATTCTAAGGTTTAAGGGGGGCAAAGGTAAGTTTTTGCACCTAAAAAACAGCCATTTATCTAAAAAAAAGCCCCCCGAATGATCGAGGGGCTTTTTTGTTTTGTGCGGATGGAGGGGGTCGAACCCACATGCCTCGCGGCGCTAGATCCTAAGTCTAGTGCGTCTGCCAATTTCGCCACATCCGCTTAGGGGTTGCAAACTTAATTTATTTTTTATTATGAATCTTCAATTTTTGGAAAGCCTATGGAATCAGTGCCAGAATCTTCTCTAAATAAACCTGATCTACTGCATCAAATTGAGCCAGTTCGCTACTATCTACATCTAAAACCCCCAGTATTTTACCCTCTTTGAAAACAGGTAATACGATTTCCGATTTTGAACTACTGCTACATGCAATATGCCCTGGAAATTTTTCAACATCTTCCACTATAATAGTAGCTTCTTTTTCCCAGCTCGTTCCGCAAACACCTCTGCCTTTTTTTATTCTTGTACAAGCAACCGGTCCTTGGAAAGGGCCTAAAACTAATTCGTCTTCCTGTATCCAATAAAAACCAACCCATAACCAATTGAATTGTTCTTTTAATGCAGCAGCAATATTGCCTAGGTTGGCAATTAAATTATTTTCGCCTCTTAACAAAGCTTCAATTTGTGGAATAAGCGATTCGTACTGTGCTTTCTTATCT
>Ga0194037_1000419_pt1 | contig 33416 bp, 24 predicted proteins | sample JunL306m_MetaG_FD_148653 | JGI IMG/M metagenome (GOLD analysis project Ga0194037, IMG submission 148653) | Anoxic zone freshwater microbial communities from boreal shield lake in IISD Experimental Lakes Area, Ontario, Canada - Jun2016-L304-6m | ecosystem: Environmental > Aquatic > Freshwater >... | reverse complement strand
GAGCGCGGCGTTTTTCGCCTGCAAGGCCACGATGGCGGCGTCGCTGTCCTTCTTGAGCTGCTGCGTTGCGGAAACGTTGAGCATCGCGATCGCATCGTAGTCCACCGAGCGGAGGTCCGACACTTCGCGACCATACACAAACACTTTTCCATCGGCCGAGGTGAAGTGGGTCCGGAAGCCGTCAGCGCGGACTTCAAGGACTTCCAGGATCGCCTCCTTGGCGCCGCCAATCAGCCGCACGCGCTCACCGACTTTCAGATCGGTGGCCAGTTTCACCCAGCCGTCCTCGATCGTGGATTTTTGGTAGATGTCAGGAACGACCCCGCGATCCACTTTCACCGCGTTGGGATAGACGGACTCCACTTGCTGGGCGATGACACGCTTCTGGACTTGCTTCCCCATCGCCACTTTGTCCTTGAATGAGTAATCGGTGATCTCAATCGATTGCAGAACCGCCAAATCCCTGGCACTATCGGAAACGCCGATCACTTCTTTGACCCGTGCGTCGGATACCACGTCAAATCGTGCCGCCCGGACTCCACTGTCGGCAATAATGCCATGAGCAAGGTCTGTATGATATTGGTTTTTCGCGTCGCCTGCACCGTTGGTATCCACATAAGCTTCCAGGTAGAACGCTAGTTGGACAGATCCAGCGACATGCAGGGGTGCCAATGGATTAGTCGTGCCAATCCCGATCCTGCCGGGAGTGATGCGGAGCTGTTCGGCACCATTGGTGTAAAACTGCAGCGTTCCATCAGCTCCGGAGAACATGCCGCCGTCCGAGTCGCCATTGCCGTCGAAGCTATAGCCCGCGTTGTAGTTGTTCGCGCCATAACTTCCTCCGCGAGCGGTGATCGCGCCGTAGGATTGCAGTCTGCTGGCCGTGGCAGCGTTAGGAATGGTGACGTTGTTGCTGGTATCAATGACGAGGCCCGCCGCGCCGCCGCCGCTTTGCAGCACGAGCTTGTAGGAATCCGATCTCAAGACCACGTCGTTGGTGGCGGCGGACGTGGACCAGGCCCCTGCCGTGGTCGCAATGGCCAGGACGCCCTGGTTGGAGGCGGTGGAAACCACCATGTAGGGGTTGTTGGTGCTGGTGACCCTGAGGCAGCCGCCGCTGACCACGAGTTTTTCCCCGGGGTTGTTGGTGCCGATGCCGACGTTGCCATTGCCCTGGACGCGCATGGTTTCGGTGAACGCGCCCGAGCTGCCGTAGCCGAAACTGATCGCGTCACCCGAGGTGCCGCCAAAGATCTGCAGCATTCCGGGTTGAATCCCAAAGCCAAAATGGTTGCCGCCATTGCCGAAAAGGGAGATTTTCTCGCCCGTGGTTGAGGCGAAATTCAGCGGGAACCCCGGGTTGGCCTCGCCGATGCCGACGTTGTTATTCCGATAGACGCTGGTCCCGACCGGCGTCCACAAGCCGATGGTGGTGGTGTCGAGTTTGGCGGAGGTGATGGTGCTGTTGGCAATGTCGGTGGCGGCGATGGAGCCATCCAGAATCCGGCTGCTGTCCACGGCGCCCGAGGCGATCTTGGCCGTGCTGACCTGGCCATCTCCGAGCATCGTGGTGGTGACGGCGCCACCGGCGACGGTTTCCGCGACCTTGGCCCGCAGCGCGAACGCGCCGCTGACCATTTGCTGGCGGGGGGCGATTTCCGCGTCGGCGGCGGCGGTTCCGTCATCGACGGTCACGCCCAGATAGAGGCTGGTGTAGGCGCCCGAGTTGACGATGTCGCCCAGCGTCTTGTATGGCGTGGTGGCCGGAGAGCCCGGGCCGGGGGAGCCGGACAAGCCCGTGCCATTTCCTATCAGCACGCTGAATTCACCGCCGGAAATAGTCACGGTCTGGACCTCGGCGTAAAGGGCGGCGCCGCCGCTGGAGGCCGAGTAGAGCTTGAAGGTCACGGTCCGGTTGGCCGGCGTGGTATTGCCGATCAGGACTCCCGCGGCGTCGGTCACGCGGCCTTGATAGCTCATCAGGGACGGGGTGGCCTGGGCATGGAGCAGCGGGGCGGCGAGCAGCAGAAAGAGGCAGGTGATTTTCGATTTCATGGCAGATGGATGATGGATGGTCGTAATTGAAGCGGTCGGAAGGATGGGGCGAATCAGGGAGTGGGCGCGGTGAGGTCGATGGCGGAGATCTCCGACACGCGGCGCATCTGGAAGGTGCCGCGCACCTGCAGCACCTGCTTGTGCAGCCCGGCGAGGGTTTCCAGATAGGTTCCACCCAGCACGGTGTTGCCCCAGCCGGACACATAGCTGCCGTTGGGCGGGCTGGCGGTGAAGGTGAACTGGCAGTTGCGGTTGATCGTGAAACTTTCCTGCCCGGCCAGCAGCGGCTTCTTCTTGGCGTCGAGGTTGTCGTGATCCGGATGATAGGTGTGGACAAACGGATTGGTCGGTTCGTTGAAGGGAATGGGAATGGCCCAGGCAACGGTGGAGCCGGTGGCGAAGGCACCGGTGCCGGTGACGGTCCCGGTGATGGGGAGCGTCGAGGTCGGCATCTGGCAGGCGAAGAAACGGGCCGGCTTCAAGTCCGAAGCCGAGTATCCGAGCACGCGCGACTCGCTGATGCAGATTCCCACCGGATTGCCGGTGGTGGTGAGTTTTCCGACGAACGCCTGGGACAGCAACCTGGCGTAGCCGGCGGCGTCCAGATGCGTGAGAAACAGCAGCGGGAAGGCCTGGGTGGTGGTGGAACCACTGCCCGTGACGGTGCTGTCCACTTGGTTCACAATCGTATTCACCACCCACAAACCCGTCGGCGAGGCGGGTTGGGCGCTAACCGGCAGACTGACGTCGGACAAGCCGGCCGAGTCCTTGATCCGCAGAACCGACGCGAAAAACGCATCCGCGCCGCCCGTCATCGCGCTGCGGTCGATGCCGAAGTCGAGTGTCGTGCGCCCCGAGGCGGGCACGGTGACGGTGAAGCTGCCGCCCATGGCCGCCTCGCTGTAGGAATTGCTGGTGCTGTTGAACGTGCGCAGCGTGAGCGTCACCCCGCCGGCGACCGCCGGTTGGCTGCCGGGCGCGGTTTCCGAGATCGCCGACGAAACCGTTAGAACCAGGCTGCTTGTCGAGCGGTTGGTGATGCCCACGCTCATGGCGGACTGGGTCCGCCCGAAGGCCAGCCCGGCGGAACTCGCGACCTCGTATTCGACCGGGGCGGTGAAATTGCCGACGGTGGCGACGTTGAACCAATAGGCTTTGTTAGGATCCATCGACTCCGAACCGGGGGCCACCAGCATCGGATTGTTGGCGCTGAGCTCGCCGCCGATGTATTTGTAGATCTTGGACGGCGTGGCCAGCACGGTGGTGCTGGCGGATGGATAGGCGGCGAAGTAGCTGCTCATTTTCGGCGCGCTGGCCGTGGCCGACGGAAAGCCGAGGAAATTTCCGCCCGAGATCAGCCAGGTCGCCAGCGGCGGCTGCACGAGTTGTTTGATCGGCACGGTGAGCGTGCCGGAGCAGCGAATCAGATAGGCGGAATTGCCCACCATGCGCGACAACCCGGTCTCGCTGCCATCGCGCTTCCAGATGGTCCACTCGTCGCTGTTGACCGTGGGATCCGACGGGGTTTGCACGAACTGGGTCTTGTCCGGGTTGGGGTTCCAGCGCCAAACCTCGGTGATGGCGGCATTGCCCGCGAACAAGTCCGACACGGTCGTGTACGAGGCGTCACCCGCCAGCCACACGCCATTCCAGCCGCTGACCAGCGCGTAGTTCCGGGTCACCCATTGCGCATGCGCTCCGCCGGCTAACATCAGCGCGGCTAGGAAAATTTTGATCAGCAACTTCATCGGATTTTGAGGCGGTAGTAGGTGGTGGTGCCGGGGGCCTTGGCGTAGAGACTGGTGATGCCGGTGGTCGTGGAAACCATCGATGCCTGAAACGCCGACGGGGTCGCGCCCGCGGGATCCGTGGGCGCGAAGGTCACTGGCAGCCAGCTGCGCAGATCGCTGGACGCTTCAATGCTGTAGGACTTGCCGTAGATGGCGAAGGTCTCCAGCCGCACGTTGTCGCCGACCTTCTCCTTAATCGCCAGGCTCAGCGTCGAGGTCGCATCCCCGGCGTAGGTCCCTGCCAAATATTCGGTCAGATTGCTCGCCCCGTCGTGATCGAGATCCCCGCCGGGAGGCACTAACGAAAGATCCCAGCCGTTCGCCCCGGGCAGATACCCGGCCTGGTAGAGCTGCTGCTCCTGCCACGCGTCGGGCAACCCGTCGTGGTTCGCGTCCACTCCCAGCGTCAGGTCCAGCCGCACGCGGCTCGCCGGACTGCCCACCGTGGGCGTGTGCGCCGCAATCTCGATCGGATAGTAATCCACGCCCCCGATCTGGACCATCAGGGTGTAAGCCGACGCGGTGGGCACCGCCAGCGAGCTGTAGGCGCTTGTCAGACTCCGGCTCATGTCGAGGCGCATCCGCATTTGATAGTTGTAATCCACCCCGCTCACCGCGATGAGCGGCTCGCGCATCTTCTCCACCGCACCCTGGTACATCACCACCGAAACCCCATTGGCAGGGACCAGGATCCCGTATTCGTCGCGCACGTCCCCGTAAATCGTGTGATAGGGGGCCGGCGGAAACGCCTCCACCCAGGAAACCGCCAGCAAGAACAACAGCAGGGAGCGAAAAATGGCTTTCATAAGTGGAATCAGGCAGGGCGGATGGATGGGGGACTCGCTCAAGGCGCGCAAGCTAGTCGCTTCTCAAGCAGAGTCTATGCAATAAATTTCATTATTTCAGCAGACGGCGATATCACCCTGGGAGAACTCCCTGGCCTGGCCTGGGCGGGCGCGGGCCGCCGCTGGCTAGATTGCAGAATAGAGCACCTGTTGCAGATAGAGTCCGCTGGCGGGCGCGCAGTTGGGCGCCTTGCCGCGCGGCAAGCCGGGGGGCTGGTCTAGCAGGGCGGAGAGGTCCCCGATGGGCAGGCGGCCGTGGGCGGCGTGGACGGCGGCGCCCACACAAAGGGTCTGTCCCTTTTTGCGCATGGACAAAATCCCCCCCGCCTCACACCAGCTGCGTTTCCACCAGAAACCGATAGGTCCCGGCCCGCTCGATGAGCTCGTCGTGCGTGCCGCTCTCGACGATGCGCCCGTGATTGAACACCAGAATCCGGTCGGCATGCCGCACCGTCGACAGCCGGTGGGCGATGACCAGGCTGGTGCGGCCGTGCATGAGACGCTCCAGTGCCTCGTTGACGAGCCGTTCGCTCTCGGAATCGAGCGCGGAGGTGGCCTCGTCTAGCAGCAGGATCCGCGGATCGGCGAGGATCGCGCGGGCGATGGCGATGCGCTGGCGCTGGCCGCCGGAGAGCTTGGTGCCGCGCGGGCCGACCAGCGTCTGGAAGCCCTCGGGCAGCACGCTGATGAAATCATAAGCATTCGCCTGGCGGGCGGCGGCCTCGATGTCCGCAGTGGACGCGCCGGGTTTGCCGTATTCGATGTTCTCGCGGATGCTGCCCCCAAACAGCAACACCTCCTGCGGCACAATCGCAATTTGCGAGCGGATCGCTTCTAGCGAAAGTGAGGCGGCCGGCCGGCCGTCAAACAGCACCTGCCCGTTGAGCAGCTCGTTGAACCCCAGAATCAGCGAAAACGTGGTCGACTTGCCCGCACCCGACGGCCCGACGAGTGCCACCCGCTGGCCGGGTTCCACACCGAAATTCAGATCCTCAAGCACCAGCACGTCCGGGCGCGACGGGTATTGGAACGAGACCTGGTCGAAGGCGAGTGCCCCGCCAAGTTTCGCCGCGCCGTCCCCGTCGCTGCGCTCGGGTGCCAGATCCAGCAACTCGCGCAGCCGGTCGGTGGCTCCCGCCGTCTGTTGGAACTGCGAGATGATCTCGGGGAACGATCCGAGCGAGGCACCCACGAAGATCGAGAACAGGATGAACGAGGCGAAGTTCGTCTGGGTGATCTGGCCGGTGGCGAGCATCTTGGCCCCATACCAGACCACGAACGTGATCGTCCCAAACAACGCGAAGATGATGAAGGCGAGAAACGCCGCACGGGTCCTCGCCCCGCGCTTGGTCACGTCGAGAAAACTTTCCAGCGAGCGGCCGTAGCGCGCACCCTCGAACGCCTCGTTGGTGAACGACTTCACATCGGCGATGCCCTGCACCGTCTCTTCGATCACCGTGCCCGCCTCCGCCAGCGAATCCTGCGCCGCCTTGGAGTAGTTGCGCACTTTCCTGCCGAAAATCGCGATCGCGAACACCACCACCGGCACACTGCCTAACATGATGAGCGAAAGCTTCCACGACGCCACGAAGATGAAGATCAGGCCGCCGATGAGCACCACCGTCTGCCGCACCGCCTGGGGCACGGTGGTCAGCAGCGTTTCGCGCACCACCCCGAGGTCCGCCGCCACCCGGCTGCTCAGCGCGCCGGCCCGCTGCTCGTGGAAAAACGCCATCGGCAGCCGCACCAGGTGCGCGAACAACTCGCGCCGCAGACGGTTGAGCGCCGACTCGCCCGACCGGATGAACCCCTGCACCCGGAAAAACGCCACCAACGCCTGCAACGCCAGCACCCCGGCCAGCTCCAACATCACTTGGTTCGAGCGCGCCAAAATCAGCTGCGCGTCAATGTGCTGGTGCAGCGCGTCGGACGGATTGCCCACCAATTCCTTCAAAAAATACGGGAACCCTAACGACAGGATCGCCGTGAAAAACAACGCCGCCAGCGACGGGAAAAACACCAGCTTCTCCTCTAGCAAATAACCGAGTATCCACCGGTACGCGGAGAGGGCTTTCTTGATTTTCGGCTCGGACATGCCGACAAGGGAGACGAGGATGCCCCCCGCGTCAATGGCGGGATGTCCGCCGCCGCCCCAAAACCACCACCAACCCGCACGCCAGCAGGCCCGCCGACGAGGGTTCCGGGATGATCGCCAGGATCGCCGAGCTGTAGCTGCCCACCCTCACGAAGTAATTCAAATCTCCGTTCGGGTTGGCTCCCTGGTCATTGCCGAAATTCGACGTGCCAAACGTGTCCACCCCGGTGGTCAGCCCGATGAGATACCAGGTGCCGCCGAGATTCTGGAACAGCCCGGAGCCCGAATCATCCAGCGTCGCCGCCGCCTCGCTGGCCCCCAGCCCGGCCGGACTGCCAGCGTCGCTGCCCAGAACCGTGTAAAGCCCGGCGTAGCTGCCACTGCCGCTGGCGAGGGTGGCCAAGCCGCGCGGCGTGTTAAGTCCCCAGCGCTTGGCAAGGGTGCTGGCGTCACCCCAGGTGACCGCCACCGAATCCACCGGCACCGTCGGACTCCGGCCCAGCCCCCAGCCCACCTGCGTCGCCGGAGCCACCTGCTCGTTCACCCCGCGATAAAGGTTCGCCGCGGCCACTGTCGGCATCGTGGTCAGCCGGAAAACCTGCATGTCCACATTGGCCGCCACCTGCACCGGCGTGAAACTCGTATCCCGCTGATAGTAAGTCGCCCCGTCGAAGGTGACGTAGGGCTTCATCCCCACATGGTTGGCCGTCAGCATGTAGCCGCCTCCCAGATAGATCGCCGTCCCCATCGGATTGGCCAGCCCCGCGTCCGCGAGCATCCCCACCCCGCTGAACGGCACTCCGGTCCCCGGGTCGGTCTGGTTGGCCGCGTTGTCCAACCCGAACAAAATCACCGCCCCTGCCGGTTGCAACGCCACCCAAGTGCTTGCCAATGCCAGTTGAACCGCCAATTGCATCCGCCGTGTCATGTTCCCCGCACCATAGCTGCCGGACTTCCGTTGTCAAACCGGCACCCCCACCCGCGCCAGCGCGACAATCCCAGGTCCGATCGGACCGCGGAATGTCGCGCTCAGGTGAATGAATCGCACTGGCCCCCGAGAGACCAGTCGCAGGGCTAGCACGTGACGTTAAGGCGCCCGCCATCTGTCCTGGACGAGGCCCATGTCGTCGATGGGCAGCGGTTGGAACCCGAGTTGCCGGATCGCGGGGGACCCGGTTTTCAGGCGATAGTCGTCCTTGGAGATGTTTTCAAACTGGGGCTCGGCCACGATGCTGTTTTTGTCCCAGCCCAGGCCCTGCCAAGCCTGCCATTGACTCATCTTCACGGCCGGGGCTTCATAGACGTCTGTGGGCGGAAAACAATGGGTGATGATCGGCTGGCCGCTGTTCCAGACGAGATTGCGATCGATGGTATTCCACTTGGGCGTGGCGTTGCTCACGCTGGGATATCGCACTTTCGGACTGCCTGAGACAAAGATGTTGCGGCGCAGGACATTGCCGCTCATGACCGTGCCGTCGTCGTGGAACGCCTTGGTCGGATGCAGCGCCATGCCGCGCATGCCCGTCCACGCCGGTTGCTTCGCCACCGATTCGTAGCCCTCAATCATGGTGTGAAAGTGCTCGCCGAACATCTTCTGATTTTTCGTCCAGCCCTGGAAGTCGAACAACCGGTCGCCGGCGAACGCGAGCACGTTGTTCTCCACCAGGCAATCGCGCGCATTGTGCAGGTGCATGGCGGCGCAGCCGACCCGATAGACGAGATTGCCGATCAGGTCGATGCCCCCGGCGTTGTCATCCGGATAGAGGCCGCTGGCCATCGCCGGATGCCGCAAGCCCCTGGGATCCTGGGCGCAGCCGATGATGTCGTGGATGCGGTTGTAGCGCCAGATCGTGCCGCGGCCGCCGATCCAGTCGCGGCCGCCGGTGTAGAGCGCGCCGCAGTCGTTGGTCTCCAGGCACAGCTGATAGAGGTGGTTGAATTCGACAATGAGCCGGTTGCCACCCATCTGCACCCCCATGCGCGGGCTGTCGTGAATCAGGTTGTGGGCGACGAGGATGCCGCAGCCGCCGACATCCACGCCGCTGGAGCCCTTGCCGAACACCCCGACGTGATGAATGTCATTGTTGGTCACCTCGTGGCCCGCCGGGGTGAGGGTGATGCGGTCGCCGCCCGACACGGCGACCCCAGCACCGCCGGTATAGCTGATCTCATTGCTGCGGATGAAGTTGTGCTTGCCGCCATTGACGCTGATGCCGCAGCCGAAGCCGCTGCCCACACCCCGATAGCCGCCCACCGTGGTCAGGGTGCAGCCCGCGACGAGGCAGTCGCTGGCTTTGGTTAGGGTGATGGCGGCACCGTTGCAACCGGTGAAACCCAGCCGTTCGACGCTGATGTGATGGGCGGCATCCTTGATTTGCATGAAGCTCTCGAGGGTGACGAGCCGCACTTCGGTTTGACCCGAGACACTTGGCGGCCAAAAATACAGGATGTGGGTGCGCGGATCGAGAAACCACTCGCCGGGCGAATCCAATTCCTCCAGGGCATTCTGGAAATGAAACCGGCTGTGCGCGCGCAGCCCGTAGCTGCCGGTCCCGCCGAGCGTGACCTGGCAGGTGGACGGATCATAGGATTGGAACCTCCGGATATTGTTCCAATAGGCGTCGCCGCTGAAGGTGTCGACCTCCACGTCCTCGGGATGAGCCCATTGGCGCACATCCTGCGCCTTCAACGGGAATGAATCCTCCGCCCCCTCGACATCAGCTGACGGCAGGTCATCGACGAAGGCCCAGCCGCCGTAGAGCGGATCCGCCGGGGTGAAATTCGGGTAGCGCGCCAGGATCATGCGCCGGCCGCCAAATAACAACTGCCGGTAATTGGTTCCCGGTTTGACCAGCGCGGAGACGTCCGCCTTGAGGATTTGCCCCTGATGGACGCGGAAACCGGTGACCACGCTGCCGCCGATGAGCAGCGGCTTGGCACCCTTGGCGGCACGAATGGTTAGGTTGGAATCCTGCGCGTCTAACACCAGCGGCTCGGCGCAGGAGTAGCGCCCGTCGTTGAGAATCATGACCGCCGGCCCACGCTCGCCGGCCTGGCGTTGCGCGCGAATGGCATCGCGGGCTTCTGCCAGGCTGCCGCCCGCCGGGACGTTGACTTCAAGCGCCGCAGCGGCGAGGGTGGCACTGCCGAGCAGCGCCAGCAGCAGGGTTTTCATCGGTTGGTCTAGCATATAATCCATCACAGGTCGGACACGCGCCGCCTAGAGTGTCCGCCATGAGTCGTGAATCAAGCCGATCTTTTCAATGGGCAGCAACGTGCCCCGCAATTGGCTTGTGGCCGGGAGGCATTTCCCTTACTTGCAGGTTCACCACCTCATGCACAAGCCCATCCATCATCTTCTCGCCCTGGTCCTAGCGACCAGCGGCCTGCACGCCGCCCCGACCGAGCCTGGAGCCAGCCCCGAAGCCGGCGACCTGCTAACCCCCGACACGCTCGCCTTTCTGCGCGAGCGGGCGACGGACACGCTCAAGTCCTGCGGGGTGGCGCCGGGAGCGACCGCCGGCGGCAAAACCAACACCCTGGGGTTCCGCGCGATCACTCCCGGCGGCTATCCGGCGATTTGGATTCAGGACTTCACCATGAATTATTCCAGCGGCCTGATCGCCCGCGAGGATGGCCTGCGCCACTTCCAACTCATCCTGGAAAAGCAGAACGGCCCCGAGCCCAAGGAGCTGGGGCATCAGGTCGTTGTGCCCGCCCATGCCATCCCTGATCACATCAATGTCGACGGTGCGCCGGTGTTCTTCCCCGGCACCTACGATCCCGCGGCGAACAACCACGGCGCTTGGGGGTTCCGCCCGCCTAGCAACAATCAGTTCGACGTCATCTGGCTGGCCCACATGCTCGCCCGCTCCGGCGACGCCAAAGCCCTCCTCAGCCAGGACGTGGGCGGTCTCACAGCCTACGAGCACCTGAAGCTGGCCTTCGCCGTGCCGGAAATCGATCCTGACACGCAACTGGTGCGCACCACCGCCGAGCGGCGCGCGGTCGGCTTCATTTTCTGCGATTCGATCCAGATGACGGGCGACCTGCTGATGGCCTCGCTGATCCGCTACCGCACGGCACTGCAGCTTGCCTGGCTCGCCACGCAGATGGAAAATCCCGGGGACGCCACGCATTACACCCAGGTCGCCCAACAGATCCGCTCCCATATCGTGCCGGTGTTCGGCGACCATGACGGCACCCGCGGCGGCTGGCTCAAGGCCTCCACCGGCATCTCCGGGCAGGCCGACGTGTGGGGCAGCATCTATGCGATCTATGTCGGGGCCGTCGACGGCGAGGCCCGCGCGGGCCTGCTCCAAACCGTCACCGCCGCCCTCGCCAAGCAAGGCGAGATCGAGTTTGAGGGCGCGCTGCGCCACGTCCCGGTGTCCCACGACGCCTCGCCCACCGCGGTGTGGGAGCGCACCATCACCGCCAAGAACCGCTATCAGAACGGTGCCTACTGGCACACCCCCGTCGGCTGGCTGATCACCATTCTCCAGCCGCAAGCACCGGAGTTGGCCCGCACCGTGCAGCGCCACTGGATCGAGCACTTGCATGCCCAGCAGGGCCGGGTCTGGGAGTGCATCGGCTGGGACACCCTGGGCAACCAGAACCCCTCGTTCGGCCCGTCCATCACCCTGCCCCTGGGAGTCTTGAGCCGCGCCGAAGGCCGCGCCGATCAGCTCGCCAGACCCGGGCGGAATTGACGGAATCGAGTTCACCGTTGACCGCGGGGGCCGGGGCGGCGAGTCTGGCGGCATGTTCATTGACCATATTCGGATCTTCGCCAAGGCGGGCGACGGCGGCAACGGCGTCGTTTCATGGCGGCGCGAAAAATACGTTCCGCAGGGCGGGCCGGATGGCGGCGATGGCGGCGGCGGCGGCAATGTGGTGCTGGTGGTGGACGCCTCGACCGACAATCTGCGCCAATATCACTACGATCCCAAGCTGGTGGCCGACGACGGCAAGAACGGCGCGGGCGTGCGCAAAACCGGCCGCAGCGGCAAGACCGTGATCGGGCGGGTCCCGCCGGGCACCGTGGTCTACCGGGCCAACGCCGCCACCGTGCAGGAAGCCGTCGAGTTTGAACGCAGCGAAGAAGGCATCGACATGGAGCCGATCGCGGACCTGACCGAGGTCGGGCAGGAGTTCGTGCTGTGCAAGGGCGGCGATCCGGGCCAGGGCAACTGGCGGTTCAAGACGGCCACCAACCGCACCCCGGTGGAACACACGCTGGGCACGCCCGGCGAGCTCGGGGTTTTCTATCTGGAACTGCGCCGCATCGCCGACGTCGGCCTGGTCGGGTTTCCCAACGCCGGCAAGTCGACGCTGTTAGGCCAGGTGTCCGCCGCCAAGCCGAAGGTCGCGTCCTACCCGTTCACCACCCTCCAGCCGGTGGTCGGGGTGGTCGATTTCGGCGGCTTCCGGCGCTGCACCATCGCCGACATCCCGGGCCTGATCGAGGGCGCGCATGAGAACCGCGGGCTGGGCCACGAATTCCTGCGTCACATCACCCGCTGCCGGGTGCTGTTGTTCGTGCTGGACATGGCCGGCAGCGAAGGGCGCGACCCGATCTCGGATCTGGAGATCCTGCGCCGCGAGATCAAGGAATACGACGACGACCTGGCGCGCTTCCCATGGAAGGTCGTCGCCAACAAAATGGACCTCGAGGGCGCGGCCGAAAACCTCGAGATCTTCCGCCAGCGGTTCCCGAAAGTGGAGGTCATCCCGATTTCCGCGGAGCACGGCCAGGGCCTTGATGACCTCAAGCAGCTCCTCGACAACGAAGTCGGCCACCGGTTGGCGCATTGAGCGCCTGAGTAACGCCCGGATTTACCGCAAAGCCGCAGAGATCGCAAAGTGGCGCAAAGGATGATTTATTCTCAAGAATACCCTGGTTGCTTTGCGTTCCTTTGCGCCCTTGGCGGCTTTGCGGTGAGTGATCGGCCGTTTCAACTAACCATATGACCCGCCCCGCCCGATGAACGTCGAAACCCTGTCGCGCCTCCAGTTCGCGTTCACCGTCTCGTTCCACTACCTCTATCCGCCGCTGAGCATCGGCCTGGGGATGGTGCTGGTGATGCTGGAAGGGATGTGGCTGCGCACGCGCAACCCGCTCTATCACAACATGGCCCGCTTCTGGACCAAGGTGTTCGGGCTGATCTTCGGCCTCGGCGTGGCCACCGGCATCGTGCTCGAGTTCGAGTTCGGGACCAACTGGGCGACCTACTCGCGCTTCGTGGGCGACATTTTCGGCAGCGCGCTGGCGGCCGAGGGGATCTTCGCGTTTTTCCTGGAGTCCGGATTTCTGGCGATCCTGCTCTTCGGCTGGGACAAGGTCGGACCCAAGCTGCATTTTTTCGCCACCTGCATGGTGGCTCTCGGCGCGCATTTCAGCGCGGTGTGGATCATCGTGGCCAATTCCTGGCAGCAGACCCCGGCCGGCTCGCACCTCGAAATCGGCGGCCAACCGGTGCCGCTGGGTCATGCCTTTGAAGCCGCCGACCTGTGGCGCTCGCGGATGGTCATCGACGATTTCTGGGGGGTGGTGTTCAACCCGTCGTCGATGGACCGGCTCGGCCACACGCTGGTCGCGGCGTGGTCGGCGGGCGCGTTCCTGGTCATCAGCGTGGGCGCGTTCTACCTGCTGCGGCGGCGGCATGTCGCGTTCGCCGCGGCCTCGCTCAAGTTCGGGCTGGTGCTGGCGCTGGCGTCCTCGCTGCTCTCGCTGGCCACCGGCCACAGCTCCGCGGTCGGCGTGGCCCGCAACCAGCCGTCAAAACTCGCGGCGATGGAAGGCCTGTGGGAAACCGCCCCGGCCGCCCCGCTGCACCCGTTCGGCTGGGTCGACACGGCCCGCGCCCGCACCTCGGGACCGAAGATTCCGGCGGGGCTCAGCCTGTTAGTCAGCGGGCGCGCCGACCGCGTGCTCACCGGCCTGAATGACATCCCGGCGGCCCTGCGCCCGCCGGTGCAGGCGACGTTCCAATGCTTCCACCTGATGGTGGCACTCGGCTTCGGCCTGATCGGCCTGTCGCTGTGGGGCGCGTGGCTGTGGTGGCGGGGCCGGCTGGCCGACCCGCAAGCGCCCGCGACGCGCTGGTTCCTGCGGCTGGCGGTGCCCGCGGTGCTGCTGCCCCAGGTTGCCAACCAGGTCGGCTGGTTCACGGCGGAAATCGGCCGCCAGCCGTGGATCGTGTGGGGCTACCTGCGCACCAGCCAGGGGCTCTCGGCGGTGGTCAAGGCCGAGCAGGTGGTCGCCTCGCTGGTGGGCTTCGGCCTCATCTATCTGTTATTGTTCATCCTGTTTTTGTTCCTCCTCAACCGCAAGATCCAGCACGGCCCGGAGCCGCTGGAGGAAAGCCACGACCTTCCGGACAACTGGCTCCGGCAGAGCCGGGCCTGACCCCGCACCCTCATGGATTACAATCTTCTCTGGTTTGTGTTAGTCGGGGTGCTCTTCGCCGGCTACGCCATGTTGGACGGGTTTGACCTGGGTGTCGGCGCGCTGATCCTGCGGGTCAAGGATGACGACGAGCGGCGCGTGCTCTACAATGCGATCGGGCCGGTGTGGGACGGCAACGAGGTGTGGCTGGTCACCGGCGGCGGGGCCTTGTTCGCGGCGTTCCCGCCGGTGTATGCCACGGTGTTCTCGGGCTTCTATCTGCCTTTCATGCTGCTGCTCTTTGCGCTGATTTTCCGCGCGGTGGCCATCGAGTTCCGGAGCAAGGAGCCGTGGCGGTGGTGGCGCCGCGGCTGGGACTTCGGGTTTTTCGCCGGCAGCACCACCGCCTCGCTGCTCATCGGGGTGACCATGGGCAACATCGTGTGGGGCATCCCGCTCGACGCCAAGGGCGAGTTCGCAGGCACCTTGCTGGGACTGCTCCATCCCTACGCGCTGCTGATGGGAGTGACCACGGTGGCGCTGTTCATGATGCACGGGGCGATCTACCTCCACATGAAGACCGAGGGCACGCTGCAGGCCCGCGTCCGGCAATGGATCAACCCGCTGATCATCGCGTTCATCGTCTGTTACGCCCTAACCACCCTGGCGACCCTGCTCTATGTGCCGCGCATGACCGAGATTCTGCGGCACCAGCCGGCGCTGTTCGCGGTGGTGATCCTGCTGGTGCTGGCCATCGCCAACCTGCCGCGCGAAATCCACCGCGGGCGCGACGGCGCGGCCTTCGTGAGTTCCTGCGCCACGATGCTGCTGCTGATGGCGTTGTTCGGGCTGGGGATGTTCCCGCACATGGTGTATTCGGTGCCCGACCCGGCGCACTCGCTGACCGCCTACAACGCGGCCTCCACCCGCAAGACGCTGGGCATCATGACGATCATCGCCGCCATCGGCGTGCCCATCGTGCTGACCTACACCGTCACCGTGTATTACATCTTCCGCGGCAAGGTGCAGATCGGCAAAGACAGTTATTGAGCCCGCAACCCGCAGGTTAATTCCTTGAAATGTTGCCGCGGGCCGCCACCATCCGCTTTTGCACGCACCATGAAACCACTGCCTCCATCCGTCACGAGAGCCTGGGACAACCGCGAGCCCTACGTCGTGATGACCACCGTCAGCAAGGACGGCGTGCCCAACTCGATCTATGTCGGCAGCGTCGGCCGCCACGACGAGCGCACCTTCTATCTCTGCAATCACCACTTCAAGAAGACCCAGCAAAACATCCTGGAAACCGGCCGGGGCAGCCTGTTGTTCCTGACCCATGAGCACAAATCCTATCAGCTCAAGGGCTGCTTTGAGTTTCAGGACCGCGGACCGGTTTACGAGGCGATGCAAAAAAACAGCCCCACCCCCTACCCGGCCAGCGTGGCCGTGCTCCACGTCACCGAGGTTTACGCCGGATCCATCAAGCTGGCCTGATGGCAGTAGGCGCGTTCGTGAGAACGCGGCGCGGCGCCCCCGCGCGCTGCCACCGGCACGCCCACGTTAGATTCCGCTAGACCGCCGCCAGCTCCACGACCCGGCACACGCCGTGGTTCACGGTGAAGCGGACGTTGCGCCCGCAGAGGCTGGCGCCGAAAACCCGCGCCGAGTCCGCCGCGCGCACCGCCGGGCGCGGGTCGAGCTCGAGGGCTTCGCGGATCAGCGCCTGGGCGCGCGCCGGCAAACCGGCGAAGGCCGCCGCGGCCGGGTCGGCGATTTCGACCTGCAGCCGCGGGATGTCCGCCGCCGCGAAGCCGGCCGCCGCGTCGGGGATGGCTTCGGCGTATGGCAGGTAGGGTTTGATGTCGTAAACCGGCGTGCCGTCGAGCAGGTCGATCCCGCCTAACAACAGCACGGGCGCGTCGCGGGCCGCGGTGTCGATGCCCTCCAGGCGCACCAGCGACAGGCCCAGGCCATTGGGGCGGAAGGGCGAGCGACTGGCAAACACGCCGACCCGCTGGTTGCCGCCGAGGCGCGGCGGGCGGACGGTGGGATTCCAGCCCTGCGCCAGCGCGGCGTGAAAGCCGAAGATGAGCCACAGGTGGGAGAATCCCTCGATGCCGCGGATGGCTTCCGGGCTGCGGTAGGCCTCGGCAAACACCAACTCGCCCCAGGCGCTCGGGCACAGTCCTGATTGGCGCGGGACGGCGAATTTGCCCCCGAAACAAGTGCGCACCGTGGCAATGGGCTCGAGAGTCATCGGTGGAGAGGTGCCGACATCCTCGCAGTGGTTAGAAACCTATGGGCTCCGGGCAGAATGCCCGGGCCACCGTGGCGCGGGCATTCTGCGCGCCGCCTCTCTTCACCATCGCTCATGGCATTTCCTCCGGGTTCAGGATCTGGACGCCTAGCGCGTCTTGAGGTGGACGCTCGCGCGCAGCACTCCGCCCTCCCGGCGGGCGGTGACCGTGAGTTGGTCGAGATCGTCCAACGCATCGGCACACTTGCGCAGGCTGGCGATTCGTTCCGTGGTCACGCCGCCAGCGGGAAGCGCGGCGGCGTTGCCTTCGACGACCTTGAGGGTCTCGCGGGAGAACTTTTGCAGGGCCTTGAAGTGAATGGCGAACTCGAGGCCGGGGCGGGTTGCCGCGCCCTTGGCGGCCTTGGCGACGAGGTCGAGCGCCTGATTCTTGGAGGTGGACGCGGCGAACCACTTGTCGCCCACGGTCACCGATGGCATGAAGTCATCGTTGAAAAACGGCAGCGGGAAGAACCAGGTGCAGTAGCCGTCCTTTTCGGAGCTGACCGGCTTTTGCATCGGCAGCTGGGTGCCGGTCAACTCGCCGACCTTGGCCAGGATGCTGGCGGCATTGGCGTTCATTTTCTGCCAGGACGCGGCCAGTTTGCTGCGATCGGTCACCGGTGCCACCAGCGAGATCCGCGGGAACTTCCCCTGATCAACCACCGCCTGGGGCAGGCCGGGGATCGCCGGCACCGCGCCTTTGAGATCCACCACCCACGCGCGTTCGCGCCCGAGGCTGCCGCCGACATCGCCACTGAGCGTGTCCCACAGCGCCACCGCATCCGGGCGGAGCTTGGTGTCGAACATCTTGGCCATGGCCGCGAACTGGGCCATCTTGGGATCCTCCATTTTGACCTCGGAAACTTTCATCGCCACGGCGTATGAGGTTTCCATCAGGGCTTCCAGATAGGCGCGAGCCTTTTCGTCATAGGCAGCGTCGGTGGTCATGTTGGCGAACATCACCACGTCTTCCGAGTCACCCAGCGCGGCGAGGTGATTGGGGGATTTCCAATCGAACACCCCGATGTCATTGCCGCCGTAGGACTCGATCTTGAGCCCGTCCTCGAAATAGGCCAGCGCACCGAGGGCCTCGTTGCCCGACAGCTTGCGCAGGGCGGCTTCGCGTTCGCCGACCATGCGCAGCAAGGCCTCAAGGTCACGGGTGTCACCCAGCCCTTCCGAGCCGGCCAAGCCGTCGCGCAAGCCGCCGGCCATCTCGGCGAGTCCGCCGGCGGTGGCGGCCAACTGGTCCATTGCGGCTTTCTGGCCGTAGATCAGGACGGCGAGTTCCTTGGAGGCGTAGGCATCGCTGAACGCGAGGGTCTCGCCGGCCACCAGCGATTGGGCGGGGGTGGCGACGAACTTCAGGGCGTCCGCCGAGGCACCGATGAACAGGACGGCGTAATCACCGAGAATTCCGCTCACCACCACCAGGTCTTTTTTGGCGATGGCGGCGAACAGTTGCTCCACGGCTGCCGGCTCCAACATCCCCTCCATCTCCTTGCGGCCCGGTTCCATCTGTTCGGCGATTTTCGCCCCCACGATCTTATGCCCGGTGAATTTCTGACCGCCGGCCTCGATTTCCAACGGTTCGACCATCGGGCCGAGCATGCCGAGGTTGGCCACCAGAGCGGCGAGTTGCTGGGCCGCGCCGGCGCGATCCGCATCGCTGGCGCGAAACGCAAGGTAAACTGGCGGCATGCTCAGGCGCTCGATCAAGCCCACGCCCGACTCGGGATCCGTGAGCAAATCCTTTGCCAATTCCTGACCGTATTGGCTGGCCAGCGAGCGCTGCATGGCCTCGAAATCGCCCGATTTGGCCGCCACGCAGAAGGCTTTGGCCAGCATCCGCATTTGAAAATACCCCTGCCGGCCGCTAAACTTGAGCAGATGGCTGGTTTGTTCGCCGGCCGACTTGCCCAGAGCAATGGTGAACTCCTGCCCGAACAACGATGTCGGGCCGCTTGGCTCAGCCGGTTCCGCGCCCGAACTGATGCCCGTCTGCGCCTGCGCGAGTTTCCAGAGTTTACTCGAGGTGATGCGCTTCACGGATTTTGATCCCTGCTGGAAGGCCATCACCAGCTCCGTGTCCGGCGGCAGATACTTCACAAATCCAAGCTTGGTGGCACGTTGCTCCGCACTCAGCGCAGGCATCCGGACCACTGCGGCGGCCCCGGGTGGGGGGGCCTGGACGACGGGCGGCACCGCTCCTGGCACGGCGGGTGATTTGACCTCCTCCTTGGGTTTGCACGCCACGAATCCCAATGCCAAGGCGCAGACCACGAACCCACTCATGCGAATTTTCATAGTGGCGGAACCCTAAAACCGCACCGGCGACCCAAGCAAGCAGATTGGCTGAAATCCGCTGAAAACTCCCACGGTGAAAATATCCGGGTTGCGGGACACGCCAGATTGTGGATGCTTACCGCCGCTCCGTTCCCCATGGCCACTTTCACCCCACTCACCCGCGGCGACCTGTTCCCCTTTGAATTGGTCCGCCCCCAACTCGAACGCGTGGAAGCCGCCATCCGCGAGCAAGTCCGTGGCTTCGATCCCGCCGTCGAGCCCTACGTCTCCTACATCTGCAACACCTCGGGCAAACGCATCCGACCCACCCTCGCCATCCTGGTAGGCGGCGCGGCCGGCGGCGCCGACGACGATCACGTGAAACTCGGCGTGATTCTCGAACTCATCCACATGGCCACGCTGGTCCACGATGACATCATCGACGGAGCCACCACCCGCCGCATGATCGCCACCGCCAATGCCAAGTGGGGCAACGCCCTCTCGGTCCTGCTCGGCGACGCGCTGTTTTCCCACGCCCTCACCCTGGCCACCGATTTCAACAGCATCGACATCTGCCGCAAGGTCGGCAACGCCGCCCGCGAAGTCTGCCAGGGCGAAATCATCCAAAACCAGCGCCGCTTCGACCTGACCTTCACCAAGGCCGAGTATTTCCGCATGATCGGCATGAAAACCGGCGCCCTGTTCGCCGCCGCCACCGGCCTGGCCGGCAAACTCTGTGGCCTCGACGCGGACGCCGAAGCGCGCCTCGCCTCCTACGGCATGAAGCTCGGCACCGCCTATCAGATCTATGACGACTGCCTCGACCTGGTCGGGGCCGAGGAAGTCGTGGGCAAAACGCTGCGCACCGACCTGGTCAAGGGCAAGCTCACCCTGCCGATCCTCAACCTGCTCGAAACCGCCTCCGAACCCCAGCGCCTCAAACTCAACAAGCGCATCCTCGACCAGGAACCGCTGGACCTGCCGGTCCTGTTAGGCATCGCCGAATACGAGGGCGCGATCGAGAGCGCCGTGGACACCGCCCTCGGGCTGCTCACCGAGTGCCGCGAGGACCTGCAACCGCTCGACGAGTCGGTCCACTCCGAAGCGCTGGTCCAAATCACCCGCTTCCTCGCCGGGCTGTTGGAAAAGTGCCGGCGCTAAGACGCCCCCATGTACGAGCACCGCACCAAACCTCTGCTGAGCCCAGCCGAATTCAGACGGCGGGTATGGTGGCACGCCCTCACCGCCCTGCTGGCGATCACGCTCGGGCTGGGCATCGGGGTGCTCGGCTATCACCTGCTGGGTGGACTGGGCTGGGTGGACTCGCTGCTCAACGCCTCGATGATTCTGGGCGGCATGGGACCGGTCGATCCGCTGCAATCCACGACGGCTAAAATCTTCGCCTCCTGTTACGCGCTTTTTTCCGGGCTGGTCTTCATCGGCGTCGCGTCGCTGCTCGTCGCGCCATTTGCCCACCGGCTGTTGCACCGCTTCCATTTCGAGCAAGAATGATTGTGAAAGCGCATCTCACCGCCATCGTCGCCATGACTTCCGACCGGGTGATCGGCCGGGCAGGGATCTTGCCATGGCATTTGCCCGAAGACTTGGCGTTTTTCAAGCGGACCACCTCGGGCCATCCGGTGGTGATGGGCCGCAAGACGTTTGAATCGATCGGCCGGCCACTACCCAAGCGCCGCAACATCGTGCTCACCCGCGACCCGGCCTGGTCGGCACCGGGGGTGGAGGTGATCCACCGGCCGGAAGATCTGGCGGAATTAACGGATCTGGAGGGGCAGGTATTTCTCATCGGCGGCGCGGAAATCTACGCGGCGTTCCTGCCGGCGACCGCTGATTTGTTAGTCAGCCATGTCTTGGCAAACCATGAGGGCGACACCCGCTTCCCGGAGTTTCAAAGCACCTTTCCTCATTGCGAGGTGGTGGAAAGCCACCCGACATTCGAGGTCCGGCGCTGGAGCCGGGAATGAGGATATGGCGGCGTGACGCCGCCATCACGGCCTGCCGCGGGACGCGGCAGCCACGTGCAGGAGCGCGTGTTAGGCGTGGCTGCGGCGTCTCGCCGCAGGCCGTGTCCGGAGCGTCCCGCTCCGGGATGCCAATCATCACCTGTCGGCGGGCCTGCCGCGGGACGCGGCAGCCACGTGCAGGAGCGCCCTCACTTCTGCGCGTCGGTGACTTTCTCCGGGACGGCGGGGGTCAGGGCGAGCTCTTCGAGCGGGCGGTCGAACTCCAGCTTGACGACGAGCACAGTGTTAGGCAGCTCGTTGACCGGCAGGTGCAGCAGGCGCAGGCAGGGTTTTTGCTCCGCGTGGTCGCCTGGCGTTAGATTGACCGCGCACTCCACCGCGGCCCCGGTGTTGAGCAGGGTGGCGCGCTTGGGCAGCACGTTGAATGGCTTGAGCTTCACCCCGTCGCCCTGCGGGTCCTGGTTGAGATGCACATAGAGCGTGCGCTGGTCGCCGCGCGTGAGCAGCACGTTGCGGTTCGAGGTCAGTGGCGACGCAGGCCGCGCGCCTTCGAGCGATTCTTTGACTGCCTGATACCACTGGCCAATGCGCCGAAGGATGGCGACCGCCTCGCCGGGGATGGTGCCATCGGGCCGCGGGCCGACGTTGAGCAGGTAGTTGCCGTCGCGCGCGAGGTAGCGGTCGATGCTGCGGATGAGGTGGCGGTCGGTGTAGTAGTCCTCGTCCTTGCGGAAACCCCAGCTTTCCATGCCGACCGACTGACACGCTTCGGTGAGCCGGTCGAACCCGAGCGAGGCATCCGCGGCGAAGTCGCGCTCCGGGGTGCCGAAGTCGCCGCGGTCAAAGCCGCGGTCATTGATGACGCAGGTCGGCTGCAACTGGCGGATCATCGCGTTGATCGAGGGATCCTGGTGCTTGGTGACGTTCATGTCCCACCAGAAGCCGGCGATCTCGCCGTAGTTCGTGCACAGCTCGCGCACCTGGGCCTGGAGGAACTCCAGGTATTTTCCGAAGTCCGGCTGGTCGCCGGGCTGCGGCGCGAGTTCGTGGCTGCGGCCCTGGTTCGGATAGTTCGGGTGGTTCCAATCCACCACCGAGTAATACAGGCGCAGCGGCAAGTGGCGCCGGTGACAGGCCTCGGCGAGCATCCCGACGATGTCGCGCTTGTAGGGCGTGTTCATCGTGTTGAAGCGCGTCTGCTTGGTGTCCCACAGGCAGAACCCGTCGTGATGCTTGGTGGTGAGGCAGACCTGTTGCATGCCGGCCTCCTGCATCAAATCGAGCCATTGGTTCGGATCGAAGCGGGTGGGGTTCCACTGTTGGGCCAGCTTGACATACTCGGCGCGCGGCACCCGCGCCCGCCACTGGTGCTGCTCGTGCCAGCCGGGAATCGAGTAGAGCCCCCAGTGGACGAACATCCCGAAACGTTTTTGGAAAAACCAGTCGCGCCCGTCGCCAAAGCGCGGCACCCCCTGACCATTGGGCGCGGCGGGCGCGGTTGTTTTGTTAGGCGCGGCGAAACCGCTGGCAACCGGGGAGGCGAGGGCGGCGGCCAGGCTGGAGGTGGTTTGAATGAAGCGTCGGCGATTCATGGCAAGGTTACGGGGTGCGGGAGCCGATTCTTCCATCCTCCCGCACCCACGATGAATGGGCGGTGCCCCGCCGCATTTCCTGCGGACGACACTTGCCAGCCGGACCCGCGGGGTTTAGACCAAGCTCCATGCTGATCCGACCCACGCCCACCGTCGTCTCCTTGTGTTCCCTCGCTTTGCTGGCCGCCCCGGTCCTCGCAGACAAAGCGTTCTACGGCGACCCGCCCGACGCCACCCATCCGTGGGGGATTCACGACCGCAACCGCCCGCAACCGCCGCTGGTCACACCGGGCACCTTCAGCACGGACGATCAACCCGGCCGGCCGCCCTCCGATGCGATCGTGTTGTTCGACGGCACCGCCACCTCGCTCGGCAAGTGGGAAGCCGACAAAACCCCCGCCGAACCGACCAAGTGGGTCGTCGTGGACGGCGCGTTACAGTGCGTGCCCGGCTCCGGCTACATCCGCACCAAGCAGCTCTTCGCCGACTGCCAACTCCACGTCGAGTGGGCGTCCCCGACCAAAATCGAGGGCACCAGCCAGCAACGCGGCAACAGCGGGATCTTCCTGATGGGCCAAACCGAAGTCCAGGTGCTCAACAATTTCGACAACCCGACCTACGCCGACGGCTTTGCCGGCTCGGTCTATGGAGTCAACCCGCCCCATGCCAACGCCCTGCACGCGCCCGGTGAATGGCAGGTGTATGACATCATTTTCCGCCGGCCGATTTTCCGTGACGGCAAGCTGCTCGACGGCGGCCGCCAAACCGTGCTGATGAACGGGGTGGTGGTGCAGGACTCCACGCCGTTGGAAGGCGGCGGCGGTCATCGCACCCGCGGCCACGATCGCTCGTTCGGGGAAAAAGGCCCGCTCAAGTTGCAGGACCACGGCAACCCGGTGCGCTACCGCAACATCTGGCTGCGGCCGCTGCCGCTGCGCGCCATCGATGGCGGGGATATGGGCGTGATGTCGCCGATCGACGTCACCGCCAAGAAGACGGAACTGGCCAAGAGCATCCGCGCGGATGCCGCCAAGCTGCAAGGCCAGGCCAAGCTGCTGCGGCTGATGGAGTCGATCTGTTACGACCAAGACCCCGCCACCACCGCCACCGCGACCGCCGGCATCACCGACTGGCTCACCACCACCAAATCCGTGCCCGCCGCCGCCATCGAGGACCGCAAAGCCGAGATCCTCGAAATGCGTGACGCCATCGGGTATCTCGTGCGCTTCAAGTTCCTTCCTGCTGATTTCACGGCGCTGCCGGAGCTCGGACAAATCGTCAAGGCCCACGGCTGGGACAAGAAGTAGTCGCCAGGTGGTGACGAGCGGCACGCGGGCCGGGAGCGCGAGTCTCCAGACTCGCCAGCAAATGAGCGGCTGCGGCTCTTGGTCTTCGGCTGATTGCGGCTCCAGCGAGTCTGGAGACTCGCGCTCCAGTTAGACAGCCGGGCCGCCCGCCGCTGCCGGCTTTTTGGCCACCCAGCGCGAGATCAGCACGAAGAAGAACGGGATGAAGATCAGGTCGATGAAGGTGGCCGAGAGCAGGCCGCCGGTGACGGCGGTGCCGATGGCATTCTGAGCGGCGGCACCAGCGCCGTGGGTGAGCGCCAGCGGCAGGGTGCCGAAGAAAAACGCCAGCGACGTCATGATCACCGGCCGCAGCCGGATTCGAACCGCGCTCAAGGTGGCGTCCACCAGCTCATGCCCCTGGTGCATCTGGTCCTTGATGAACTGGATGATCAGAATCGCGTTCTTGGTGGACAGCCCCACGGTGGTTAGCAGGCCGATCTGCAGATAGACGTCGTTGGGCAGGACGCGCAGCGTGACCGCGGTGACCGCGCCCACCAGACCTAGCGGAATCATGAGCAGGTTGACCAGGGGGATGGTCCAGCTCTCATACAGGGCCGCCACGCTGAGGAACACAACTAATAGAGAGATGGCATACAGCGCCGGAGCCTGCGCGCCGGCGTTCTTCTCCTCGTAGGACAGCCCGGTCCACTCGTAGCCGACACCCGCCGGGAGTTGGGCGACCATTTTCTCCATTTCTTCCATCGCCTCGCCGGTGCTGATGCCGGGTGCGGCCTGGCCCATGATCTCGGAGGAGGGAATGCCGTTGTAGCGCTCCAGGCGCGGCGAGCCATACTGCCAGCGGGCGGAGGCAAAGGCATCAAACGGCACCATCCCGCCCTGGGCGTTGCGCACATACCAGCGGTTGATGTCCTCGGGCAGCATCCGGAATTCCGCCCCGGACTGCAAAAACACCTTCTTGACCCGGCCGTTTTCAATGAAGTCGTTGACGTAGGAACTGCCCCAGGCGGTGGCCAGCACGTTGTTGATGTCAGTGAGGGAAACGCCCAGCGCGCCGGCCTTGACGTCATCGATGTCGAGCTTGAACTGCGGCGAGTCGTCCTGGCCGTTAGGGCGCACCGCGATGAGCTTCGGGTTCTTCATCGCCATGCCTAACAACTGGTTGCGGGCCTCCATGAGTTTGGCGTGGCCCAGCCCGCCGCGGTCCTGGAGCATGAAGTCAAAGCCGTTGGCCTGCCCGAGCTCCATCACCGCGGGCGGCGAAATGGCAAACGCCATGCCGTCCTTGATTTTGGCAAAGGCGCCCATCGCCCGCCCCGCGATCGCCGGGGCCTTGAGATCCGCGCTCTGGCGGACTTTCCAATCCTTGAGCCTGACGAAGGCCAGGCCCATGTTCTGACCGCGTCCGGCAAAGCTGAAGCCAGCCACGGTGATCACCGATTCCACGGACTTGGATTCGTTGTCCTCGAAATGCTTTTCGATCTGGCGCATGACCTTGACGGTGCGTTCCATCGCCGCCCCGGCCGGCAATTGGACCAGGCAGATCACGATGCCCTGGTCCTCATCGGGCAGGAAGGCGGTGGGCAGCCGCACAAACAGGAATGCCATGCACGCCACGATCGCGCCATACACCGCCACATAACGCAACGGTTTGCGGAAGGACGCGGCCACGATCGACTCATACTGCGCGCGGCGGCGATCGAACCAGCGGTTAAACCACCCGAAGAACCCTTTGAACCAGCCGGCCTCACCCGCGGTATGCCCTTTGGCCACCGGCTTGAGGAGGGTGGCACACAGCGCCGGGGTGAGCGTCATGGCCAGCACCACCGAGAGGATCATCGCGGAAATGATGGTGATGGAAAACTGCCGGTAAATCACCCCGGTGGAACCGCCAAAAAAGGCCATCGGAATGAACACGGCCGTTAGAACGGTGACGATCCCCCACAGCGCGCTGGTGATCTGGCTCATCGACTTGATGGTCGCCTCCTTGGGCGGCAACCCCTCCTCGGTCATGATCCGCTCGACATTTTCCACCACCACGATGGCGTCGTCGACGAGCAGGCCGATGACGATGACCAGCGCGAACATGGTGAGCGTGTTGATAGAAAAGCCGCTGAGCGAGAGGACGCCGAAGGTTCCTAACAGCACAACCGGCACCGCGATGGTCGGGATCAGGGTGGCGCGGATGTTCTGCAGGAACAGGAACATGATGACAAACACCAGGATGATCGCCTCGATGAGGGTCTTGACCACCTCCTCGATGGAGATCTTGACGAAGGGCGTGGTGTCGTAGGGGTAAACCACCTTCATCCCGGCCGGGAAGTATTTGGACAGCTCGACCATCTTGGCCTTGATCCGGTTGGCGGTTTCGAGCGCGTTGCCGCCGGCGGCCATCCGGATGGCCATGGCGCCCACCGGTTTGCCCTTGTAGAACGACTCGACGTCATAGTTTTCGGTGCCGATTTGGCACTCGGCCACATCCTTGAGGGTGACGGTGGAGCCGTCGCTGTTGGTGCGGAGGACCACGGCGTTGAACTGTTCCGGGGTCTGAAGCAGGGTGCGCGCGGTGATGGTGGCGTTCAACTGCTGACCCTTCCTAGCCGGGGCGCCGCCGAACTGGCCGGCCGAGACCTGGGTGTTCTGGGCTTGCAGCGCGGCGACCACCTCGTTGGACGTCAGACGGTAGTTGTTGAGCCGGTCGGGGTTCAACCAGATGCGCATCGCGTTCTGGGACCCGAACACCTGCATTTCACCCACGCCTTCGAGCCGGCTGACGATTTCCTGGACATTGGACACCAGATAGTCGGTTAGCGAGTTGCGGTCCATGGTGCCGTCCTCGGAGACCAGCCCGACGAGGATCAGGAAGTTTTTGGTGGATTTCACCACCGAGATCCCCTGCTTCTGGACGATCTGGGGCAGCAGCGGGGTGGCCAGCTGCAGTTTGTTCTGGACCTGGACCTGGGCGATGTTCGGGTCGGTTCCGGCCTTGAACGTCAGGTTGATGGCCACCGTGCCGGCCGAGTCGCTGCTCGACGACATGTAAATCAGGTTGTCGATGCCATTGAGTTTTTGTTCGACGACCTGGGTGACGGTGTCCTGCACCGTCTGGGCGGAGGCCCCCGGATAGACGGCGTTGATGGTGATCTGGGGCGGGGCGATCGGCGGATACTGCGAAACCGGCAGCGTCTTGATCGCCAGCAAGCCTGCCAGCATGATCATGATGGCGATGACCCAGGCGAAAATCGGGCGGTTGATGAAAAAGCGTGGCATGGCGGGATGGCGTTATTTCTTGTCGGGCGCCGGCGTGTCGCTGAAGGGGGCCGCTTTGACGGGCGTGCCGGGGCGGGCTTTCTGCAGCCCTTCGAGGATCACGCGGTCACCGACTTTCAAGCCCCCGCTCACCAGCCAGCTGTCACCGACGGTGCGATCGGTCTTGATCACCCGGGGTTCCACCTTCTCGTCGGCACCGACCAGCATGACCATGGCGCTGCCGGCCGGATTGCGGGTCACCCCGCGCTGCGGCACCAAAATCCCCTGCTCCTTGACCGCTTCCTGCAACACGGTGCGCACGAACAACCCGGGCAAAAGCACCAGTTTCGGATTCGGAAACAGCGTGCGCAGCGTGACCGATCCCGTGCCGGGATCCACAAACGCCTCGGAAAACTTGAGCTTGCCTGGCAGCGGATACGGCGTGCCGTCATCGAGCAACAACTGCACCTTCGCCTCCCCGTCGCGCACGCTAAGCTGGCCGCTTTCCACCGCCTTGCGCAGCCGCAGCATCGAGGCACTGGACTGGGTGACATCGACATATACCGGGTCGAGTTGTTGAATGGTGGCCAGAGGCACGGCTTGGAGCGCGGTGGCCAAGGCCCCGTCGGTCACCGCCGAGCGCCCGATCCGGCCGGCGATCGGGGCTTTCACCTGGGTATAAGCCAGGTTGATCCGGGCGGTTTCCAGCGCGGCCTTGGCCGATTCGATTTCGGCCTCCGCCAGTTTCTGCGCGGCGGAGATGTCATCCACATCCTGCTCGCTGACCGCCTCGCTCTTGACCAGCTCTTTGTACCGCGCGGCCTTGAGCAGGATCGGTGCCAGGTTGGCGGTCGCCTTGGCCAGCGCCGCGCTGGCCCCGTCGTGGGCGGCCTGATAGCTGGCCGGATCGATCTGATAGAGCACCTCGCCCGCCTTGACGTCGGTGCCCTCGGTGAACAAGCGGTGCTGAATGATTCCTCCCACCTGCGGCCGCACCTCGGCGGTCAGGGAGGCCGAGACCCGGCCGGACAATTCGGTGGTCAGCTCGACGCGCTGGGTTTGCACGGTCATGACCGACACTTCCGGGGTCCCGCCCGGCGGCGGCCCGCCCGCACCTTTGGGTTTTCCACAGGAGACGAACAGGAGGGGCAGTAGATAATAATAGCGCATGATCAGGGAGGTTGGGTGGTTGTGGTCAGAAGGATCGGACGGATCCGACGGATCCGACGGATTGTCAGCATTTCAGTTTTCCCTTCCGCTACCACTCGCCGCCGAGGGCTTTGATGAGGGACACGGAAACCGCCAGGCGTTCGGCGCGGATGGTATTGGCGGCTTGTTCGGCGGCCAGGCGGGTGCGTTCCGCATCCACCAAATCCAGGAAACTCACCAGGCCGGCGGAGAAACGTTTGACCGACAGCTCGAAGGTCTTGTGGGCGGCGGCCAACGCGGTGTCCTGGGCCGCCTGACGGCGTTCCAGAATGGTGCCCGCTTGCAGCGCGGTCTCCACCTCGCCAATCGAGACCAGCACCGTTTGGCGGTAGTCCGCGCTGGCGGCCTCATGAGCGGCGATCGCCGCCTGCTTTTGGGCTTGGAGCAAGTTGCCGTGGGTGATCGGCAGCGTCATGTTTGCACCGAGCGACCAGACCAGCGCGGACGCCTGGAACAGGTCACCCAGGCTGGCGGCACTCAAGCCACTCGAAGCGTTGATCTTGAACGAAGGGTAAAACGCGGCGGTCGCCACCCCGATGTCCGCGTTGGCGGCCGCCACCCGGCGCTCGGCGGCACGAATATCCGGCCGTTGCCGCAGCAATTCCGAGGGCACCGACCCCGGCACCGCCGGCGGCGTGGGCAACGCCGCTTGCGCCGCAACCCGGAATCCGGTCGCGGGCGCTCCCGCCAGAACGGCCAGCGCGTTGACCAGCACGATCCGATCCCCATCGAGCTTGATCCGCTCGGCCTCGGCCGTGGCCACCTCCGTGGCGGCGCGGGCCAGGTCCAGGCCGCTGATGGTTCCCGCTTCGCGGCGTTTGGTCAGCAAATCCAAGGCCTTGCGGCGGATTTCCAAGGTCCGGTTGAGCACCACCTGGTTCGCATCCACCGCCCGCAACGCCCAATACGTTTGCGCCACCTCCCCCGCCACGCTCAGCCGCTGCGCATGCAACACTTCCCCGGCTGCATCAGCCGACGCCCTCGCCGATTCCACCTGCCGGCGCACCTTGCCCCAGGCATCCACTTCATAGCTGAAATCCACCGGCACAATGAAATTGTCGGCAATGGTCGAACTTCCCACCGCTCCCAGATAGCGGGTTTTCGCGCGGTTCGCCGTCCCGCCCAAGGTCACTTCCGGAAAATACTGTGACCGCGCCGCCCGACTCAGCTCCCTGGCTTGGCGCAGCCGCGCCGCCGTGCCCACGATCTCCTGATTGCCTGCCAACGACCGCTCAATCAACGACGCGAGCGTGCCATCCTGATAAAGCCGCCACCACGCTTGCGGCTTGGGCAGCGTCGCCGGCGTCTGCCGTTGCCACCTCACCCCGCCTTGCGAAAACGACGCCGGCAACGCCGGCAACGGTTTCTCAAAATTCGGCCCCACCGGCGCGCACCCCGCGATCGCCAACCCCAACACGCCGCGCAGCAATCCCTTGATGTATGAGCTAGTCGTCATGAACGCGCGCAGCAAAAACCGGATTTTACTTGCATGCAAGCGATTACTTGCAAAATCTCCGCGCATGCAGGTCCCGCCAGCCCCCAAGAAACCCTCCGCAGCTTTAGGCACACGCCAGCGCTTGATGGAAGCGGCGCGGTTGGAGTTTGGCGACAAGGGGATCGATGCGGCGACCACCCGGGGCATCGCGGAGCGGGCGGGCTGCAATGAGGTGACCTTGTTCCGGCATTTTGAATCCAAAATGAAGCTGCTGGCCGCAGCGGTGCAGGAAACCTCGGAAGAATTCATCGCTGCTTGCGCCTGCTGTGGCGATTTTAGCGGCCATCTGCGCGAGGATCTGTGGCATTACGCCCGGGTTTACAACGACGCGCTGGAGCGCTGCGCAGGCATGACGCGGTCAATGATCGCTGAAAGCCGGCGGCGGCCGACCTTGGCCAAGGAGCTCATCGGTGATGTCTTGAATCCCTTTCACCGCAGCGTCGCCAACTATCTGGAACAGCGGCAACAAGCCGGGCTGGTGAAGGCGGATGTGAACCCGATGGCTTTCGCCGAAATTTTCACGGCCTCACTGATGGGTGGCTGGCTGCGGCGCACCTCGGGCTTGTCCTCCCTCGACGGCGACGCCTGGCTCACCAAATCCGTGGAAATCTTCGCCCGCGCCATCGAGTGCGAGGCGCGCGCTTAGCCAGGTTGCGCGCTCTCGCCGAGAGCGCACAGAGAACCACAGATTCACGAGATAGACGCAGATTTTAAGAGAGTTACGAAGAAATTGCGCCTCCCCGGTTGGGTGAACGGTGTGTCATCTGCAAATGATTGATGATCCATTATTCATCTGCGTAAATCCTGTTTATCTGTGGCTTATAGGATGATTCACTCCTGGCCGAGCCGACAATACTTGGGCTGCGCTTGGTCCGTCCTTGGCCTGCGGCCTCATCGAGGCCGCGCCACCTTTGGCGGTCACCACCCCGATGATTGACTCATCGGTGAAACCACATCAGATTCCGGCCATGAGCCACACCCCACAAGTCGGAATCCTCATGGGCAGCGCCTCGGACTGGCCGATCATGGAACATGCGGCCCGCACCCTGCGGGATTTCGGAATCCCCTGGGAGGCGGAAATCGCCAGCGCCCACCGCGCGATCGACAAACTCACCGGCTACGCCACCAGCGCCCGCGGCCGCGGCTTGAAATGCCTCATCGCCGGGGCCGGGGCCGCCGCGCACCTGGCCGGAGTGACCGCCGCACTCACCGACCTGCCGGTGCTGGGGGTGCCGATCAATGCCACCTCACTCAACGGCTTGGATGCTTTGCTGGCGATGGTCCAAATGCCAGGCGGCATCCCGGTGGCGACTTTCGCCATCGGCAAGGCCGGTGCCATCAACGCGGCGCTGTTCGCGGTGGCGATGCTCGCCAACGACGACCCGGAGATGGCCGCCAAACTCGCCGCATTTCGCGCCCAGCAAAGCGCCAAGGTCAGCGCCGCTGTGCTCCCGCCGCTCGATCCGATTGACTAGCCTCCCTTGACTAGCCTCCCGAGGACCTCATGGTTCATTCGTTGAATTCAGGAGGGGGGACATTCTTGTCCCCCTCTCTTCTCTTCTGCACACAAAGGGTCTGTCCCTATTCGCGTCTGCACACAAAGGGTCTGTCCCTATTTGTGTGAATTCAGGAGGGGGGACATTCTTGTCCCCCTCTCTTCTCTTCTGCACACAAAGGGTCTGTCCCTATTCGCGTCGCCCGCTCCGTGAGTCCACCGCGCAAAAACGGGCGGGCCCGAATGGGCCCGCCCGCCATGAGAACCAGTTGGCTCAGTGTTCGTAGCCTTCTTCGCCGTGCTCGCTGATGTCGAGACCGACGGTTTCCACTTCAGCCGTCGGACGCAACCCGATGAGCACCTTGACGATGAAGCTGATGGCCACCGTGCCGACAATGGCGATGGCCAGCGTGATGCCCACCGCAATCAATTGTTGGCCGAACAGTCCGCCCCCGGAGACATATTTGGCCAGCCCGTTGGAGACCGCCGCGGCATTGGTCGTGGTCAGGTTGCCATTGACTTCGCCGGTGGCCAGCACCCCGGTGAGCAGAGCGCCCAAGGTTCCGCCGACGGCATGGACCCCGAAGGTGTCGAGCGCATCGTCATAACCGATGGCCTTTTTGACATACATCACGAAGACATATGGCACGGCCGCGGCAAGCACCCCGATGATCATCGCTCCGGTGGGATTCACAAACCCGCAGGCAGGTGTAATGACCACCAGGCCGGCCACCACCCCCGAACACATGCCCAGGATCGACGCTTGCCCCTTGAGGATTTTTTCCATCAGACCCCAGACAAAGCCCGCAGTGGCGGCGGCCAGCGTGGTCGTCATGAAGGCATTGGCCGAAACCCCATCCGCAGCCAGGGCGGATCCGGCATTGAAGCCGTACCATCCGACCCACAGCATGCCGGTGCCCACCATGCAAAGCACCATGCTGTGCGGGGACATCTTCTCCTTGCCGAAGCCCAGGCGCTTGCCGAGGATGATGCACAGAATCAGCGCGCTCCAACCGGAGGTCATGTGAACCACCGTGCCGCCCGCAAAGTCAATGGCTGCGATCTTCGCCGCCGGGTTCCACACGCCGTTCATCAGGCCGTTGATCCCCCACACCATGTGGGCCATCGGGATATACACCACGAACATCCAGATCGCGATGAACACCATGATCGCCGTAAACTTCATCCGTTCGGCGATCGCACCGATGATGAGTGCCGGGGTGATGATGGCGAACATCAGCTGATACATCGCAAACACGTTCTGCGACACCCAGGCACAGTAGTCAGTGTTGGGGGCACTGGTCACGCCCTTGAGGAAGAAGTATTCCGAACCTCCGAGAAACGGCGATCCGAAGCTCTTGCCGAACACCAGACTGTAACCGACCGCCCACCAGATGATGGTGACCATGCCGGCACAGCCCAAACATTGGGCCAGCACACTCAGGACATTCTTTTTACGCACCAACCCGCCGTAGAACAGCGCCAGGCCCGGCAGCGTCATGAACAGCACCAGCGCGGCGCAGGTCATCATCCAGCCATTGTGGCCAGGGCCGGGAACCGCCGCGATCTTCGACGTCCATTCCGTGCCGGCCGTCCCGCCGACACCCATGTTTTGGAAATATTGCTCCAGGTCCGCCAGCCGTTGTTCAGTGGTCGCGGCCGCCGGTGCCGCCGGCGCGGCCGCCGCCACCGCGGTCGGCGGCGCGGTAGCATCCTGACCGTAACCGGCAGGCGTGGTGAAAAATGCGGCAAATGCAATGGCCGCGGCAGCTAAAGCCCGCGCTTTGTTTAGGTATCGATTGCTCATGGTGGTCAGGTTGGATTGGATCTGGAGTCGCTTCGTGCCGGCGATTGGTCAATCTCTGGACGCGCTGAAGCCCAAAAGCAATCGCCGTGCCAAAATCCGCAAAACGCGGATTCCATTGGATTGGCGCGGGTTCCGAGCCCCTGGATCGCCCCCGCCCTAGACGATTCTATCTTGACATCCGCCAGCCAGATCCTTATCCCCAAACGCGCAGAGCGCCTCCCGACCCAAATAAATGCTGGACAATTCCTTCGGAAAGTTAAAACATCTTTCCAACGGAAGGCCCCCGGCAGCCATTTGGTCGCAGGAAGCTCACTCCGGCTTACTTCCCGGTCTGTTCCATAACGGCGCAGTCAAGGACGCAAGCAGCAACCGAAAACCAACACAACAAGATGCAAAACTACTACAAAACCATTGGCGCCTTGGCCGCTGCTTCCACCCTTGTGGTCGGCAACGCGAAGGCTGAAGTCGAATATGAACTGCACACGGGCTACTCCAGCGAGTATCTGTTCCGTGGCGT